>Ga0307935_1000039_pt1 | contig 65963 bp, 47 predicted proteins | sample OrgLakmetageno92_FD_201827 | JGI IMG/M metagenome (GOLD analysis project Ga0307935, IMG submission 201827) | Saline water microbial communities from Organic Lake, Antarctica - #92 | ecosystem: Environmental > Aquatic > Non-marine Saline and Alkaline > Saline | place: Antarctica: Organic Lake...
CTTATTGAAAAACTTTTTATAAGAGTTCCATTTGTTTGACACAGTACCTTCTTTCAAAGGAGTGCTTAGCTTAGTAGGGACTTCTTTCAAAGGAGTGCTTAGCTTAACAGAGACTTCTTGAAAAACTTTTTATAAAAACTTTCCATTTGTTTGACACAGTACCTTCTTGGAAAGGCGTGCTTAGCGAGATCCTAGTAGGGACTTCTTGAAAAAACTTTTTATAAAACTTTCCATTTGTTTGACACAGTACCTTCTTGGAAAGGCGTGCTTAGCTTAGTAGGGACTTCTTGAAAAAAACTTTTTACAAGAGTTCCATTTGTTTGACACAGTACCTTCTTTCAAAGTAGTGCTTACTGTCCTATAGAGATAGACTTCTTGAAAAACTTTTTATAAAACTTTCCATTTGTTTGACACAGTACCTTCTTTCAAAGGGGTGCTTACTGTCCTATAGAGATAGACTTCTTGAAAAAACTTTTTACAAGAGTTCCATTTGTTTGACACAGTACCTTCTTTCAAAGGCGTGCTTAGCTTAACAGAGACTTCTTGAAAAAACTTTTTACAAGAGTTCCATTTGTTTGACACAGTACCTTCTTTCAAAGGCGTGCTTAGCGAGATCCTAGTAGGGACTTCTTGGAAAGGCGTGCTTAGCGAGATCCTAGTAGGGACTTCTTGAAAAACTTTTTATAAAACTTTCCATTTCATCTGGTACAGTACCTTCTTTGAAGAGAGTGCTTACTGTCCTATAGAGATAGACTTCTTGAAAAACTTTTTATAAAACTTTCCATTTCATCTGGTACAGTACCTTCTTTGAAGAGAGTGCTTAGCTTAGTAGGGACTTCTTGAAAAAACTTTTTATAAAACTTTCCATTTCATCTGGTACAGTACCTTCTTTCAAAGGAGTGCTTACTGTCCTATAGAGATAGACTTCTTGAAAAACTTTTTATAAAACTTTCCATTTGTTTGACACAGTGCCTTCTTTGAAGAGAGTGCTTACTGTCCTATAGAGATAGACTTCTTGAAAAACTTTTTACAAGAGTTCCATTTGTTTGACACAGTGCCTTCTTTGAAGAGAGTGCTTACTGTCCTATAGAGATAGACTTCTTGAAAAAACTTTTTACAAGAGTTCCATTTGTTTGACACAGTACCTTCTTTCAAAGGCGTGCTTAGCGAGATCTTAACAGAGACTTCTTGAAAAAACTTTTTACAAGAGTTCCATTTGTTTGACACAGTACCTTCTTTCAAAGGCGTGCTTAGCGAGATCTTAACAGAGACTTCTTGAAAAAACTTTTTACAAGAGTTCCATTTGTTTGACACAGTACCTTCTTGGAAAGGCGTGCTTAGCTTAACAGAGACTTCTTGAAAAACTTTTTACAAGAGTTCCATTTGTTTGATACAGTACCTTCTTTGAAGAGAGTGCTTAGCTTAGTAGGGACTTCTTCGAAAGGCGTGCTTGTTTGACTATAGACAGAGACTTCTTGAAAAACTTTTTACAAGAGTTCCAGCTTCGTCGCAAGCTGGACTACCGTACTACATTAAAATGTAATTAATTTCACTTGACTTTTTTCATGTACCGTAACGCAAAAAAAGCCCCATATGGGGCTTGTTTGTTTGTTTTGTTTGTTTTGTTTTGTTTTTTTGGGGTCGAGCTTAACAGAGACTTCTTGAAAAACTTTTTATAAAAAGCGTACTTGCTTGAAAAACTTTTTATAAAAAGCGTGCTTGCTTAAAAGAGACTTCTTGAACCGTCCATTTGTTTTGACCAGTGCTTCCTTCGAAGCGTGCTTGTTTGACTATAGACAGAGACTTCTTGAACCGTCCATTTGTTTTGGCCAGTGCTTCTTTCGAAGCGTGCTTGCTTAACAGAGACTTCTTGAACCGTCCACACAGTACCTTCTTGGAAAGGCGTGCTTGTTTGACTATAGACAGGGACTTCTTTCAAAGGAGTGCTTTCTTTATTGGTCATTTTCTTTCGAGTTCCTTTTTGGCCTGTCACAATACGTTTTTGTAATCCCGTTGGGAAATTCAATTTAAAAGTTGCTTTTTTAGAGCGTCGAGGTCTCTTTGGTACCGTAACGCAAAAAAAGCAACTTATGGGGCTTGTTTGTTTTGTTTTTTGGGGTCGACTGGGTGCTTAACGAGGTGCTTTTCCGGAGACTTTTTGAGACTCGTTTTCGTGAATTTGGCGAGTGAGAGTCCAAATTCTGTGTTCGAGGGCTTGGAACGCGCCGTAGTAAAAGTGGTTCTGTTGACGAATGTACAATAACATTTCGTCGTTTTGTCGTTTTAACGTGTGTAAAACATTTCTTTCGTCGTTTTGTCGTTTTAACGTGTGTAAAACATTTCTTTCGTCGTTTTGTCGTTTTAACGTGTGTAAAACATTTCTTTCGTCGTTTTGTCGTTTTAACGTGTGTAAAACATTTCTTTCGTATTCTTTCTTGGTCATTTTCTTTTGAGTTCCTTTTTGGCCTGTCATTTCGCACGTTTTGTAATCCCGTTGGGAAATTCAATTTAAAAGTTGCTTTTTTAGAGCGTCGAGGTCTCTTTGGTACAGGTCTACCGTGGTGCTGTTTGTCAACTTTTCAAGGTCCTTTTTCTTTGTTTCAAGTTGGGCTAGGATTTCGTTGACGGATTCTTGATTGAATGCGTAAACAGGGATATTCAAAAGGTAGTCGTAACTGTTGTTGTGCTCGTTGTACTTGTTGTCTTTTAGGAAATTGAGTGTGTACTCTTTTGGTTTGTTTGTGATTTTATAGTTTGTCAGGAACCTAGCTTTGTTTTCTAGAAAGAGGATATTCTTTTTGAGCTCTTTGGTAAGACTCTTTTTCCTAGTGTCGTAAAAGCCGAGTCTGACTTTTAGAAAGTTGTCTAGGATCTCGGTTGTTGTATCGAATTTTACAAGGCGACCTTGAGAAAAGAGGTACATGTTCTTTGTACTGAATTGCTTTGTGAGATTCAACTTGGGAACGTTTTCTTTTGGTGTAACAATTTCGAATTTGATACCTGTATTTTCGTCTGTTGTGTAATTGGTGTAATTGAAACCTAGTTGATCAAGGTGTTCCTTGAAACCCGTTACACTTGTTGTAACAGGAAGTTCTGTTACGATGACCTTGTTGCCTGTTACTGTGTACACCCCGCTGACAGTGTACCCGTTTTCTGTCAAGGTCACTTTACCACGGTGCCCACGGAAACTAGGCACAATCGGCACGGGGGCATTTGGCGTTGTAAGGCGTGATTGCAAAGCTTGAATGATTTTTAATGGGTCGTGAGGCGGTACACTTGTAGAGTACCCAGTACCTATTCCTTCGGCTCCGTTTACTAGGACCATTGGGATAATTGGTACAAAGTAATCAGGTTCTATTTTTTGGTTCTCTTCAAAGAGAAACTTTAAATTGGGCGTGTCACGCTTGTCAAAAATGGTTTGAGTGTAGTCTTCCATGCGAGTGTAAATGTACCTAGGGCTAGCAGCGTCTTTACCTGAGAGCCTGCTTCCAAAATTACCATCTGGATAAAGTAAGTTTATATTATTCGTTCCTATAAAGTTTTGGGCTAAATGAATAATTGCCTGTTGCAAAGAAACTTCGCCATGATGATATCCAGTTTCTGCACTGACGTAACCAGACATTTGTGCAACTTTAATGGACTTGGTCGTATTGTTCTTTAGTACCCAGTGGATGATTTTACGTTGACTGGGTTTCATACCGTCAATGGCATCAGGGATACTTCGCTTGTTGTCGTAAATGGAAAAGTGTATGAGGTCTTTGTTGACAAAGTCTGTAAAGGTAATGTTTTTTGTATTTGGGAGCACAGCCGTTTCGGGATTGAAATTGCTTAGCCAAATCTTTCTCTGGGCCGCTGAACTGGTTTCTTTTCCGAATGCGAGGTCGAGGGAACCAGGGGTGTCCGGTGTGCAAGTGTAGTTTACTGTGAGATCTTTTAACTTTGTAAAGGTGTCCTTGGCGTCTTCTTTTCTTGAAGTGCCGAGACCCTTGTAGTACTTTATTTGGGCAGACTTTGTTTCATGTGTTTTGGCGTAATCTTGGTAATCTTTTTCTGTAAAGAATTCAATGGGGGCTTTGGCACGGGGCTGTGTCAACTTTATAATAGGTGTCTTGATTTTTTGAATGAAATTTAGATCAAGGAGCTCCGGGTAGTGCTTGTAGAAAAAGTTCATGACTAAACCCGCAATGTGACTTCCGTCAACGTCGGCGTCTGTCAAGAGTATCACTTTGCTGTACCTGAGACTGTTTGTGTCCTTGTACTTTATACCCGGGGTCAACCCGATGATCTTTGTTAAATTGGCGATTTCGGAATTGTTGGCAAGTTGCGTCTTTGTTGCTGAATTGACATTAATCAACTTTCCTTTCAAGGGAAAGACACCGTATTTTTCAGGCCCTGTCACCGTGCGTCCCCAAACAGCAAAGGTCTTTGCAGAGTCGCCTTCGGTGAGAATAAGACTGCAGTCGGTGTGTTTACCTGCGTGAATGGCGTCTTCTAATTTGGGGACAATGACTTTTTTTTGTTTCTTTGTTTCTTTTACTGGCGGTTCTGGGAGTAATCCTTTTAGCGAGTCAAAGACTTTTTTGACAAGGGTGTCTGGTACTTGCGGGAGGGCCGTTTTACCAAGGGAAACTAGTGTTTCTTTGGTTTGGCTATTGAACTTTGGGGAATTTACGTTGACTTTGGCAACGACTTGGAGGAATTCTTTGAGTTGGGCCGAAGTCACATTGCGATCGTATTTTTTCTTGAACAACAGTTTCAACTTTGGTACGACCGCTGCGTAAATGCAGTCGATGTGCTTTCCAAAGTTGCAATTGGCGCTATTTACAAAGGCAGTGTCGGGGGCTTCTGATGTTTCTGTGTAAACGAGTACGGCGTATTCCCAATTTTCTGTTGCGGTTCCATGGAAAACGGTCGCCGAGTGACTAACGTTTATAGCATTGACGTAATCTTTGAACGTGTTAATCTTTACCCTGACCCCGTTGAGACTTACCTTGGCGGTCGTGTTGACACTTGCTTCAATGACACGTTTTTCAATGACGCGATCGTTAAAATGGAGTTCGGGGTTTGGCACAAATGAGATCTTCGTGTAGTCTTTTTTTGTTGTTTTTGTAATTTTTGGTTTTGTTTTTTTTGTCATACCTTCTGTAAATGCCTGGATGTACTTACTTCCGTCACATACCGTTTCGACTACGAACGAACTAGAAAAGACATTGGTCAATTTTGCACCAAGGCCAAAAGTACCAATGACGGCTTTACTTTGTTCGGGAGATTCACTGTAATTGCTACCAGAAAGCAAATTGCCAAATATCAATTCGGGAACATGGATGCCGTAATCTGGGTGAATCCCTGTAGGAATCCCCGGACCGTCGTTGTACACTGTTACCGAAGGTACCGTCCCCGTTTCCGTAACAGTTACCTTTATATTTGTTACACTGTGTAACGTCGAGTGATCAATTGCATTTGAAATGATTTCGTCGAATATCTTTAAAAAACCCGGATTGTAAGTAAAGTACTCTAGTGAAAATTTTGAAGGGTCGTCTCCAGGGACGTACGTCAATTCGGTTATAGGGTCTGTATTTCCAATGTACATACCGGGACGTAGCTTGATGTGCTCTAGCTGAGTGAGCTTTTTGTATTTTTCCATACGGGGTACTATGTTTGTCTATTTTTCAATATTGTAAAAAGAATTTCTGGCGTAATCTCATGAGACTTATTGATACCCTGGACATCGGTGTCGTTCAGATAAATAAAAAGACAAAAAAGGTGACAATGAACACTTTTATGGAATCGTTCAATAGGGACATTCTTAATTTCGCCCTTTGCATCAATGAAAAGTACATATTAGAATCGAGGAATCTCGATTCGGGACTTTCAGAGATGAAATTAATAAATTCTTCTGGGTCTGAGTCGTGGTACTCAGTCAAGGTCAGTAAGAATGCACAATTTATCATTTATCAAATCAAAAACATTCACAAGGAAAAGACCATAGAATACGACCTACAGCACCTTGGCCAGTCTTATAAAAAGATTTACAATCACAAGAGTCTCTTTTTTGCTAATATGAGTCACGAAATAAGGACACCTATTAACGGTATCGTGGGGATGATTACGTTATTAGAAGACACTCACCTTGACAGTGATCAAAAGAATTACATGGAGATGCTTCGGGAATGTTCTATTAATTTGATGACTATTATCAATGACATTCTAGACTTTAGTAAACTAGAAGCAAACAAGGTAAACCTGGTACAAAAGTGCTTTGACGTACGCAATTGTATAGAATCTACAAGTGACATTATCCAGAGCAAACTTCACATGAAAAACCTGGATTACACTATAAATGTTTCTCCTAATATGCCACTGAGTTTACTAGGAGATGAAAATAGATTAAAGCAAATCTTGCTCAATTTGCTTACCAATGCTATAAAGTTTACAGACAATGGCGCCGTTTCATTGAGCGTAGAACCCGTGAATAAAAATGGGGAGAATTATATAAAATTTAGCGTCCAGGACACCGGAAAAGGGATTCGCCCAAAGGACATTGACGGTATATTCGAATCTTTTACAAAAATTTCGAATGACGGCCACGACCTCGTTCAAGGAACGGGGTTAGGTTTGTCTATCTCAAAGCACCTAGTGGAGCTAATGGATGGGCAAATCTGGGTAGAATGGAGCGGTGTTAGTAGAGGTACCAAGATGTGCTTTGAGATAAGGGCTAAAAAGTGCACTTGCAGTGACAAAAAGAAAATCGGCACAAGTGACCACGATTTAAAGGACAAGCGTGCCTTTATCCTGGACGACAAACTCGCTAACCGTATTAGTATAAGTGACATTGTTTTAAAATGGGGTATGAAAGTCAGGACTTACTCTGATCCTATAGAAGCGATTTACTTTTTAAAGACTGAAAAGTTTGATTTGGGATTCGTGGACATTTGCATGCCTAATATGAACGGGGTCAAATTTGCAGAGAGTCTCATAGAGCGTGGCGACTTTACACCACTCATCGCAATTAGTTCACTTGGCGAAAACATTGACAGCGAAAAAAAGCTATTTGTTGCTCACCATACAAAGCCAATAAGGGAAAACAAGTTGAAGAATACATGTATGCAATTGTTTAATGAGGTGTCAAGGGATCCCCCTATTCAAAAAGTGGATTCAAGTGTACTCTTAGTAGAAGACGTTGAAATAAATAGAAAGGTGATGATGTCCTTTTTGAGAAAGATTGGATGTAAAGAAGTTGACATTGCAGTAGACGGTGAAAAGTGTTTGAAAATGATGTGCGAAAAGGAATACGATATCATTTTCCTAGATATCAAAATGCCTATACTTGACGGATTTGGTGTGATAAATTACATTAACCAATTTTACAACAAGGAGATCACAGAGCCTTACTCGTTGGCTAACAAAGCACGACCGTACATTGTGGCTGTTACGGCCCATTGTTTAAATTCAGACAAGGAAAAGTACACTGAATGTGGATTTGATGATTACATTCCTAAACCTATCGACTTCAACACGTTGGTAAAGTCTTTAAAAAAGTACAATAGTGGCCTTGTCGTCTAACAAAGCACGACCGTAATTATTGTCGCGTACTTGATTCTTCGTCTAATTGGTCTCTTTGGGCTTGAAGCGCCTTTAATTTGTCGTCTATGCTAATTTCGTCTTCTTTGTCATTGTAACCAGTGCTTAATCCAGACAGTTGTACATCTTCGCCATTGTAAACAGCTCCTAAAGCGTGTCCTCCGGAACCTGGAAGAAGGTCGGAAGTGGTACCCGGAGTGTCGCTTTTGCTGATTTGAGAAGGTCCCCCTGGTCCCATAAGGGCAGGGGGTTTTTTATTTTCTTGTTTCGGTTGTTTCGGTTGTTCTAGGGACTCTAACCATACAAAGGCATCTACGCCTTCTAGTACAATGTCTTCCATTGGCAAGATTACACAGGGCACTCTTGTAATGCCCAGTTCTTTTTGGACTTGGTAGAAAACGTCGGGGCGCTTATTGTTTACAGTGTCTATGCAAATGAGATCAAATGTGGCCAAAATTTTCGGGGCGCTGTTTAATTTTTCACGAAACAAGTCGCAATTTTTACAAAAGGTAGAGTAAAACAAGACTGCTTCTGACATTTTAGTTTACAATTAAAAAAAAGACGCGGTGTTCACGCGCTGCGCTAGTACACTTTTATTTTTTTTCAAGGTTGTAGTATGAATCTGGATTCTCAAAGTTTAAGACAGCAAGTAAAGGAACTAGTTGACGAATTAAAAAGTTCAGGTTACCTTTACAATAGGAAAGGGACAGACGAGACTTACCTTGCTTATTCTAAAAAGTTCAACTTGGTTTATTCTTCTTCAAAGACACTTTTCGATTTAATCACGAGCACTGTTAATGGAAAAGTATTTGACGAAACACGACGTATTGAAAAGGCGCTCGAATTGATTGAATCTATTCAATGCAAAACAGATACTCAAGAAAGCGCTTCTGAAAAGTTTGGCAAGGTTTTGGCGAATGATTACATCCCAGAAAATTTAAAATAATTGTCCGTGCTCAAGAAAGCGCTTCTGAAAAGTTTGGCAAGCGACTGTCCCAGAAAATTTAAAATAATTGTCCGTGCTCAAGAAAGCGCTTCTGAAAAGTTTGGCAAGCGACTGTCCCAGAAAATTTAAAATAATTGTCTAGGGGTTTGGTACCTTACCCATTCCAAAGAGTGTAAGTGCTGCGAAACGTGCTTGTGATCGTGGTTTCCAGGGTGGTGTCGCCAAAATGGAAGCGTGCAAACGACGCCACGACTCCATTAAAAGACCTTTGTGTTACAAAGGAATCTGGGTACTCTGACGCTTGCAAAGGGCGTAACGGGGTCAACGGATCGTGTTTTTTTTTTTTTTTTGTCACTTTACAGTATGAAAGATTCTGTAAAGTTGCTAGACACAGGTGTTACGACGTTTTCTAAAGTTACAGACAATCCCATTCTCGTCATTTCATATTACTGGGGTGAAAATAATATTAATCCTAATTCGACTGACTTGTTGACTTACGGGCAGCAAGCAAACCGTCTCGCTTCGGACTGTGAACGTTTTGGTTTAGATTACCACATTGTGCATTACAGTGTCTTTCACGAACGCAAGTTGTACCAGCTTGCTTTAGGGTTGAAGGCGCATTTTATTTACAAGTGTATGCAAGAATTTCCAGATCACAAGGTCATTTTCCTTGACTCTGATCTGAGGATCTTGCAATACCCGAGTATTTTCGACACAGACGCTGACGCCTTTTTTTTAAATTGGAAAGAATTGTTACAAGACGACTGTTACACGCCTTATCAAATAGAACTACCAGGGGCTGTGCTAGGGTTTGGCAATACATTTGGAGGGCTCCAATTGATCAAGTTGCTCAAAAAGGAAATGGAAAAGAATCTCTTTTTAGCAGAAGACAAGATTTTTTCGAGTTTTATTACCAAAAACTTTTTAAATGTCCCCTTGAGGATTGTTTGGCTGCCTCAAAATTACATGTACATGATGCAGACTCACGTTTACGACCCGGAAATAGGAAAGTATACAAAAGTGGCTTCTCTTGAAGAAGACGTAAGGGACACTTCGATTTACACAGAACGTGATATTGTCATTATGCACAAGGATTTCGAAACAGGTGAATTAAAAGACGTGTTTGAAACTCGTGTTGGAAAGAAAAATAGGTTTCCGAATAGTTACTTTAAAGATATGGGTAAGAAATTACGCTGCCAAAAGGAAACTTTTCTTAATTACATTGACTTTGGTATTACGAGACCTCAAAGGCTCCATTATCTCAAGGATTTCATTAATCACGACAATTTTGACGTGTACAAACCAAAGAAGATCAAGCCCATTCAAAGCGTCGAACTTGAAACCGTTCTTGAAGGGGTCTTTGACAGAAGATACGGCGTGCCAAGTTTGGTAAGTATCGTAGAATTCGATACCCCCGAAAAAGTAGTGTCCCGGTTTACTTCTAGTTGCGAGTTACACGGTCTGAATTACAGGATTTACAAGGCTGGTAACTCTAACAAGGCTGAATTCTTACACGCTGCATTGTCTTTGGCAACGGGGCCTATTTGTTACATGGACATTTATACAAGGATAAACACTTTTCCAGCGTTGATTTATACAAAGAACATTGACTTTATGTGTATTAATTTATTCGACACTCCTGTAGAGTCGGCCAAGTGCACAGATCCCAGAATATTAAAGACGTTGAATGGCGCTTTACTTTTCTTAAGGAAATCAGACATCGTTTTCCAATTTCTGTGTATCTGGAATGAATTTGAGAAAAAGAAAGAGTATTCTCACAAGACGCTAGAGTACGCCTTTAATGCTTCTCTTGCTGTCAACAAGTTGAGATGCTTTTGGTTGCCAAAAAGTTACGTCTTGGGACCCGTTCTCAAGTATGACAATGATCGTTTTGACATCTTTTTCAATGACAATTACAAAAAAAACAGTACCAAAAAGGCAAGCAAATTAGCTGTATGCGGTGTCAAGCCAGACTTGAACAATGGGGCGGCAACGGCGGCTCATCACAGGGGTTCTCGGTCAGGAGTTTCAGGTAGATTACAGTACAAGAAATATTTCATGAAATTATTTTGAATGGGGTGGTACGTTTTTTTTACAAAAAGTGTTTGTAAAATCAAGCAAATTATTCTGGACGGTTCGTTAGTTCGTAAAGTTGCTTTGCCGATAATCGTTTTGCTGGACGGAATTGGAGCAAGCCTTTTAATATTTCTTTTGCAAAATTGCCGAGTTGCAATTTGTCGACGTGCCTGTCAAGTGTAGACTGACATGTCATCTTTAGATGGTCGCCGCAGGATAACACGTAAGCCGTGGCTCCTAGGGCCCACATGTCAATTTTGTTGTCGAATTTGTACCTCGTTTCAGGATAAAGAATTTCTGGAGCAACGTACTCTGCCGTGCCTGAAAAGAGCTTGTACTTTTCAAGATAGCAAATGGCGTACTCGGAAAGTACCGGTACCTTTGTGCAAGCGAATTCGAAATCAATGATTTTAAAAACCAGGTCCTTGACGACAATGTTTTCTAGTTTAATGTCGCGGTGAATAAAACCAGCTTCGTGAATAAAGTCTAGACCACAGGAAACGTCTTTTAGACAAATATTTATAAAGTCTGTATTCATGCCTTTTTTTGTTCTGTAATCGGGGTACAGTTCACAATCGGGTTCCAAGACGTAATAGAGATCGATACCGTGGGTTAAACTTGACATTTCGAAAAAGTCTTCGTGTTCACTGTATCGTACAAAGTCGATAATGTTTTTATGCGAAAGACGTTTAAGAAGATGTATTTCGCTATAGGCAAAATCCCTGAGCCCTTTTTTGAAATAAATTTTCTTTTTGTAAATTTCCATTAAGTAAGACACGCCGTGAGCGGTATTCAATTTATTTTCCAAGATAATATAAATGTCACACGTTACACTTTACGGGCACGGCGATTACAAACACGGTCCTGGTCAAAGGTGGCAACAGATTGCTTACGATACAGACATCGGCGACGGTCCTGGTGTATTTAGGAACCTTTGGGACCTTGACTGTACCAAGGTAAACGCTGGCCATAAGAGATGTCACGGAAGCACGTGGTGGCAAGATGACATAGATAGTATAAGAGTCGACAAGGGTCTCAGGGTAGAACTTTACGAGAACGAAGACAAAGGCGGTAGAAAGCTGGTTCTCACACGGTCAATAAACGACTTGAACAATACTGGTATGGGCAGAAACGCTGTTTCGAGCATGTACATTACAAAGGATTGCAGTTACCCCGACTTTAAATGGGACGAAGATTGTCAAGAAGGTTCAAGTGGGAACGTATCCAATGTGTGTAGCCCAGGTAGTACTTGTGAAAGAAACCAGGCAGCCGAGTGTAATTCTACCAATTTGGATAGGCATCCAAGGTGTCGGGAGTATTGCGCTGACAATCCTGAAAGGTGCCAAGGGAGTGATGATCCATACGTTACACTTTACGCGCACGGTAATTACGGCGACGGTCCTGCTCAAAGGTACCAAAAGATTGCTTACAATACAGACATCGGCAACGGTCCTGGTGTATTTAGGAACTTTTGGGACCTTGACTGTACCAAGGTAGACACTGGTAAGAAGGAATGTTACGGAGGCACGTGGTGGCAAGATGACATAGATAGTATAAAAGTCGACAAGGGCCTCAAGGTAGAACTTTACGAGAACGAAGACAAAGGCGGTAGAAAGCTGGTTCTCACAGATTCAGTAAGCGACTTGAACAAGACTAATATGGGCAGAAACGCTGTTTCGAGCATGTACATTACAAAGGATTGCAGTTACCCCGACTTTAAATGGGACGAAGATTGTAAAGAAAGTTCACGTGGGAACGTATCCAATGTGTGTAGCCCAGATAGTACGTGTGCAAGAAACCAGGCAGCCGAGTGTAATTCTGCCAATTTGAATAACGATGAAAGGTGTCGGGGGTATTGCACTGACAGTCCTGAAAAGTGCCAAGGGAGTTTGACAAGTTACTGTAACGAGACTGGAAATGTCACGAACGACTTTTGTCGATCTTGGTGCACAGACGGCAAGTGTGACCCTGGAGCAAAAGAATTTTGCGCAGACAACCCTGAAGAAAACGACTTTTGTTCTTGTTTTGAAACCAATTCTAAAAATGCACTACCAGAAGCGCTTAGGAATCTCCCAGACATTCAGAGAGCAAGACCGATTTGCATTTCTCATAAGTGCGGTGAATCAGGTTACGTTACAAAGAGTATGAACTTGCTACAGGGCACTTGTCCAAAGTGCATTCAAACGATCAATGTAGACAAAATTACTTCTGAAAAATTGTTCTTGGAGAATATTAAACAAAGCTGTACGGCGAAGGTAGAGGTCGCCCCGACGACGCCTGCACCAGTTGTCCCGACGGGCTCTACGACGGGCTCTACGACCCCGGTAAAGGTCGCCCCGACGGGCTCTACGACGGGCTCTACGACGGGCTCTACGACGGGCTCTACGACCCCGGTAAAGGTCGCCCCGACGGCGCCTGCACCAGTTGTCCCGACGACCCCTGCACCAGTTGCCCCGACGGGCTCTACGACGGGCTCTACGACGGGCTCTACGACGGACTATGAGACCCCGGTAAAGTTTACAATTGGAGGAAGAATTGTTTCTAGAAATACGTTAATACTCGTAGTTGCAGCGGTGATCGTTTTGCTATTGTCCAGCTCGGGGGCGGCCTTGGTGTTTTTCTTGAGATAATAGTTAAATGTACTCTTGGAATGACATCTTGACGTCTTTGTCGTAATCAAAAACGTAATTGTAATCTTTGGAAAGTAAACTCTTGTAAAAGGCCATCTTTTCTTCAAAAGGGACGATTTCACATTCTGACTCGGAATGTGTGTCGGATTCTGTTTCTGAATTTTTGTCAGAGTTTGACTCTAGGTCACTTTGCTGTGAAAAGGAATCTTGATATTCCACTGTGCTCTTTTTTGTTTCAGGGTCCTTGGCACTTTCGGACACGCTTTCGCATGGCTTTGCCCACTTTCTTTTGTTACGATGCATTCGTTGTGTAATTTTAAAGTAAATAGAATTCTTTGGAATAATCCCCTTGTATTTTTCAGGATCTTGCGTGTACTCCTTTTTGATCTTTTTGACGTAGTAGTCGCAATCGGGATTTTCCTTTATTATCAGACTCTCAAGCGCTTCATTGTACAAGTCTTTTTTCTTTTTCTCATTTTCCTGAGAAATGATTGACTTGTAATGTTGCATGATTTCTTCACGTTCTTGGTTGATTCCGTTTATAAACTTTCGATTGTCAAGTATGTAATCAACCTTTTCATTAATGTGGTTCAATGTTTCCTCAGAGACCTTGTTTAAATCGAAAAAGTACCCATTCGAGTTTTTTGTAAAATTTAAACCAATGTTTTGCAATACAAAGAGCATGCATTCTTTTTCACGATCGCCTAGGCTTTTCACCTTTGTGATTACTTCTGAAATGGGGGGCATGCAAAGTGACACCCGTCGTACAATTCATTTTTACACCCGTCGTACTTGCACGACGTATTTAAAAAGGTGGGTATATCACTTTTAATGATCGAGTTTTTGAAAAAAACCGAATGTATAAATTACAGCACAGAGAACGACTGTGCCTTTTTTCAAAGAGACCTGAATGACCGGTCTTCAAAGATTTTCTTGTCAGCTACGTTTGAAGAAATATTTAAAAAGTTAAAGAGTAACAAAGTTAGCGAGTCTCATTACTATGAAAGCTGGAGTTCTAATCAGGCAATGAAATTGTACATTGATTACGACAACAAGACTGATTCAGAAGTAGAACATAAAAAAGACATTTTCAATATCATTACGACTACAATGGAACTTGTCCCAGAGATAACCGGTGTGACAATATTAAAGAGTATACCCGACACTGAAAAGAAAAGTTATCATTTGATCTTTCAAGGGATTTACTTTAGTAATTACAAGTGTGTTCACGGTTGGGTTACCCAATTCTTGAAACCGGCCTTTGGCGGCCTTTTTGAAAAAAAGGTCATTGATGTCAAGGTTTACTCTCCAAGTTGTATGAGAACGGTTCTTAGTACAAAGTGTGGGCAAAATAGACCACTTTACATTATCGACACCTCGGCGTTTATAAAGGACCTTGGCGAAGTCGTTATGCCAAAGTCGGATGTCACCTTTGAGCATTTCTTGGAAGGGTGTATCACCTTCACAAAGGGATGTCAGTTTTATTCTTTTAAAATTCAACAACAGAAAAATACAAACAAGCAAGTACACTTGAATGAAAAGGACATTTACACTAATAAAGAGATCGTTATAAAGTACCTAGACATTCTAGATTCCGAACGTTTTTCGGACCGTGGGAAATGGCTGAATGTAGGGTATATTTTGTATTCTATAGATCCAGCGTACAGCGACTTGTGGCACTACTTTAGTAGCAAATGGGAAAATTACAACAAGTACGAAACAAGCACCGCATGGGATTCTTTTGCAAATGGGGAGTACATTTACACGATCAACAATTTGATTTACCTTGCCAAGACAGACAATCCAGAAGATTACACCGAAATAGCCAATGAAATACCTAATCATGACATTAAATTTTTGAGACCCTTTGATAATATTCTTAGCAAACTGATTCACAGACTGTACGGTGAGCGCTTTGTATGCAGTGATTGCGAACATTCTATTTGGTACTACTTTAATGGATGTCGTTGGAAAAAGGAAAACAAGAATTACAATTTACGTAAATTGATCACGGACGAAGTATTCAACAAAATCGAAAATTACCGACGAGAACTAGTTCGCGAAAACGCAAGTGAATCCATTGTCAAGAATTACCATTTCATTCTTAGCAAACTTGGGTCAGGGATAAAGCTGAACTGCCTTGAACTGGAATTTTACAATTCCAATTTTGAAAAGATAATCGATCAAGACAAGGACTTGGTCGGATTTGAAAACGGTGTTTACGACCTAAAGATCTTTGAATTCAGGAAGGGTCGAAATTCAGATTATGTGAGTTTATCTACGGGGTACGATTACACTGAAAACACGGACCCTGAAAAGGGGCACGTAACGGATCTCATTTCGCAGATTCTCCCAGACGTTCAAGTGCGAAATTTTACCATGAAGTCGCTCGCGACGTGCCTTGACGGACACACTCGTGACGAAAATTTTTACATTTGGAGTGGCAAGCGGGGTTCTGGGGCTAATGGTAAGAGTACGTTGTGTGAATTGTTGCTAAAGTGCTTGGGAGATTACGGAAGTATAGCACCCGTTTCCTTGTTTACAGGCAAACGAGAATCGGCAAACAGTGCAAACAGTGCATTGGTGGGTATCAGAAATAAAAGGTGCGTATTTATGCAGGAGCCTAGTAGTACGGATCAAATACAAGTCGATGTCATGAAGAGTCTCACGGGTGGTGACACTATTTCTGCTAGGGAACTTCATGCTTCTCAAGTAGAGTTTAAACCTCATGCAAAGTTTTTCATGGCAACTAATAAATTGCCTGGGTTGTCTGGGCACGACGGTGGTACAAGCCGGAGGTTGAAAATTACGGAATTTACTTCTTGTTTCGTAGAAAGCCCAAGGGAAACACTTGGCGGTATCAAAGAATTCAGAATAGACAAGGATCTCAAGACCAAATTGGAAAGTTACAAGCCTGCTTTTTTTAGCATTCTATTAGACTATTACAAACTTTACAAGGCGGAAGGGCTTGTTCCTCCAAGTGCCGTAGCAAAGGTCACAAAGAAATTTGAACAAGACAATGACGTCATAAAACAATTCATTGATGAAAATGTGTCTTCTGGGAAATCAAGCGATTACATTACAAAGGAGGAACTAAAGGAACTCTTTTTAAAGGACACTACGTTAAAGGTCCATTTCAAAAAGTTTTCAAACTTTCTCACCCAACTGGAAAACACATTGTGTACAGAAATAAAGCTCGATTCCAAAAGGAGGGTGCCCAAATTATTTGGGTTTTACATCAAGGGTCTGGGAATACTCGACTCTGACAGCGAACCGTAGGTTCGCGTCCGATATTGTATTTTTCTTTATACGAAATGGTATGGACTCTAAACTAGTTGTACTTTACGTTCAAAATACAGTCAATGACTTGGCAACAATTGCTAAAAAGGACGCTGAAGCAGGTCTCGCCTTTGTAAAAAAGATTTCCAAAAACAAAAAGCTTTACGACGATTTTGTAGAATTTCAACGTGGGCAAATTGAACCATATGTCACTCAATTAAAGTCGATTGTCCTAGAGAAAAAGTTGACGAAAAAGAAACTGGCCTTTTTGAACGAAATTTCCTTTTTAGGAACGAGCCCGGAAGACGCTGTATTTCATTTCAAGGAATACGAAACAGAATCTAAAAATACACGATGCAAAATCGCAGAGCACCTGTTGAAGATTCACGGGTCTATCGAGAAACAAAAGAAAGTAGGTGGTATCGATAACCTTGTTACGGATCTCATGGGAAATCCTGATATAATGTCTATTGCAAATGACATTTCAAAGCAAATCGAAGATGAACATATTGACCCGCAGGAATTGCTGTCTGGAATTTTGACTGGTAAAATCGACCCCCGACTTGCTAATTTGATGGACACCGTAAAGAACAAGGTTTCTTCAAAGTTGTCTCCAAAGCAAATTCAGGACATGATGAAAAATGTTTAAAAAGAACTGCAGATACACTTTATGGCGAGAATCTTTACTATTATTACTTTGAAAGCCGTTGTGTTAAAGTCCCTCTTTGAGGTCCTTAAACCATACGTCAAAGAGTGTAATATGATGATTACTCCAGAATACATCAAAATTTCAACCTTGGATATCTCTAAAGAATCTGTGACATATGTCAAACTCGAAGCTGACAAATTCGAAAGTTACACTTGTAACAGGAACGTAATTATCGGTATTGACACTGTGCTCTTATTCAAGTCTATCAAAAGCGCCAATCGAAGAGAAACAATTACGTTTTACATGGACGAAGATACCCCTGACAAGCTAGGCATTGATCTCACAGACAACCCTATCGGTAGAGTCAAGGGGTACAAGCTCGATTTACTTGATTTAGAAGAGCGTATTTGGCAAGTAGAAGACATTTCTTTTGATTACGTAATCAATATGCCATGTTCTCAATTCCAGCAAATAATCAAAGACATCCACTTGCTCGATGGAAAGATTGTTGAAATAAAATGTATAGGAAAGCAAATCATTTTCCACAGTACAGACGGTATTGCAGAATTCAGAACACTTGTATCTGAAGTGGATCCAGAAACGACGGTGGAGGACGTCAAGACAGTGACGTTTACCAAGAATGAAGAAAACATTGTACAAGGACGATTTAAAATGTCTTATTTGCTAAACTTTATAAAGGCGAGTCACCTTTGTGAGAACATGAACATTCACATTGCAAATGACAAGCCTTTGGTATTAGAGTATTTCGTAGCAGACCTTGGTTGTTTGAGACTCCTTCAGACTTGTTACAATGAATAAAGTCCCTTTTTTACAAAAATTTGTAAAAAAAGTCGTCAGTGTTTAGTCCATCGTCGTTTCCGACATGGTCATAGAGTAACTGGGTACAATTTCTGTCTCGGTTTCCGTATTTGGTGTACTGCTGGTACTTTTGCTTTCGTCAGTGACGGTACCAACGGGATCGTCTTTTAAGTAAAGGTAAATTCCTACAGCTGCGAGTGCAACCCCGATGTACAAACTGTATTGGTGAATTAGTTCAAAAGTTTTGTACTTGCGGAAACTTTCTGGGATGATTTTGTCTTTGTAAAACGCAATGACTACCCCTAATGCAATTGTACCGTAAATGATTAATCTGTTGATCATCTTTTTACAGTACATACAGAAAAAAAGTTCCTTGTAACACCGCGGTTTACCTTTTTTCTTGCTTTAAACAAATGCAAAAGGAGTGGATGAGTACATCGGAAATTGTTTCAAGTTTATCCCTTTACAAGGACGTTTACAGTGACTTTTACTTTTTAGGAGCCTTCCCAAGTGACTTTTCAGATTTAAAAATCGATTACGCTAGTATCAAGAGTTGGCCCCGCGTTGCAGTGGTCTTTAACACAGACGCTTCTGGACTCCCTGGAAGTCACTGGACTGCCGTTTTTGTCGACAACAAGCGGCGAGTCGTAGAATTCTTTGACTCTGCGGGAGAAACCCCTGTAAAAGGAGTCTCCAAGTTTATCGACCAAGGCTTTCCTGGGTACGCTCGTGTTCTGGAAGGTCCATTGTTTCAAAAAGAAGACGTGCATTGTGGCGTGTACTGTATCTTTTACATTGTACAAAGGTTATCCGGCAAGTCTAGGGCTGCTGTTTTCAAAGAGTGTCTTACAGACAAGTGTATGGGTGAGGTCAAACAGAAAATTGTTCTAAAATAACCCTTTTTTCGCTGCTAGACAACCTCGAGACGTCAGTAAGCCCCATTTCGCAAACGAGACTCGAAAGAATTTCTTCTTTTGGAAATTCTTGTTCAATGTAACTTTTACTTTGTTCAATGAGACTTCTACCAACAGCTGTGACAATGGAGCCTAATTCCTTGAGTACTAAATTACCTTGCTTGCGGCCGAGGTACCCATAAGTAGAATTGAGCGCGATTTTAATAGCAAGTTGAGTTGAATCTAGAATGTCTCGTATTTCTGGATCTGTCGTCTGTGCCATTTCCTTCTTTACAGCTTTGCGCTCATTGTACAATTCCTCTAGTAACGCTGGAACGACGCCTATATTGTCTCCGGACCCACGTTGGACAATGGTGAAATCAAATGAAACGTCTTTTTTCTGATACTTTTCAGAACTGGGTCTGGTCTTTTTCTCTGGGTCGTGTATCCTACAGACGTAACTTGTTTCTTTTGTCACAAAGTAAGCTTGTTTTCCACAAGGTTTACCGGCACTTTTGCCAGTTTTTACCAAGGCCTCACAATTGTGTTTTAATTTGTATTCGATCTTGTCTTCCCATTTCATCCTTTCGTAGTTGACACCTGGAATGTTATTGTAAGTTTCGTCCATCACAAAGGTACTGTAACACAAGTTTCTGGAAATCATAATAGTAGGATACAGACTGGCAAAATCCAGTACGGCGATATTTCCAGGATACAATCCCGATTCTGCTTCGAGGACCGTCGCGCCCGTAAATGTAGTGTCTGTAGCGTCTTCTCCTGGTCGAATGTCAAGGACACCTTGAACTCTGGAATTCTTGATTCTGAATTTCTTGTACTTGCAACACGGGAGATCTACAGGAACATTGGCCAAGAATTGTGTGTCCGAGACAACTTCAGTAATTGTACCTTCGACACGTTTGTATTCGTCAAAGATGTCTATTTCTATAAAGTCGCCTTCGGAAACGTCGACGGGTTTAGCACTGCACAGCAAGACTGGGAAATTATTTTGATTGAAATTTGTATCAGGTACCAAAAAGTTTTTCTGGGTCGCCTTGCGAAGTAATTGAGAGTAAACCTTGATCGTTTGTCCTCTGGTCACGAGGTAACTGATCGGTACAAAGGTGACACTAGCAAGCTGAATGATAGTAACGAGGATACGTTGCTTGTCTACAAGGCGCTGCAAGAGTTCCGTGTCCTGAATACAATACCGACCAATGGCATTGATCTTGCAAGATTCGCCTTGTCTGTAATATTCGAAAATTTGCTTTGGTGTAATGTCGTGCTTGCTTTCGTTCAATATTTCTTTGGCGATGTTGTCGAGCTTGTAACTGGCGTACTTTTTATTACCGCGCTTGTAGTGAATGAGCAAGTCGTAGTTTAGACGCCCGGGGATGTAAAAGCGCATAAATTCGGAATCACCGTAGGCACTGGAACTAAAGAGATCCTTTTTAATACGTGCCGGTGTACCGTTACGTGAAAGTGTTTCAAATAAAAACCCAGAGCGACCGTCTGAATTTACAAGGCCGTAAATACGAGCGCGCTCGAAAACGTACCGACAGTCAAAAGTGTCACCGTTGTAAGTGTACATGACATCGGGGTCCATTGATTCTACTAAAAGGGCAAATTTGATCAAGAGATCTTTTTCGTTCTCGCAGCAAATTACCACAGCGTCGTCAATCGGGTCACAGTCTTTGAGTGTCAACAAACACTTTACCAATTTACCAGACCCGTAATACTTGAAGGTGCATCCAATTTGGTAGATGACATTTGGGAAGAGGTCCATTTCGTTGGTGGTTTTGCAAAACTTGTTTTTCTTGCACGGGTCCGGAAAGTTTCCGTCAAAGGAATATGTTTCAATGTCCCAGCTCAATTGTAAAAAGTCGGCAATCTCGGTCTTTTTAACTGGAAGGACGTCTTTGTAATGCGCTTGAACGCTTATTTGCGTCTTGGAATCGGTCAATTTGAATCGAGAAACCGTGATCCAACCTGCCGTTTTGATGTCGTTCGTGTGACAAAATCGCAAAAGCGGTTCGAGATTGCTTTCGTACAAGGTGTACTTGACAAATGGGCGCTTTGCGATCGAGACACTATTTTTGAAAATGTACTTTGATTTGTTCATGGCGGTTTTGCTAGAAAAAACGACCTTTAGAAATGTCTGCAGTTTGCCATTTGTAAATCCGTAAATGTCTTTACGCTTGACAATTTTGCACTCTGACCTCACAAGCGATTCGCCGTAAAAGGGCTCCCATACGTCATTTACCTTTTTCTTGAGTTGCCAGGCGTCTTGAATAAAATTCAAGAAATTCGAGGCGTCTCGTTTAGTAAAGGTGTCTGGGACCTTTACGTAGTAATAAGGATTGAAATCAGTAATTTTGACTGTACAAGAAACATTACTACTTGTGACACCAAAGGCTGTAATAGTGTACTTGCCTGGGCCTTCGGGGCGCGAATCTGACGATTCGTCGTCAGAGCGCGAATCTGACGATTCGCTGTCGCTGTCGCCGTCAAACCACTCGATAACTTGCAATGTAACGTCGTCCCCTACGCTGGGGTCCAGCTTGCGATTTTTTTTACGAAAGTGTTGTTCCATAAAAAAGGCGAACCGAGTTACTTTTTCACTTTGCTTGCGATTTTTTCTTCAAATTCTCTTACGAATGGTTCAGGGTCGCAAATTCCTTTTATAAATTTCGCCTTGACACTTGCCTTGTCTGGGGGTGTCAGTGTCCCCGCGAGGTCAATGTAACCCGACGTGTCTTTTGCAATGTACTCGTCTAAACCACAATTGTGCATGATACTTGAAGTGACATTTTGGACATGGTAACCACGAACACTGTCAAATAAAGTAATGACAGGGACGCCCATGTAAAGCGCTTCGCACGTAGTCGTGGTACCAGAATATGGAAAAGTATCGAGTGCAAAATGGACTTGGTTATAAGTTTCCATATGTTCTTGATACAAGTCAGAGTAAGGAATGACTTTGACACGAGATCTCGTTTCAGGAGTAAAAGCGGAAATAAATTGGAGTTTCAACTTTTCTGTACAAAATTCCTTTGTTTTAACAAGAAGGCTTACGTGATCGAATTTGTCTAAAATTTGCTGCCACGTCTTTGTAACAAGGGCGTTGATTTTATTGTACCTATTGAAGCACCCAAGTACTACTTTTTCGTTTGGGGGCGAAATTGTGCTAGACGTATCAGGGCACTCGTAACTCAAGAAACATTTCGACATGAATATCAATTGTTCAGAGTAGTACCTTTGAGTACTAGGCCAAACTTTGCCATCGATGCCAGGTGTCAGTCCGTCAGAATCTGTAAAGTGGTCTACAATGTGATAGTCCATGTTCTCGAGCCCTGACGTATTTGGATAACCTAGGTAACTGATTTGGACAGGTGCGGGTTTCTTTGCAAAGACGTCAAGGCGATTGTCGCCCGTTTGACTAGAGAGGTCAAAGAGAATGTCGACTTGGTCTGCTACAATTGTGTCGTAAAGTTGCTGGGTACTCATTCCTTTAACGGTTTTGAGCTTGACTTGTTCAAAGGATTCTGGGTTATTTACTTTCATACTGTAACAAGTAACATCGAATCGGGTTTTGTCAATGTACTTTAATATATTTTTTAAAAAGTAACTTACTGGATGACAGACCAAGTCCCCTGAAACAAATGCCACATGTATCTTTGCACCCGGGGGTTTTGCCCACCCAGGTCTGGATTTAACGACCTCTGGGTAAACTAAATTTATTTTCTTGTGCGCATTCGCAATGTACATGTCGTCGGATATCATCCAAGAGACGTAATTGAGATCGAGGAGTTTATTCTGGTAAGCAAGTGAAAGATCGGGTTTAAATTCAAGTGCTTTGTTGTAACAATCGATTGCCTTTGGGTAATTGATTTCGTAGCAGTAAGCCAAACCCATGTTCATATTCGCACTTGCTAAAAGTAAATTCTTGTCTGTACTAATGTGAGCTTTGTCGGCAAAGGCGATGGCCTTTTCGTAACATTCAATTGCGTCTTGGGTTTGGCGGAGCTCTGTGTAGACAACGCCTAGTTGATTGTGGATGTCAGGGTCTTCTGGAAGAACGTCTTTTGCTAAAAGATAATAGTATTCAGCGAGGGCTCTGTCCTGGATAGCATAGTAAATTCCACCAATGCCATTCAGTGTTTTGACTTTGAATTGGCGGACCGTTTGAGAATCGGGTTCTTTTTCGAGAATACCCAAGGCGAGTTTGTAATGCCTGAGACTGTCTTCAAGATTATTAGCTTTTGAATAAGTGAAACCCAAGTTGAATTGCAATTGGTAGTCGTACGGGGTCACTAGCGTTATTCTATTCAGTAACTTTAAAGAACTTGCCGTGTCAGGATCGTAAACTGCCAGGGCCATCACACACGTCTTGTAAAGTTCTTGAGACAGAGTGTCCATAGGGTACAACGAAAGGACTTTTTGGAGACGTTGTGCAGCGACGTTGAGCACTTGGGGGTCACTTATTGGCTTGTTAAAGTCTACCGTGCGAGCAAGTATTTCGGCATTTGTGTAATAAATTTGCTTTACGTGTTCTTTTTGTCTAATTAATTCGAATGGATTGCACTTTTCTAATTCTGTGATAATGTCCGTTGTCGCAGAGAGAGACTTTACAAAGAGATCATTGATCTCGGGTGTCATGACTTTTTCTCGATCTAATTTTTCCTTTGCTTGTTGGTAGAGTTCCATTGACTAACAAAGCTAGTTTCTTTTAAACTGGTACTTTTACAAAAAAATTTTTGTAAAAAAGTTTAGGGTACGAACTAGACATTCGGGCTACCGCACATTCCGTCGTTGCAAACGAGGTCTCCAAAACAGTCATTAAATGTTACACATGTACTGCCAACAGATGCTTCACTGTACATACAAATACATATACCAGTAGATATCGGTGCGCCAATGACAACGAGTTCACTGGAACAAACACCGTTGCTACAAAAGAGTCCTTCGTCACAAGACTCATTGTTGACACAAAAGCTTCCAATGGTAGTTCCATTACCTAAATTTGGCATAAAACAATCACAATTTGTTTCCATGCCTTGAGAAACAAGGACCAACTTTGAACTACAAGATCCGCTATTGCAGAAAAGTTGCCCACTGCAGCCATCGTCATCTTCGCAAGGTGTCCCAACTGCGTTGTACATGCCCGTTTCTCCACCTGGTGTAAGTGTAGCAGTAACGGTCTCTGTGACGGTCTGTGTAACGGTTTCCGAGGTCTCATTGGGCAAAACTACGGTAACTGTCTCTGCGACGGTCTGTGTAACAGTTTCCGAGGTCTCATTGGGCAAAACTACGGTAACTGTCTCTGTGGTGGTCTGTGTAACGGTTTCCGAGGTCTCGTTGGGCAAAACTACGGTAACTGTTTCCGTAACCGCAGCGGTAACGGTAGTCGTGACAATTGGCACCTCCGACGACACTGAAGTTGGAACTACGACGTTGTCAAACGAAATCGGATTGTCCATAAAGTTACATCGCGAGTCTACGCAAATAAGTTCACCGTCACAGTCGTTAAAGTCTCCACAAGAAGAACCTAAACAGTGACCAATCCATTCACATGTGTAATCCCCAAGTGTCTGGATCTCTGTTTCACCGCCTGTTTCACCGCCTGTTTCACCGCCTGTCCCGTCGCAAATGGCGTAAAATGTTTCACGGCTACCACAGTCTCCTCCTAGGCACTCTAGTCCTTCGTCATTCAAAACTGCTTGGCAAAGTTCAAAACAATCCGGGTCCGCAGACAAATTGCTAGTACAGCTACTCCCTGTCCAGACACACTTGTTGACACTGTCTACGCACTTTGCTTCACCGGCGTCAAAATGGATACTCGAATCGCCCTTGGCTGAGCAATAGGATTCCCAATTGATAAAACCGGTTTCTCCAAGGCGTGTCCAAGTGGCACCCCCGTCGAACGAATCGTAGTAGTCGTAGATTACAGCATTGTTACCGTCGTATCCTAATTCCGAGTAAGGGCAAAGATAGCCTTCAGCACTCACGAACGCTAGGAAAGTTGATAATAAGAACATTTGGTTTATATCTCGTAAAGAAAATTATTTTTAAGTACAAAGCGTAGTTAGAACTTTTTTTAGAACTTTTTTTAAAGTAAAAGTAAATACCCTTGGTAAAGTAAAGTAAAAGTAAATACCCTTGGTAAAGTAAAGTAAAAGTAAATACCCTTGGTAAAGTAAAGTAAAAGTAAACACCCTTGGAAAAAGTAAAGTAAAAGTAAACACCCTTGGAAAAAGTAAAGTAAAAGTAAATACCCTTGGAAAAAGTAAAGTAAAAGTAAATACCCTTGGAAAAAGTAAAGTAAAAGTAAATACCCTTGATAAAGTAAAGTAAAAGTAAATACCCTTGGTAAAGTAAAGTAAAAGTAAATACCCTTGGTAAAAGTAAAGTAAAAGTAAATACCCTTGGAAAAAGTAAAGTAAAAGTAAATACCCTTGATAAAGTAAAGTAAAAGTAAATACCCTTGGTAAAGTAAAGTAAAAGTAAATACCCTTGGTAAAGTAAAGTAAAAGTAAATACCCTTGGTAAAGTAAAGTAAAAGTAAATACCCTTGGTAAAAAAATTCTTTTATAAAGTAAAAGTAAATGTCCTTGGTAAAAAAATTCTTTGACATGTCCAAGAGCGACCTCGAGACGTGCCACTTGTACAATTTTAAAATGTTACTATTTGTCATCTTTGTGATCGTAGTGTCACTTTGTATTTCAAGTTGTGCAGCACCTTACGAAAGGTTTGAAAATGGATATTCAAGGCGGGTTTATTTGACTTCAGACAACTTGTTAGTTGGAAAGGTAGACTTTGTGGAAACGAGTCCAGGTACAGTTTCTACCAAAGCAGTCTGCAATTTGTATCTCATCAATGGAAAAATTTACGGAGACTTTGAAAAGACGGCTTCGAAATACAAATTGTATGTAAAGAAAGGTTCAGTGTTGCACTTGTTGGGTGTTTTAAATGAAGGCCTTGATAAAAAGTACAGACTTGAAAAGGACATCACCGACACTGAAGTGATAGAGATGATCAAATCAGGAGAGTCTCTTATTATTTCTCTTGACAAGACAGAGTACCTGAGTGGGACAATGAACTTTTTACAAAAATGAAGGTCTTGACAAGACAGAGTACCTGAGTGTGTCGTTTTAAACAGCACAGTAATCGCAATCTGGTTCACATTTTTTACCCAGCGTTGGCGCGACCGAAAACTTTTGCGCCTTGGAAGCCGATCTACTGCGTAGGTAATAGATTCCCGTTTTCAGACCTTTTTGGTAAGCATAAAAGTGCATACTTGTCAACTTTTTGACAGTGGGAGATTCGACGAATAAATTCAAACTTTGCGTTTGGTCAATGAATACAGCACGGTCTGCAGATTGGTCTATCACCGTTTTCATACTGAGTTCCCAAACGGTTTTGTAGACTTGTTTTACCCATTCTGGGACGTCACAGTTTTGAATACTTCCTTCGTTCAGGACAATTTGATTCTTTAATTCCGGGGTCCATAACCCCAACTTTTGAAGGTCCTTGACGAGATTCTTGTTGCATACTGTGAAATCACCAGACAAGACCTTTCGCTTGAATATACAGCTGTCAAATGCTTCAATGGATTCCGTATTTCCCATGATTTGCGCACTTGAAGCCGTTGGCATTTGGCACATCAAGGTACTGTTTCGGACGCCGTGACGAAGAATTCTTTGTCGGAGGGCTTCCCAATTGTACCTCCCAGAAAGTTTAACGGTAGCTGGGTCCCATAGATCGAATTGGAATTTTCCCTGCGAAATAGGACTTCCAGGGTAACTACTGTAAACCCCGTCTTTTTCAGCGAGGTCACATGACCCTGTGAGACAAGCAAAGTAAATCGTCTCGAAAATTTCCCTGTTCAATTTACACGCTTCGGGACTTGCAAATGGCAACGACATTCCAGTGAATACATCTGACAACCCTTGGACACCAATGCCAATAGGACGATGGGTCATGTTACTCTTTTCCGCCTCTGGCACGGGGTAAAAGTTGCAATCAATGATATTGTTCATTGGAAGGATCAACTTTTTGACAGTCTCAAATAACAAGTCGTGATCGAAATTATTACCCGTTACGTACTTGGGGAGCGAAATTGATGCGAGATTGCAAACCGCGTACTCTTTAGAGTCAGAGTAAAGCGTGATTTCGGCACACAAATTAGAAGACTTTATCACGCCAATGTTTTTCTGATTGGAACACGTATTTATCTGGTCCTTGTACAAGATGTAAGGCGTACCGGTCTCAATTTGACTTTCGAGAACCCGTTGCCAGATTTCCCTCGCCTTCAACTTTTTGACGTAGCGTTTTTCTTGGACCAACCGGGCGTACTCTTGTTCGTATTCTTGCCCAAAGACTTCAGACAACCCTGTTTCGCTCGGGTCAAAGAGATACCAATCGAGGTCGTTTTTGACAGCTTCCATAAATAAATTGGGTGTCCAAAGGGCGTAAAAGAGGTCCCTTGCGCGGATTTGATCACTCCCTTGATTCTTTCTGAGATCGAGAAACTGGAGAATGTCTGGGTGGTCAGGCGAAAGGTAAATAGCAAAGGCCCCCTTGCGCTTTCCACTGTTGTGCACAATGCCAATTTCGGTGTGATAAGTGTGACAGGTTTCCACTGTAAAGTCGTACACTGCGCCCTTGTAATGGCATGCTTCAATGGACTTTATCACATTTGCCTTGACAAATTCGCCGTCGGAAATCAACGTGAAGCTTCCTGGGACGAGGTCTTTTGCTGAAACAAAGACGGGGGTGGCGTCCTTGTCTGTTGTCAGAATTTGATGGTCCCCCGTTACTTTTACACTGCCTTTTTCGGCGGTAATAACGAGCAAGTGTTCATCGATTTCCCTTTTGTGCACTGCAGATACTGGCTGGAACGTACTGTCGTGTGTCAGTAACAAGTCGCCTATTTTGACATTTTGCATTTGTACCCACCCGTGTTCAGACTGAACAAGTGTCTCGGGTACAAAGCATTGATTGACGTAATTACTTACTTCATTGTAAACTTTCAACATGGGTACGATACCTTGACTAATTCCATTGGTCCCCTTGATCAACGAATTTGCCCCTCTAACGTTGTTGATGTGAACTCCGATACCGCCTCCTACTTTACTGATTTGGGCGACATCTGAAATCGTCTTGAAGATACCCTGAATGTTGTCTTCTGTACCCATCAAGAAACAGGAACTCAAATTGCACAATTTCGACCCAGCGTTAAACATGGTCGGAGACGCAAACGTGTAATACCAATTGGAAATGTAGTGGTAAGTCTCGAAAGCCTTTTCAATGTCGCCCAAGTGGACTTGTAACGCAGTACGCATGTACATGTCTTGAGGTCTCTCAATGACTGTCGCCCCGTTCTTGATGAGGTACCCCTTTTCTAGTGTCTTGAATCCAAAGTAATCAAATTTGAAATCTCTGCTGTAATCGATCGTTTTGTCAATGGCCTCGAAATTTGCCAAAGCAAAGTTGTAAAAGCGTTCAGAGAAAAAGTCTTTTTGCGAAAGTACTTTTTCAGAAAAAGTACTACGTGTACTCTTGTGCAAATTGCTAATAGCTATTTTTGCAGCGAGTACTGCGTAACCGGGGTCACTTGTATTACTTACACAAAGCCGGGCTGACTCTTCGTCGAGTAATTTAGTAGGGACGCCATCGTAAATTCGCGAGACGACTTGGATGGCGATAGAGTCAATGTCAATTCCAGGCACGTTGAAATTGGCAAGCCTTTTTACGATCTTGTCCATTGAAAGGTCCACGAGTTCTCCATTTCTCTTGGTGACCTTCATCTTGTCTTGTAATGTAATTAGAAAATTTCATTTTGGTTTAAATGTAATCTAATTTAACGATCAATGGACAAGTTGACACTCTTGATGAAATCACTTACGCGGTTTTACGCAGGAAATTGTTACATTGATACCGTAAAAGAAATTGTTACGCAGCGCTCTGATATTTCTCTCAGGGTACTCGATTGGTTTATTACCAATTACTCCAAAAAGTACAGAATCGTTATCGAGAAAAAGAATGGGGAGCTCGTGGACGTTTACATTCGGTACAAGTTAATGCTAAAGTCCTTTAGCAAGAGTACATTTGATCCATTTTGCAGAAAAAACAAGATTCTGTTTTACTACAATGAAACGGACTGTATTGAAACAAGCTGCGGGCAACTTTGCTTTTTCAAGTGGTGCTTTGAGAATGACATCTTGGATTATGTCAGGGCAAATCTAGAAGAAATAGAAAAGGACATGAAAGGTAAAAAGACGAAACGAAACAAGTGCAACTTTGGAAGGCTAGCTTCAAGTAAACTTGTTTTTTAAAAGCACGCGGATGGTGTGACTTTTACAAAAAACTTTGTAAAAGCGTGCGGACGGACGTTAACCAGTGCTTCCAAATGAACCACATTCGCGATCAGAGTCTCTAAAATTTCGCGTTTCAATTGGTGTCAAATGGACAATTCTTCGAGGAACGAGTTGAACGAGGGTTTTTGGAAGGTCCAACTTTGCGTCTGGGCGGAATTTGATCAAAGGAATAATGACAGTCCCCTTGTAACTTCTGTCAATGACCCCTATCCCGTTTGCGAGAAGGTAGCCGCTTTTTACAATCGAGCTTCTAGGAATCATATCAAAGTAGTACCCAAAAGAGGGCTCGACGGCAACACCAGTGTCATAGTAAAATACTCCATTTTCTTCGCGTAAAAGGCACACTGCCGTGAGATCATATCCAGAGTCGCTAGCGCGCTTTTTGTAAGGAGCGACTGCGCCTTTATTCAACTTGTATCTCATCACGTGTTCTGTAGGAATAAACACGCGCGCTTGGTCGAACGCTTTGGGGGACTCTCCCGTTTCGTAAAGGAAATCGAGGGCTTTTTCATCTTGTAAATTCTTGTAAGAGAACGACATCTTGGTCAACCGGTACCCGACCTGTATTTCAATTTAAAAACGAGGGTGTTTAATTTCCATGAAGTTGCTGATCGAAGGATGGTTCGACATTCCTCACAGTTATGCCATTGTAAATTGTTTCCAGATTTACGCTTTGAAAAAGAAATTTCCAGATCTCGCCTTGTTTAAAAAGGAAACGGTCTTGTTTAAAAAAGAGTGGGAAAACAAGCGTGCAGTCATTTTCCCCAAAAGGTACCAAGATGTACTTGAAAGCATTCCGGTACACAATGGCGAAAAGGTAGACGTCATTTACAGGATTTCATTCCCGTACAACATTTCACCACCCTCACAAGACGTCCCCGTAGTCGTCTTCTTTACAAGCGAATTCAGAGTGCTCTCAAAGGGTTACTTTACAGGCGGCGAAAGTTCGCTTGGGTTCCACTTTGTTACACCAAGTGAATGGAATGTCCTTGGGTTGAATTACTTTCCAGACGCGAAGTGTACCGTTATTACACACGGTGTGGACCCCGGGCTACTTTACAGTGACGACACCCGTGAGAGTACGAGAGCGTTTTACGGTGTCAAACCAGATGAAACATTGTTGATGTCTATTGGGAGCATGACTGAAAACAAGGGGGTGTCTCTTGTACTCGAAGCGCTGAGTATTCTAGTCAAGTCTGGTAAAAAGTACAAATTGTTGCTAAAAGGAACGTGTGATCTTTACAATTCAAAAGAATTTGTTCAGGGTTACTTTGATAAATTGGTAAAGCAGGGAAAGTTGACCCAGACCCAAGTTGTTTACTTGTACGACTGTGTCTTGTTTGTCAAGGACACATTGACATTTGACTTGATGCGTGTTTTATTTAACGCTTGTGATATTTACATGGCACCGTATCTCGCAGAAGGATTTTCATTGACGCCACTTGAAGCGGCTGCGTGTGGATGCAAAATCGTTCTCCCTGAAACGGGAAGCACAAGTTGTTATGCAGACGCCGTTGGAGCTTTCAAGGTAAAAAGCAAAGTTGTTTGCAAAAATGGGTTTTATTTCAACGAGATAAACGTCCTTGACCTTGTTGAAACGACAACGACAGCGAGCGAGCGCCCCCAAGGACTTTCTAAAGTTCCGTACAATTTGACATGGGACTTTGTTGCGCAAGAATTGATGGAACTCTTTGAACACGTTCGCTTAAAGAAGACGGGGCTGTTTTACTAATGGGTTTTATTCTAACAAAAAAAGGGTACATTTTACCAAATACAAAAGAAAACGCGAGGTTACTTGCACCTTTGCACGTTACACCCGCTGGAGACTCGGGCAAACCCTTTCGTGTTTACATTCGTTCCGAAAATTACCTTTGTGTGCCAAAAGTATTCGGGATCAAGACATTCGGGAAAGCAAAAGAAACAAAAGGTTACCTGGGGTCTCCTCCAGAAACCCCTTTTTCTTTCAAGGGAAGTCTCAGACCAGAGCAAACCGAGGCACTTGAAAAGGTTCTCGGTAAACTGCATCACGACTCTGCTACTGTTTTCCAAGCTGCTACAGGTAGCGGAAAGACTGTCATTGCTATAAAGGCAATTGCAGAGCTTCAAAAAAAAGCCATTGTTCTCGTCAACAAGGTCTCATTAGCGGAACAATGGAAAGCGGAAATTGGTTCGTTCCTGGGCGTCACCGTTGGAGAAATAAGAGGTGCTAAGAGAACTCTTGGGGACATTACAATTGTTTCTCTTCAAACGCTTTCAAGGCAAACCTTCCCAAAAGGCTTTTTTGACGAGTACGGTACAGTTTGCCTTGACGAAGTGCACAATATAGGTTCATCTGTGTTTTCTCAAGCCTTGTTCGGTATTACGAGCAGGTACACTCTGGGGTTGTCTGCCACGCCAGTGCGTGCCGATAAACTAGAATGTGTATTTTTTTGGCACGTTGGAGAAATCGGTTGTGTGCTGAATGCCAAGGAAAAGACACCGCCGTTAATCAGAACATTCAAGTTAAATTTCGATTACACTTCTTTTGTGCGAAATGGGAAAATAGATTACACGAGTATGATAACGGATCTCATTCAAATAAAACCCCGAAACGAATTCATAGTAAAAACGGTGACAGAGTTAATCGAATCTGACCCTGAACGCCGAGTGTTACTAGTAAGTGAACGCGTTTCTCATTTAAAAACGTTACACGAGATGTTTTCTGGTACCGGTGCCAATTTTACATTTGGGTTATTTACAGGAGGTACAAAGAAAAAGGACCTCCAAGAAAGTTTAAAGTGTACATTGATACTCGCCACTGTTTCTGCCTTTTCAGAAGGAGTATCTGAAAAAGACTTGAATACACTTGTGTTAGTGACGCCTAAAAAGTTTATAGGTCACTTGAAGTCACTAAAACAAGAGTCTGGTAAAATGGAGCAACTCGTTGGTAGAATTTTCAGAAAGGAACACACTACGTTACCAATGATAATCGATCTTCAAGACAACTTTTCTATCTACACTCAGCAGTCTCGTGGTAGAAACGTCTTTTACAAGATGCACTTTCCAAACGCTCGGTTCGAGCATCTTTAAACACTCTTCCATTCGCTTGTGAGTACACTAGACGTACCAGTTCCGACGGCGGCGGGGCTGGCGGCGGGGCTGGCGACGGTGCCGGTAGGTACAAGAGCCTTGGTGATTCCTAGTTTAAAAGTCAACAAAAAGATTGCCACTGTAATTGATATCAAGAGTATTCTGTTCATGTTATTGTAAATTAAATTAAATCCCGTTTCGAAACGGGTGCGGGGAATTCGGAAACTTATTTCTTGTTTATTTACAATGGAACCCGGTAACTTTTCAAATTACGAATTTAATTTACCAAAAAAAGAGTACCTGTATCAAAACAAGACCCAAGTAAATTTGTCGAATTTGATGTCCTTTCATACAAATTTTCAGTCGATCCTTCTTTATCATTCAGTCGGTGTAGGAAAGTGTCACGCTAGGGACACTGGGATTATTACAACAAAGGGTGTCAAGCTTGTACAGGACATTACGACAAAAGACATTCTTGTTGGCGACGATGGTTCTATGAGACATATAAAGAGTCTCGCTTCGGGGGTCGATAAAATGTACACTATAAAAACTGACCAAGAATCGTTTACAGTCAACTCTGAACACATCTTGTGCTTGCGGTACGTTGGGTCCAAAAACGTCGTCGAGATGACAGTAAACGATTACCTCAAACTTTCAGAACCCGAAAGAAGGAAACTGAGGGGTTATCGCACAGGTGTTTACTTTCCTTACAAATCCGTTTCCGCTGACCCTTATACTTGTGGGTCCTTGTTGAGCGAAACGGGATCCTTTGCACTAAATCACAGAGTGCTTCGGTTAAATTACCTGGCTGGTGTGATAGATCACCATGGTGAACTTTCAGACTCTGGGTACATGGTCCCTTTTACGCAGAAAATTCTCTTTATCGTTCGATCTCTTGGGTTTCTCGCGCGGGTAAGCACGGACGCTGTTTTCATTCAAGGAGACATTCACGTTATTCCTTCAAAGAAATTCAGACCTAGGTACTTTAGTCCAGCGGACCTTAATTACGCATTTACAGTTACTAGCGCCGGTTCAGGTAGGTACTACGGCTTTGTACTTACTGGTAATTGCAGGTACCTTATTTCCGATTTCACAGTGACCCACAATACGTGCTCTGCTATTTCCATTGCAGAGGCCAATTTGCGGGTCATTCAAGAAAATGGCAGACGTGTACTAGTGTTAGTTAAAAACGGCAATATCAAGCGCAATTTTCTAAATGAACTCGATACAAAGTGTGGTGGGAACTTGAAACGGTCTTGTATCAACTTTATGACCTATGGCGCCTTTACAAGTAACGCTAATAAGAACCTGGACTTTAACGTCAATGGCACTGTGGTCATTGTAGACGAGGTCCATAATGTCACTGGAAATGACTACTATTTCGCCATTCAACGCGTGCTTTCAAACAGTACCAATTATAAATTGGTTTTAATGTCCGCAACTCCTGTTTATGACAATGTGCGCGAAATTGCCGAAATCGCGAATTTGCTGAATGCGCACAATCCGGTATTTCCTATCAGAAACGAATTGTTGAACAAGGGTTACATTCGCAAGCAAAAGGGACCCGGATTAAACTTGTTAAAGACGTCTGTATTTGAACTTTCCAAGACCGGGGAAAAGTTACTCCGAGAACTCGTCACACACAAGGTGTCATTTGCAGAGTCCAACAAGGACTCCTTTCCAAAAGTAACAACCAACAATTTGGAAGTTGTCATGTCGGAATACCAGAGTGAAGTGTACAAGAAAGCGTTAAACCTCGACAATTCGGATTCTAGTTTGTATCACAATAGCACATTTGCAAGTGTCATCGTTTACCCTGGGGACCTTTTTGGAAAAGAGGGCTTTTTGGAATGCTTTCAAGCAACTGGGAAACGGTACAAAGTACGTCCAGATTACAAAAACGTGATCACTACGGACTTGCAGAAGTATTCTGCGAAACTTTACAGGCTCGTCCAAGAAATCAAGAATTCAAAGGGTCTCGTATTTATTTACTCCAATTACGTCGAGTACAATGGTGTCCAGGTACTCAAAGAAGTCCTTTCAGCAAATGGGTTGTCTAGTTTTGCGGTTTACGATTCTAGTTACTCTAGTGCAAAGAGAGAATGTATCCGAAAGAAATTTAATTCATTTGAAAACAAGGACGGAGAATTAATAAAGATTCTCATTGGGAGCCCTTCTGTATCTGAAGGGATAACGTTAAAAAACGTCCGCCAAGTGCACATTCTAGAACCTGGATGGAACGAATCTGGGATGGAGCAAATCGCAGGTCGTGCAGCGCGCTTTGAAAGTCACAAGGACCTTCCTGAAGACGAACGTGAGGTTACTGTATTTAGATACACGGCCGTGCCAACGGTCGTGCCTGCCGTGCCAACGGTCGTGCCGGTCGTGCCTGCCGTACCGACCGTGCCGTCGATCGACTCCCAAAAGTACCTTCTTTCCAAATTAAAGGAAATAGCCAATAAAAAGGTTAAAGACATTCTCAAAGAGGGTAATGTTAGCAACTTGGAAAAGGTCAAGCTTCCTGGGGATACTTACTACGCCGATTTGCATTTTTATGAAAGGTTTGAAATCGATTTTGTAAGGGCGAAACTCGAAAAGGTCTTTACGAAACTCCCATTTGCAAGTTTGACAAAACTTGTTTCAGAATTTGGCACTACGAAAAGGATCCTTTACAATACAGTTTCCGATTTTGCCAAGAATAAAACGCCTGTTTACCTTTACGGTGTACAGGGGTATTTGAGCGTTCACGGAGACTATATTGTCTTTACCAAACGCGATGCTTCTACAACAGATACCCTTTACAAGCGTGTTTACGACTTTTCAGAAAAGAAAAATGACAACTTGGATTTGTCAAAGTGGGCTCTTGAAAACTTGAAGATTGACGTCCGAGACAAAAGGGTCAAGAAAACAAAAACAGTAGACGATTCTGTGACGCAAGACGTTTTAGATTACAATGAAGCCGTCCAACAAAATTTGCTTTACGGTACTTTTAGGAAAAAGGGCACCAAGGGTAAATTAGGCGTCGTTGACAACAAATTTCGCATCGTGGACAATAGAAACACTGAATTGCAAGATGACGAACGGAAGATAATTACAGGTATTTGGATAGGGAGTATTAAAAAGCCCGACTTGTACGATATACTTGATTACCTGGGCGAGTCTTGTAACGAAAAAGATTCTTCAGGGGCACTTTCAGAAAAGATACAATCAGTTCTCAAAGAACGAGGGTTGGTTCTCCGGTGAAATTTTTATCTTGATTCAAATTAATGTCTATAAAGGTCATCGGGTATTTTGGTCACGGCAACACAGGAGACGAACAGTACAAGAGTACATTCAAGTACGTTTTCAAGAACCACAATTTAGAATTCATCGACTGTGACAAGATCAAACTCCATTCATTCAAGGCAGACGATACGATCGTTCTTGGCGGAGGTGACATTTTGTGCGACTACTTCCTTGACGCTATTATTTCCGTATTCAAGGGAACGCCTTGCAAGATTATCGCCGTTTCTGTAGGACTCCCATTTACCGACATTCTCGTCAATACGAGCAAACTCTTTATTATTGATTACATTTTCCTCAGGACTCGCCAAGACACGTTATTATTTTCGCAATTTTTCCACAAGAGCAAAATCTTTTATCTACCAGACATTTCCCAGTTTATGACACTTGAACCCAGTAAAAAGTTTTCGGAACCCTTTAAAAAAACAATTGCCAAGATCAAAAATTCAGGAAAAAAGACGATCGGTGTAACGTTAAACCGGCACATTTGCACAACGAGTAACACGGGCTTGGTAGTAGACTCTTTTGCGCGCTTTATAGACACGTTGATACCAGAATACCAAATTGTACTCTTGCCGTTTAATACAAATGTCAACTGTAACAAGGAAAACGACATTGTACTGCAATCGGGGGTATACGAAAGATTGGACAAGAACGCGAGCGTCTTGAATATCGATTTTCAATTGGCGCCTCATGAAACATTTGCACTTTACGACTTTTTCGTTTACACGGTACCGATGAGATTTCACGCTTGTCTCTTTTCCATTTACAAATCCGTTCCTATTTTCCCCGTGTTTACAACTAGGAAAATTGCCAATTTGATGCACGACATTTCATGGGAAGGCTACTTTGCTTTAGAAACGAATGAAATCGGTATCCCGAATGTCCACTTTGGGCAAAATTTAATAAATTCCTTCAAGAAATTTACCAGTGCAAATTTACACAAGGACCTTGTCGAGGTATTAAAAAGGACAAATAAAAAGAACAAGGATTACAACCAAGTTGCCCTAAAACACCTCGAAAGAATACTCGAGGAACCAAAAAAGACTGTGCGTAAAAAGACGGTCATTGAAAAACTACTCGAGCGATTAAACAAATTTACTAATGGGTGCGACTTTCGCAAAACGACCGTTCAAAAGGAAACAATTGTCTCCATTTGTAGTTACTACCTTACTAGGAATCTCAATTCGGTTTACAATCACGGACTGATGACCAAAATGTTTGACGAAAATTACGACTACGATAGAGAGTGGCGATGGATTATATCGGATCACACCAAAAAGAGTCGTCCGTTGAAATCGGATCCAGAGGGCCTCTTTAATATCGACTTTGTCAACCAGGCCGATACAAGCGGCGCTCATCGAAGCGGTTGGCAATACGTTTACAAGAGCTTGTGTACTTTTCACAATGAAAATGAAACAATTTTGGACATGTACCTTGACAGAACTTTTCATTGGAACGCAGTTTCTTGCAAGGAATTAGGTATTATACCCTTTACAAGAGATTGGATGGGTTTCATTCATCACACATTTGACACTTCTTTTAGTGACTACAACACGGCTAAACTTTTCACCAACCAAGATTTCTTGGACAGTCTTGTATTTTGCAAGGGGCTCTTTGTTCTTTCAAAGTACCTGCAAAAGCAAGTAGCGGAGGCTTTAGAGACACTTGGTTCAAGTGTCCCCGTTTATAGTTTAACACACCCTTCAGAAGACTGTCTCGTAAAGTTTTCCATTGAGTCTTACATTAGGAACCGGGAGAAAAAGCTTGTTCACGTTGGGGGGTGGCTCCGAAATATATTTTCCTTTTATCAATTGCAAGTCCCAAGTCATTTTAAAAAGTGTGCTCTCAAAGGAAAAGGGATGTCTAATTACTACCCCGATGAACAAAAGTTGGTCGTCGGTGACGTCGTTGGCGACGTCGAAGTCAAAGACGACGCCGACGCCGACACCGAAAAGAAAATTTCAAGGGGCGCGTCTGAAAACAATTGGTACAAGCACGCAAGCGAGTACATTTGCAAACTCGTAGACAGCGTGACAGTAATTTCTCACGCGAGCAATCACGACTACGACAAGCTCCTTTCAGAAAATGTCGTTTTTATCAATCTCGTTGACGCAAGCGCTGTGAACACTGTTATAGAATGTATCATCAGAAGCACGCCTATTATAGTAAATGAACTACCAAGTGTCGTGGAATACCTCGGAGAAGGGTACCCTCTTTACTTTAAACAATTGTCACAAGTACCAGAGTTACTCCAAAATGAAAGGATCCTTCGCGCTCACATTTACTTGAAGGGCCTTGACAAAACCAAATTTACCATTGGAAAGTTTATTTCCGATTTGACTAACGTTTGAAAACTTTTTTTACAAAAACTTTTTTGTAAAAAGTTGGAGGGAGGGTTAAACCGTGATAAAATACGCGACTAATGTGAGAATACCTATTTTACTCACTTGGTAAACTCTTGAGTCGTAATGGACAAAAGTAGCTATACCGAATAAGATCAACAAGCACACCGCGATCAACAAGGCGTTGTTTTCTTTAGGAGCGTCTGGGAGATCATCGATTCTTGTTGACATTGTCATTTACGTTTTCAAAATAAATTAAAATAGTTCACGTTACGCATTTTTCTTTTTGGGTCTGCCTTTTTTCTTGGGAGACTCTTTGTTATTTTCCATCGTCTTTAGGATGTCTTCTAAATTTACAGTGTCTGGTAGAGAATCCGGGCCGTTCATTTTAGAGGCTCCTGCAGAGTCGGTGTCAGAGTCAGAGTCGGTGTCAATTGCCGGTATCGGTGTAGGTTGAGCGGTAGTAGGCTTTGGTGCAAAGTTTTCAAATAATTTCGAAAGGGTGTCTCCTCCACCCGCATTGGACATCTTTTTAGTGAGAGCAAATACAGCTGCTGAACTGGCAAGCATCATGGCGAGTTTGAGCTCGGGTGCCACAGAACTGTCCCCCTTGTACTTTGCGTACAGTTCGCAAAGCACGTCATCGTATTCGGCATTTTCCATACTATAAGACATTGAATCCCCCCATCCAGCAATGTCTACTCCTAGGGGGTCAAATGTATTATTGGCCATTTCGATACCGCGTATTCCCATAAGCAGCATGTGCTTGCACATTTTAGTACCATTTTCGTTTTCGAGAGCTGATCTAATGCGGTTGTATTCGTCTTTGATCTCGCAAAGTTCGCAATCCATATCAAGGTTGATGTAACTGAGGTTTTTTTTGGAATGAATGGGGTGTTTGAGAATCGAATTGATTTTGAATAAAAGGTCATTCTTTTCTTTACGAATGGTGAGGTTCTTGTTTTCTCTTTTTGCAGTCTTTTTCTTTTGTTTCGTAATTCCTTGTGTAGACAAAGGGTCAGATGTACTCGACAATTGGGCCTGCGGGGACTCTGTAGAAACTGCTGGGGCTGCCCCGTCCGACTTTGTAGACCCTTTGGAATTTGTTTGCATTTTTTTTTCGTTTGCTAATAATTCTAAATCCGACATGTCTAGCTCAGAGGCTGGTTGGGAGTATTCTTGATCCATGTTAATTTGCAAATATAAAATCATTCTTTTTTAAACGAGCCTGAAGGCTCGTGTGAAGGCTCGCTGTCGGTCACCGTGTCGGAAAGGGAAATCTTGGCAGAAACGGACTCGCTAGGGGTTAAACTCGGTTCGTAACTGTAATTTGCACCTGACTGAATTCGATCCGTTGTTTCTTTCATGTAATCCGAGTACAGGATAACGTCTTCGTCGACGTCGCTGTAAATGTCGCTGTAAATGTCGCTGTGAATGTCGCTGTGAATGTCGCTGTGACTAAATGTTTCTTTTTCTACAATGCACATTTGAGACGGGACACGGCACTCTGCGTATCTTTCTAAATCGGTACTGTAGTAATTAATGTACTTGAAGTCGTATGGTTCTACCTCTTTCGCTTTTTTTTTGAAAAAATTCTTAAAGAACCGCATAACGATTAAACCGCTATTTACAATTCAATTTGAGCCTATTTTAAGCAATTTGTGCAAAAACCACCATATCATAGCCTTTTGTCGTTCCGTTGTGCTTTCCGATTTCCAAACAGTTCTTATCTTGTTTGCTAGTTCGAGATGGTCTTCAGGATTTCCCTTTGAAAAGTATTCTTCATCACAATTCAAGATTTGCGCCTTGTAAGGAAGTACAGCGTTTGTAAAATTTTCCATAACGAGTCTCGGATTGCCAGCCTTTATAACAGAAACGGTCCCCTTGACGAGGTTAAAGTCACTTGCGTAAACGGGAAACGTTTTTTCGAGATAGTCCAACATCAAGTCTAATGTACTGTTGAATTTCTTGATCTGTAAGATCTTGTTCATGACCTAAGATACCGTACCTTAACTTCAATTTTCTCGTTTAATTTGTATTTAAATTACCGACAGTAGTCTTATGAAGTACGTTGACAAATTGTCTCTTTTAAAGGACGTCCAAAGCAGTGTCAAGAAGAAAAGGTTTGTCCTTGACGAGAACCTTGAAAACTTTGGATTCGAAAAGTTGTCACTTTTGCACAAGGTAAAGGAAGACGAAATCAAGGGGTACCCCTTTTGTGGATCCAGTTCAAAAAGCAAAATTTTACAAGGGGAACACGTCGGGGTAAAAGTTATACCATTGGAAATAGGATACGGTAAAAGAGAACATCCTTCTTTTCTAGAGGGTCGTACATTAAAAAAGTTGTCCAGCGAACTTGTAAAAGAAAGCAAAACTCCACATATTGCTTTTTACTACGGATGTATCAAAGTGCCTCTTTCCGCCAAAGCGCTTGAAGGTAACCCCTTGCACAACTTGGAATCAATTAAACCCTATTGTATCGTGCTCTTGTCCGAATTCGTAAAAGGAAGTAGTTTGAATAATTACATTCGCAATCGATTTCAAAAAAAACAAGACGACCTGGACTTGTACACGTGGAAATCGATTATATTCAGTGTCATTTTTACATTGAACGTTATCCAAAAACGGTACAAATTAATGCACAATGACCTCCATTACGGAAACATTTTAGTAGACGAATGTGAACCCGAAGACTTTGTTTACAAAAACGGCAGTGAAACGTTTTACCTGAAGCAGACCGCGATGGTCAAAATTTGGGATTGGGAATTTGCCACAGCTTACAACAAGAACACCGGTCTTTACCCTAATAAATTTGTCATTGACAATGACGCAATTTTTGACAAGAAAACTGGAAATATGACAACCGAAATCGATACTGGGGTGCCTCTAAATTACCACCAAGTATACGACTTGCACTATTTCCTGACAAGTTTATTAGACTTGTTTATCCCTGACCAAGTACACTCTTGGATACTTGGGATTTACCCAGAGGAACTTGTACCAGACGACACGGTCGGTACAACCGGTACAACCGGTGCGACCGACGGTGACACGACGGTGCGTGTAACAGAGACGCATTTCTTGAAAGACGGTAGAATAAGAGAAACCGTTATTCAAGACTTTGATTTGCCTACACCTGAAGACTTGCTCAAGGATCCCTTTTTTGACATTTTTAGAAAAGAACCATCCAATTTTAGCAAGGCGCCTGTTTGTTTTAAAGGCGACGACTCGTAGACTGTCATTGAACCGTCTTGAAAGACGGCTTAAAAGTTCGTACGCCCCTTTTTTCATTGAACCGTCTTGAAAGACGGTTGTACTTTTTTTCATTGAACCGTCTTGAAAGACGGCTTAAAAGTTCGTACGCCCCTTTTTTCATTGTACCGTCTTGAAAGACGGCTTAAAAGTTCGTACGCTCCTTTTTCATTGTACCGTCTTGAAAGACGGTTGTACTTTTTTTCATTGTTAATATCATGTCTAAAAGAATAACAGACGACCAAGTCGTTATCGACTGTGTATTCATCAGTGTCCTAGATTCCAAGGAACTCGTCCTTGAAAAGATTTTTGCATTCGGTATTCCCAAGGATCCCACCAAGCCTTACCTTCTCAGATTATTCTCTGTATCAGATGACGGAGAGATAAAGAATGTATTTGATATGTTTACACCAAGTTCCGCAATGGAACTCCTCACAGACCCGGACCAACTGGAAAACAATTTACCATTTGAAAACACGACGGTAGACGACTTTACATTTGCACTGAGTCTCATTGCAGGAATTCCACCAGAAGACTTTTACATGGACCTTGTCATTGAAGAAAAGAAAAAAGTACAAGAAAAGTTGTCATCTTTTGAGAGTTCTCCTTTTGTCGAAAAGTTGTCTCTGGTACCAGAAAGAAAAACCGAATTGACGTCTGCGGTTTCTCAAAAGAATAAACATTACTCTGGACGTCCTTTTAATAATCACATTTACCTTGTTAGACTCTTTAATATTGTAAAGCTGTCTGAGATTTTCCCTCTGGTCGTCTTGTCTAAAAAGGAATCTGGGACATTTTATAACCTCGTCAAAGTCCAAAAGGGTACTCCTGTCAAAGACGTTCTTAATGAAAAGGGTGACGTTTTGACTTACAAGACAGTGCGAGGTCTAGTATTTTATTCTCAAGACTTTGTCATTAAACTATTTAGTTCAGGCGAAACGGTATTGACTATCCTCAACGAAGGCCTAGACCAAGAAACCGTTATTAAAGACTTTGTCAAAACTGTTTCTTCTTACCCCGGTGTCTTTTCTAAAAAGCCCAGTGTTTCGAGACCTGTTACATTAGATCACTACGACGCTAAAATAGAAACCGGCTTTTACATTGACATTAAAGCCGTTAGAAAGTTGTTACAAAATGAGGTATTGTCAACGTATTTCCTCGAGTTAAAACGCACAGACGCAGACCTTTCTGTTTTGTACGAAAACGTTACCTTTATCGTGAGTGAAAATGTTTACGAAAAGGACAGTTCCATTGTCACTTGTACAAGAGGTACCCCCAAGCAAATTCTGAACGTCCTCGAAACGCTTTGGTTGTTTTCCCAGGCGCTTGGTAGTAAATCTAACAAGAAGGTAAAAGCGAGAACGGTCAAGTCTAAATTAAAGGAAGCTGGTTTTTTGTTTAATTCCAAAAAGTGCCAACCACCTCGTCAGCCTGAAATCGTGGACAGCGACGCCCCAGGCGAAACAGTCACGTTTGGAAAATGGAAATTTGGGTGCCCTAATAAAAGCCATCCTCACCCAGGGTTCCTAAAGGATAATATACCATGTTGTTTCAAGAATAATCAAATTGGCAACGAGGCTTTTATTCGGAATACTGACCCGGGTTCTCTAGACACATTCGTTTCCGTTTCCAATGTGAGAATTGATTCCCGGATTTTGGTGAAAAAGGACGACGCGGGTTATTTAATTTATCCTGAAAACGACAAAAAAGACAGGCTGGTACCTGTGAACGACGTCGATATCGAAAGTGTAATCTGGTCCAATAAAGTGCCACTTGCCACAGTCATCTACCCCCCTTCAAAAACTAATTGTGCGGTGCCACTGAATACACAAAACGGAATGGTCATATTCAGAAACCCAGAAGACGCTTGTAAAAAGGGACTTTATTTCGGATTCGACATTGACGGTATTCCTTGTTGTGGGACCACACCTCGTGAGATAAAGGCCAAAGCGGCTGCGAGGTCCAAGGTAAAATACATTGGCAACACTACTAATAAATTGCTAAATAATGGCAAAATAGGAAAGCTTCCTGTAGAAATCGGCAATTTACTTGGGGATTCTTTTTACCGAATGGGCGTTTTGCAAAACAAAACAGCCTTTCAAAACGCACTTGCGTTGCCTTTACCCATTGTCGACCAAGCACAGTTCGAAAGGTTAGACAACGGGTGCGTTCAGCAAAAGTACGATTCGCTAGGGGCTTATCTTGATTCTGGTAATTACAAGGACTTGTCGCACGCCTTTGCCGAAAACAACCAGGTTAATATTTTGATCTTGAGGATCAAGGACGATGTAAAACTAGACCACCTTGCGCCGGCGAACGTCAGCAAGGCCCGAGGAACCATTGTCCTCTTGAAAAAGGATGATTCATTTGAACCCGTGGTAAAACTGGATCAAGGAAATGTGATAAACGGGCCAGGTGTACAACACCTCTTGGACTTTGCAAGGGATTCCCTTGAAACGGTAAATATTTTTCCAAAAGATTACCCCTTTAAAGTCCGTAGGACTCCAAGCGACTTGGGACCAGTCGTTACCGGCCAAATCAAAAACGCCTTTAACAAGACCGATTATGTCAAGGTAAAAACCGATTCCGGTTCAGCCATTGTTCCTATTGTAGAATCAGGATTAGTGCCAAATTTGCCAATTGAAGATTCAGAAATTTTTCCATTGTCTGTGACACTAGAAGTTTACTCTGATTTGAAAATTTCAAGTAGCTTAAACGAATTGTTACAAACCGACAGTGGACAACTCGTTCCTGTAAAGGGCCGCGAGATGAGCCCTTTCGATGTAAATTTTTGCATTAAAAATAACCCCATTACAGATTACCAGATGTGGGAAAAGTTTAAAAAGGACCTTGCCGACCGCGAACTCGAGATCAAACGGGAGTTAATTCTCGCAACAGACAAGAAAAAGATCAAAAAAATTATCAGAGATACCAGCACAGACGCTTTTGAAAAACAGCGCCTTTTGGAAAAAGAATTCGGGGCGGTAAAAGGAGGTGACCCCCGGGTCATCCCTAGGGTCGCACACGAGGTAATGATTGACCCTGAGCAAAACTTTATCAACGGGGTCCTTTATTCTAGTAAAAATACAAATGTTGTACCTAGAGAAAATCAAGTATTTTTGGAAAACTTGCAGGATCTACTAAAGTACTCGAGGAGTCTTGATGCGTAACAAGGTGTAATTTTTAATACGGGTGTAATACAGATGCCTTTCTTTTCTGAAGGAAACTTTTACACAGAATCGAGTTACATAACGGGGTCTACTGTACAAAATACGATTATCGCAGGGTCGGAGATTTTCAATACAAGTATCGACATGAACAATAGACCCATTACGTCTGTGAACCCGCCCGTAAATGGAACCGATGCCGCCAATAAGAATTACGTAGACGCCTTGAAAGTCGTTTTTACAGACGTCACGTTGACAGGGCAAGTAGAAACTATCATTTCGAATGCTGTCAAGGGTTCTTTTCTGATTTTAGTAACGAGCAATGTCCTTGGAGGACCAAGCGCGGTATTTAATGTCACCCGAAACGACACCGGTCCGGGGCAAGTCTTTAGAACTGTTGCCAGCCCGGGTACAAACAGCAATTGTGGCCTTTACTTGAATTGGGACAACCAGCTCGTTCTTTACAAGTCTGAAAACGGCTTTGACGGAAGTTACACTGTCAAAACCATTTAACTTTTTTTACAAAACTTTTTGTAAAAAGGAAAAGCAGATGTCAAAGTATTTCAGTAAAAGTATTTCAGTAAACGATACAGTGTCTTCAAGGGCTCTAGTTTCGCATGACATTTCTTTTACACTATTGTCTGGAATGGACGCCGACTTTGATGAACTAACTACCGGTACAGGTGTATTTGAAGCAATTACCACGGGGTCATTTGACGCCCAAAGTGTCGTCTCGGACACGGGTACATTTGAAAAAATTACCACTAGGTCTCTCGACACGAGTCGTGCCAAGTGCGACGAGGTTACAACGAATACACTCTTTTCTCAAAATGTTTCTAGTGCCAACCTCGTAACGGGTGTCGGTAATTTGACTCAATTGACAGCTGACAACGGGTATTGCAAGACGTTGAAAACGCAAAGTTCAAAAGGAGTCGTGGTAGAATACAACAAGGGTGTGTTCTTGGATTCTACTGTAGGCAACTTGAATGTCTCCAATAATACATTTATGAACTCGGTTTCTATGGCAAGTGCTTCTTGTGGATCACTGCACGTTTCAAGGGGGATCCTTGTCAATGGACAGCCCATTGGCAAAATCGCTTTTGAGATGTCCCAAGGCGAAACGCGTTTTTTAGGAGACGGTGTATTTTACATATGGGTGCTCGAAAATAACAAAAAGAGCCTTCACGAGGTCTCGATTGCCTCGGAAAACTTTTTACACAAAGACGTATTTGACAGCGGGTTCTCGTTTACTTACCTAGGAAAGGGGGTGGTAAAACCGAGCGGTGATTGTAAATTAGAGATCCAACGGATCTTTTAACGCTTACCGTCACGCGACTTACCGTCACGCGACTTACCGTCACGCGACTTACCGTCGCGTGCTTGGGTAATTGGAAATAAAATGATCTACGACCTTGGAAAGCCCTACGTCTAAATCCGTGAACTTAAAGTTTGGCAAAATCGCTTTTATCTCTGTTTCATCAGTCGTTTTCTTGTACTGGCCAATTGATTCTGTTCCATAAATGACGTTTCGGTCAAGTGCTAATTTGTTTGTAATGTAACACAAAATGTCTTTTATTTCGACTTGGCTTGAAACAGGAGGAGAACAAATGGCGCTGATGTAATCAAATTGCATCGACAGCAATTGAAAGATGATCCTTGCGAGATCCTTGGCGTAAATGAATTGGCGGAGCGCCGTACCGTCACCTTTGACCTGCAAATTGTGGCCATTTTTCTTTGCTAGATAAGCCCTGTGTATCAACGCAGGAATGACGTGACCTTGTACAATGTTATAATTGTCGTTTTTTCCATAAATATTTGTAGGAATCAAATTAGCTACTTGAATACCTTGTTCAGAAAGCAATTTTGCCATGAAATGACTACTTCTTTTTGCAAACGAGTATCCTTCATTTGAAGGGTGGGGAGGTCCTTGATGCAACATTTCGCTTGTTAATACCCCTTTAGCGTCCTTGGGAAAGATACACGTGCTTGTCACATTGATAAACTTTTTGACACCACAAGTTACACAAGCTTCCATGACATTTGTATTGATTTTTGTGTTTTCAATGAAAATTTTGTAATTATTTTCCATATTAAAGTACAACCCTCCTACAACAGCCGCCAAGTGAATGACAGTTTTGGGTTTGATTTTGTTAAACAAGGCAAGTGTTTCTAGCCGATTTGACAAATCGGCATGTTTACGCGTTGCGTAAAATACACTCTTTCCTCCAAGGACTTCTTTTAACGCGCTACCTACGAGGCCGTTTCCACCGGTTACGAGTACAGTCATACCCTTTTTTACATCCGCGTTTTTAAACTCTGACTATTTTCTTTTTACCAATTATGCCAGAGTGGGAAAAGTTTAAAGTTTACAAGATCAACGAAACAGTTTCGTTTGAAGGAGCCAATTTTGTTTGTATCCAAAGTCACACCAGTTATCCAGGATGGACGCCAAAGGCAACGGCGGCGTTGTGGGATCCGGTACCGGGACAAACACCCGTGCCCACGCCAACGCCAACGCCCGTGCCCACGCCCACGCCAACGCCCACGCCAACGCCAACGCCAACGCCAACGCCCGTGTCGGGACCGAGAGCCATTTACTATCACACTAATTGGAGCACGTATGCACGTAATTACCAATTAAAGGATCTCCCTGAACAAGTTACAGACATTTCGTACGCTTTTTGGAATGTCGGTGCTGATGGAACCATTTTCTCTGGTGACGTTTACGCTGATCACGACAAGCGTTTTACGTCTGCTGCAGAGTCCGTACCTCCTCCAGATTCTTGGAACAGTGAGTCTGCCTTTTACGGCAACTTTGGTCAAATCCAAAAGATCCAAGCTGTACGTGACCTAAGGGTTTCGCTTTCGATTGGTGGATGGACATGGTCCAAAAACTTTTCACCCGCTGTGAGTACAAATGCCAACCGTGCTAGATTTATTAATGGCATCATTGAAATTTTTAAAAAGTACCCCATCTTTTCAGGGGTTTCTCTTGATTGGGAATACGTAAGTAACGACGGTATCAATCACGGAAATACTGGCAATATCGCCAAACCAGAAGACTCGGCCAACTTTATTATTTTCCTCAAGGCGCTCAGAAAGGCTTTTGTGAACAACGGTATGGGGGGTTATTCCATTGCGGTTTGTTGCGCGGCGTCTGCTGAAAAGGCCCAATTTGACATTGCAGGAACCGTACAACTCATTGACGAACTGCACGTTATGACCTACGATTTCCACGACGGTGGATGGGGAGAACGTGTTGCTGGCTTTGCTACCAATCCTAGAAAGTCGAGTATTTCTAGCAATTCTTGTGAAGAATCGGCTGATTACTTTATTTCAAAAGGAGTTCCGCCAAGTAAGATTTACATCGGAGCAGCGACTTATTCTCGTGGGTTCTCTGGGACAGAAGGTCCAGGTAAACCCGCCACTGGAGGATCCCCTGATGTGTCTTGGGAAAAGGGAAGTGTCGACTACAAGGACCTTCCTCTACCAGGTGCAAAGGAATTCAATGACCCAGAGTCCTTTTCTGCTTACAGTTACGATCCTGTAAAAAAGGTATTAAACACCTACGACAATCACATTAGTGTCAAGGAAAAATGCAAAATCATTAACGAAAAGGGTCTTGGTGGGGTTATCATTTGGGAAAGCAGCGGAGACGTCGAATTTAGCAACCCTAGAAGTATCATGCGTGCCTTTTATGAACACCTTCCTAAGGGCCCGGGTACACCTACACCGGTACCGACGCCTACACCGACGCCTACGCCTACGCCTACACCTACACCGACGCCTACGCCTACGCCTACCCCGGGTGTCCCAGGCGCCCCGACGTCGGGGACCTTTAGAGTTTCCTTTGACCTTTCCAGTTCAGGCAAGATTTCAAATGTGACATCGTTCAAGCTTTAGCGCGCAAAGTAAGTAAAATTTTTATGCTGCTTTTGTTTATGGCAACAGAGATAGCTTCTATTGTAGGATACGTCCTTTTTGTATTGTCAGAGCTTCTTCCTTTTGTGAGTATTGAAGGTAACGGATTTTTAGAAACGGTTATACTTTCATTCAAAAACGGATTTCGTAAAAGGGAAATAGATGTCGAAATAGCTGGTAAAAATGTAAAAGACAAATCCCTTGCAAGGATGACCAATGCCATTAGTACAAACCCCCAGTTAAAGAGAATCGTGGAAGCGTGTTTAGACCAAGAAGGTGTCATCAACTCTGTTTACGACACACTTGTACATTTTCAAATTCAAGAACCTGTCCCCGCCAAGGTAAAGGAAATCATTGACGCTCTAAAAGAAAAGCCAGAGATGATTGGTAATATACGCGAATTGGTAGCTTTAGGCGCAAGTGAGCCTCGAGTGTAACCACCGGGGTATTTTTTACAAAAAGTTTTGTAAAAAAAGGCTACTCTGACGACCCCCAGTTAGTTCTTCCAACGACTCAATTCAAATTGGGTGTGAGCTTCGTCGGATTTTGATTTTAGGTAACTAGCTAATTCGTCAACGTCGTTTTCGGTAATGTCGCCTTCTATTTGTAAGGAGTTTAATTCCTTGAGATTCTTGACACAATTTTCTGCCAATTCTTCATTTACCACTTCATTTACAGGGATGTCTTGTACAGGAGTCCTTTTTACGAAATTTATCTTGGTTTCTCTTTTAGGTAAAATGTTTCCAGATTTCTTCAAAGAAAGCGAAACAAAGTAAGGAATGTCTGGCGAAATGTCTAAAAATAGATCTAGTTGCCTCGATATACTTGCAGTGTACTTTACGGCGTTTTGACGATCCTTTTTATGTAAACAAGTTTGTTGCTGTATCTCTGAACAGACACTTGAAAATTGCCTTGACGCGTTTTTGTGATTGACTACTAGTTCTTGGAATTTTAGAAAATTGTTTATAACAGAAAGTATCGTAGCGAAATAAATGAGAACACGTTGAAAGGTCACAGTGCTGGCAGGTTGATTCAACGACGTAAAGACACTCAGTGTACTATTGATTACGACGATAAACAGTCCGAAAATCTTGTTGTAATAAGAAAAAAGTGTAGCCGATTTCTTGTGCGCGGTTTTGTAATAAGTCGCTATCTCAAAGTACAGTAACAACAACGACTCTGTTTCGTCATTCCAACCCTTGTTGATCATCAAAATGTCGAATTTCGTAACACTGGTCATCTTGTACCTTTTTTCCGTTATGAAATGTCAATTTTGTAACTTGAAAGACTAGCAACTTTTGGGTCTGCCAACAAAGAAAGGTACACGTTGTCTGGGACGTTTTCAAGTGACATTATTTCTTTTCTGACAGCTTCGTGGTCATCGCACGTTATCTCGTAGAATGGCACTTTGGCCAATGTAAGTTTGTGTACAAAGGCGGCCATCTTTGTGAATTTATTGTTTATAATCACAGGAATGACCTTCAAGTAAATACATTCCCAGAAACGATGCGTGTCAATGCCATTGCCTCGGACGCACAATGCAAAACGATAACTGGCAAGGGTCTTTAGGTACTCTCCAAATGGTTCCGTTTTATTAATCGGTAATTTTTCCAACAAGACCTTGCGGTAAAAAAAGGTACTCGTATTCAAATTGATGTAAACGTTTTTGTGTTTCTTTTTAAACAAGTAACTCGATTCAATTGCGCTTTCTAAAGCGTCAAGGTTCCCGTGACTAAACGTTTCATTAGCGATCCCTATAGGCAACAAACGCGCTTTTTTGTGCCTTGTAGACACATTTTGGGCAAAAACGCAAGTTACACGAGGGTCTCTTAAAAAGGTGTCGTGCAACACTTTTTCGCCAAATGAAGTGTCACTATTGTGGAAATAAAATACGAGGTTTTCCGCTTTTATAAATGGGAAAATCTTTTCTATAAATGTGTCTACTAAGTCTCCGTAAACGAAAATGGTCTTGGCGTCCTTGACGTACTCGTTTAACATCGTTACATTGACGTCGTTAGGGTCTTTTACGACGATCGGATTGAAATCAACGGGCCCTGTATAACGCAACTTTTGAGGTGTCGTAAATACAATATCGGCTTTCCTTGCAAAACCGTTTCCTGTAATTATTTCTGCACGCGGGACGACCCCGCTCGCAAAACGATGCAAGCGCTTTGAATGGACGTGAATGCATGCAATGGCCTTTTCAGCGAAACTCGGCGACACCACAAAGAAATTACCGTTTTTTCTGTAAAAGTGTTCATTTGAAATCTTCCAATCCGCCGTTTCGTTGATAAACGGCCCTGGAGGCAGTCCATTTCTGGGGTCTGTACCGTCCAAGAATTGCCCTATCCCGGCGGCGTCGTAAACGGTCGCGGATTCAGTGTCGTAAGGATTCACTGGCAAACTTTGTATTTCCTTTTGACCCCCAAGTAAATACATGTCGTTTGAGAAACCAAGACTCAATTTCGCCAGTAAACTTTCAAGAATTTCAGCCAAGTCGTTTACATTGGCAAAAAAGGCACTAGCAATGACCCTTTCCTTTGAGTCTCTGCATCCAAAAACGCCCCTGGTGGCCGCGCCCGGTATTGTCCCAAAGGTGTCGTAGATCATGACGTCGTTTTCAATATGCCAAAAGGAGTCAAACGAAAAGGTCACTGCAAAGGCATGGATGTAAAAGAATCTCGCAATGGTGTACTTCCAAAAAGCGCCCCTGAATGCGAGCAATTTTTCGTCAAATATGACACTGTGCCACCTTGGCAACAATTCGGAATTGAGACACTTAATTGGAACCAGGGTTACATTTAAACTCTTGTCAAAGGTTTCAATGACACCCCTAGTGTACCTGATTAACTCTGGTGTCATCAAGACGTAAATTGCCCTATCGGGTGCGCTACGTGCCGCTTGGTAGATACAATGAAATAGTTCCTTGGGTAAAGTCCCCAAGCAAACGAGCAAAAGTGGTTCCATCAAGGTTAAGCTCCTTTTTGTTTAAATTAAATTTCTTGTTAAAATTAATGGAAAGAGTGAGGCTAGATGGTAGTTTAAAGGTCTTCAAGAGCCTTGGAAACGGCCCTGGTGATCTTTATGTAGAAGGCGAGACCTTTACAAATAAAATAAACTCGTTTAGTACACAAGGCACTGTAACAATCGCAGGGGCAGTGTTGAACGACGCTGACGGCACCCTTGGAAATTTAAATGTATTGGCAAATTTATTCGCCCAAGCAGCTATTTTCGATAGTGTTGACATTCCACTTACGACAGGTAATCTGACCGTTGGAGGTGATACTGTGACGAGGTCGCTTCAAGTAAATGAAAGCGCTGTGTTGGGACATGTCACTACAGGTAACGTGTTTGTCACAAGTGAACTCGACGCGGTAAACTTTACATCTAGTTCCGCGCTTACAGTCGCCGGGGGGCTAGCGGTAAACAAGAAACTTTACGCTCGGGAAATCTTTTCGGAAACCTTGGACACGGATGTTTTACTCGCGAACGAGGTTACAGTTAATTCAGCAAGGATTACCGACGCTAAAGTGACCAGCGCGACGATAGGTAATGTAACGAGCACCAACGTCGACGTAACTAGTGTGACCGCTGGTAACAGCGTCACATTGAACGCGACCGTGAGTAACCTAGAAGCAGATTTCCTTTTTGCGAGGGAAATCGACACGGGGGTCGTTTCAGGGACAACAGTTAATTCCTTTAGTCTTACTAGTTTTGAAGCGATAATTTCGCAGTTGACTGTTCAAAATTTGCACATTACTGGAGGAATTGATCTCGATCCCCTCGTGACTGAAAATATGACCTTTAACAATCTGACATCTGTTAATGCAACAATGGGGACGTTAATTGTGGACGGGTTTTCGTCTTTAACCGACCTTCTCGTAACGAATATTACAAGTGGTTTTGCAGACATTACAACAGCGGACGTCTTGAATGCAAGTGTCGGACAACTCTTGGTGACGTCCGTGACGGCTGGAGGAATATCGGTTAATTCCTTTGAAGCGGTTGACGCGTCCATTACGAACGGGGTACTCGCTTCCAGTACAATTACCAACGGGGTCATTACCTCCAGTACAATTGGTGCTTTGGGTGCAGAAAGTGTAATAGCTAATACCGCCAATGTAATCTTTGCTACAATTGGCTCGGTTGTGCTTACCGACGCGGTTGTAGGAACCTTGGACGCGACAGAAGTGTCTACCGGACTTCTCAACGTTAATTCCGCGACGGTGAGTTCCGCGGCGATAAGTTCCGCGACGGTCGCGGAATTAGACGTCAACGAATTCAGTGCCGTAAACGCGACGGTCGGTACATTGGATGTCAACGAATTCAGTGCCGTAAACGCGACGGTCGGTACATTGGACGTCAACGAATTTCGTGTCGTAAACGCGTCTGTACAATCACTTTCGGTAACTGATACCACCGTCGGTACACTCAACGTTGGGGGGCTGAATGCGAGTACTGGGGTCTTTTCGAGTGTAACAAGTACACTTGGAAACTTTAACCTTTTTACATCTGGTTCTCTTTTCGCGACGGTCGGTACGATACCGTCGTTGTCGTCTGCAAATGGCGTCTTTTCGAGTGTAACATCTGGAAATTTAAATGTAAACACGGCGGTCATAAGTACAGGTATCTTTAATTCTCTTTCTAGTAACTTGACAAACACAGCTTCGCTTTCTGTTAGTACAGGTAACATAGCGTTGCTTGAAAGTACAAGCATTACGACAGGGTCGGCATTGGCTTCTTTTTTAACAGCTGGTTCGGGGACGATCGGGGGGTTGAGTAGCACTTTTGCTACAATTCAAGCAGCGACTCTGGGAAGCTTATTCGCGACGAATGTCACAATGAGTAATTTAGTAGCATCCCAGTCTACTTTTGCTAACGCATTTGTAACGAATAGCACCACGGAAAACGGGGTACTCGTTTCCGGTACGGTATCAAACTTGGTTTCACTTGACGCATCCATTGGTAATCTTTTTTCACTCTTTACGAGTACAACGAACGGGGTGCTCGTTTCCGGTACCATTGCGAATGCGAGGATTACCAACTTGGTCGTCGACAACAGTACAGTTACGAATGCGAGGATTACCAACTTGGTCGTCGACAACAGTACAGTTACTAACAGTGCGATTGCCAACGGGGTACTCGCTTCCGGTACCGTTACGAATGCCATAATTACCAATAGTACTACGGAAAATAGTGTACTTGCAAACGGTACAACTGAAAATAGTGTCGTGACGAACGGTACAACTGAAAATAGTGTCGTGACGAACGGTACAACTGAAAATAGTGTCGTGACAAATAGTGTCATTGTCCACGGTGTACTTACGAACGGTACAACTGAAAATAGTGTCGTGACGAACGGTACTACGGAAAATAGTGTACTTACGAACGCGAACGTAAATTTCAGCACGATCGGTAACGCGGTCGTGGCTAACGCCGTGATTTCGTCCAGTACGACGAGCGGCGCGGTTATCACGAACGGGGTCATTGCCTCTGGGACGGTTTCTGCACTTTTTTCAAACTTTGGTACAATCTTGAATTTGACTGCTGGAAACATTTTAGCGACGAATGGTGACTTTGTCGCTCTTACGGCGAGCAACGCCGTCACTACGAACGCCGTGATTACGAACGCCGTCGTAGGTGACGCCGTCATTACGAATAGTACAATAGGTGACGCCGTCATTACGAACGCCGTGATTTCGTCCAGTACAACGAGCGACGGGGTTATCACGAGCGGTACAGTCAATTCAGCTGTCATTGCATCTGGGACGGTTTCTACACTTTTTTCAAACTTTGGTACAATCTTGAATTTGACTGCTGGAAACATTTTAGCGACGAATGGTGACTTTGTCGCTCTTACGGCGAGCAACGCCGTCATTACGAACGCCGTCATTACGGACGCCGTCATTACGGACGCTGTCATTACGAATAGTACAATAGGTGACGCTGTGATTACGTCCAGTACAACAGGCGACGCGGTCATTACGGACGCCGTCATTACGGACGCCGTGATTACGAATAGTACAACAGGCGACGCCGTGATTACGAATAGTACAACAGGCGACGCCGTCATTACGAACGCCGTGATCACGAATAGTACGACAAGCGACGGGGTTATCACGAACGGCACAGTCAATTCAGCTGTCATTGCCTCTGGGACGGTTTCTACACTTTTTTCAAACTTTGGTACAATCTTGAATTTGACTGCTGGAAACATTTTAGCGATGAATATTACAAGTGGAAACATTTTCGCGACGAATGGCAACTTTGTTTATCTTACGGCGACGAACGGCACAGTAGGGGAGCTAATCGTAAACACGGTCGACGTAACACCCAGTTTGCCAGATCTCCCAAGAGAACAATCGGTCGCCATCTTCTCAGACCAAAACGACATTGCTATTCCCGGGTGGGCTTACGACAACACCATTACGAGGTCCTTTTATGCATATGGAAGTATCGCTATAGACTGCGAACCAAGGAAATCACGGTACGTTCACTTTACACTGATTGGTATTAGATCTCCGGATGGATGGACCCTCGACTTTACAAGGGTCGGGGATAACCCAAAAATAGATTTCGATATAACGGATACAGGACAAGTCAATTACTCTAGTAAAACGTTAAGAGGATTTAATTCAGGGGTCATAAAGTACCGCAGTTGGACAACTACTGTGTAACCGAACCTGACGGTTCGGTGTGCCGCCAGGCCCCCGCGGCAAATTCGCTTTTACTTTTGCTTTTGTTTTTTTAATGAACATTGAAATTGATTACAGAGAACACAGGGTCATCGAAATAGCTCAAGAAACTCGCAAAGTGCCCTTTGAGGTAAAGGCGCTTGATATTGGAGACTTTATCTTGAAACGAGACCAAGACGTTCTCTTTGTGGTTGAGAGAAAGACTATTTCAGATTTGTCTGCCAGTATCACTTCTGGTCGTTTTAGAGAACAAAAAAAGAGACTTGTCGAGTCTACTGGGGGAAACCAAGACAAGATCGTTTTTGTAATAGAACAAACTGGCAAGTCGACGTTGCCCAGAAAAACCATTGACAGCGCTATACAGAATCTGATATTCAAACATGGTTTCAAGTGTATCTTTACAAGGAATACAAAGGACACCTTTGACCAATTGGTATCAATTGTAGAAAAATGTACAGATTTGAAACCGTGTGAATTCGCCCAAGTAAAAAAGTACAACACCGAAGACGTCTTTGTAAACGTACTGTGTTGTATAAAGGGCATTAGTCAAAAAATTGCCGAGGTAATCAAAAAGGAAATTCCTGGAGGAATCCCAGAGCTAATTCAAGTCCTGAAATGCTGTGGTGTCAAAGACATTTCCATTTCTGAACATCGAAAAGTAGGCCCTGCCATTGAAGCAAAGTTGAAACACGTTTTTCTCCCGTGAACGCCCCCGCTTCGCGTGCGCGTTTATCTTGAATGTTAACTTTATCCAGGTACAGTATGAAAGAAATCGATTACTTGACAGAAGACGCTGACATCCCCAGCCAGCGATTTGCCTGTATTAGTATCATTGGACCTCACTTCCCTCAAAAATGCAAAACGTGGGGAATGAAGATTCGTTACGTAGCAGAGACTCTTGAAAAAGCTAAAAGAAAGGCAAAAGATCTCAGTTCATCGGATCCGGATTTCCACATTTTCATTGTCGAAGTAGGCAAGTGGTTCCCACTTGAAGTTGATCCTGAAAGCATTGAAGACACAGAGTACCAAGTAGAAACCTTGAATGACATTATGAAAAAATACAAGGAAAACAGAATCGAAGCAAATAAACATTGGCAAGCAGAGAAAAACAAAAAGATGAATCAAGCTATCTCGGAGGGCCAAAAGCAAGAAATTTCAGAAGAGCACCCTGTGGCTTTACTAGACCGCATTGAAAGAACCAAAAGAGAAATAAAATTGCTGTCTGAACAAACAGACGCCATGAAGTTAGATCTACAATTAGCTCAAGAGAAAGCTACAAAGGCACCCACGGGTGATCCAGTGGCCGTCCCAGAATTTGATGTTCAAGGCACTCTTGACAACATTCAAGAAATGGATTTTGAGATCTCTGAAATGTCAAAAAAGATCAATCAAAAGAATCAAGAATTGTTTCCAAGTATCAACAAGTTGTACGAACAACAAAAAAGGGAATTTGAAGACAAAAGGACTTCCTTGAAAAAGGCACTTGAAGAAAACAAGGAAGCCGTTCAGGCTTACATTGCCAAGACGTCCAAACCAGGCACGTCAAAGAGTTTAACGGACAATGTCGACGCGTCCCAAGGGTAACGACCGTACCGTTTTTTACAAAACTTTTGTAAAAAAGCACACCGTGCCGTGTCCCAAAAGGGCGTCCCAAGGGCAAATTAATTTTATAAAGTACTAACAATGCCAAAGCCAGTCGTAAATGCAAGGATTTACAACAATATTACACCCAGTGGTAGAATTATACAACACGACATTTGGTTAAATCAAAGTGTGAGGTCCAGTAGCAATCCTACATTTGGAGGCTTGCAAGTTACAGGAGACGCCGTCATTGAGGGAAATTTGACAGTCCAAGGAGACACGACTATTCTTAGTACCAATGTGATCCAATTTGAAGACAATATCATCTTGCTGAATGACAATGAAACAGGATCAGGCGTGACACTAAATGAATCCGGTATCGAAATTTCCAGAGGGGCCCTTGACAATGCAAGGTTTGTTTGGGACGAAAGTGAAACATTGTTCAAAGGTGGCGTAATCGGGTCTCTAAAACCATTTGTACCTGCAAGGAACCTTGTAGATCAGTACATTTCCGTTTACAATGAACAGGACAAGACATTCGAGACAACGGACGAGTTGACCGTCCCTGTCAAATTCACAAGTGACCTCACTTTTAGTTCCACTACAGGGGCGATTCAAGTCACTGGCGGTATCGGGGTTTCTCAAGATATTTTTGCCAATGGGCGACTTCACTTGCTTGGTCTAAATTACCCCAACTTTTCGTCACTTTGGACAGATACAGCCACCAATTCCCTGAATTTACAGTCGCCTCAAAATATAAACTTGCTTCCGGCAAATGCCATCAACGTCCCCGTAAATAAGAGGATTTATTTTGGAAATACAAATTCTGGTATCTACGGTGACGGGAACAGTCTATTTTTAGAATCGTCTGACGTGACACTTTTACCCAACGCGACAGTTTCCTTTTCCAATGTGACCTTGAATGAATTTGGGACAAATTTAAATATAAATACTCCCGGGGGTGCCGTGAACATCCAAGACCTAGACAATTCGGGAGACCCCGTCAATCTAGTTTCAGGTATCGCATTAGGCGACGCCACACTTGTGGCGTCCGGTAACGGGTTTTCAATTGACACCCCTGAGCTTTCCTTTGCGCGCGAAACTAAAGTACTCGGTGCCGTTTTAATTAGTAAAGTCCGACTTGGAGGAGACGCCCCCGTGACGTTCATTACCACTGGGTCGATATTTAGTTACCCTGGAGGAGAAGTCACAAGCGAAATTGGCAGCGTTACTTTTAATGGCGCTGTAACCATTTCGGATTCCGGTGTCGCAGCGCCAGTTTTTACAGGCGACGTCGTAACGGAAAGTATTTCGGTAACAGGTACGGCCGGAAACAAGTTCGTCGCGGACCTCGAACAAGTCGACTTTTACACAGACGTCTTGTTCAATAGTACAACGGATTCCTTTGCTCCAGCGAGTGGCAGTGCTGTCTTTGCAGGAGGTGTCGGTATCCAAAAGGGGTTGTCGATTCAAGGAACGGCTTCCTTTTTCGGGGGCGCTGATGCCAAAAACAATAGGATCCTTAATGTAGCCGAACCGGTACTTGACACGGACGCCGTAAATAAAGGGTATGTTTCCTTTTTACAAGCAGGTTTACAGAGACTCAATATCAAAGAATCTGTTCAAGTTGGTAGTAAAGCGGAAATAGATTTACCAAACGCAGGTCCTGGCGACGTCATCGACGGTTATACATTGGTCCTTGGGGACCGAGTCCTTGTCAAAGACCAATCAGACCGTGTCGAAAATGGCATTTACGTTTTAACAACCGAGGGTCTCGAAAGGACGCCGGGTCTCGGCTTGGGTACGACAGCGGGTGGTGCATTTACGTTTATCAACTTTGGCGACACCCTTTCCAGTACGGGTTGGATTTGTATCTCTGAATTCCAGTTTGAAACAATTGGGATACACGACGTTATTTTCACTCAATTGACGGATCTCTCTAAAATAGAGCCCGGTGCAGGATTGGTTAGCGACTTGAACACGTTAAACGTGAACGTTGACGGGGCATCTATCGAAATCTTTGGCGATGCCTTGCGGTTAGGCTCTGCGGGGTTAGGAGTAGGTTTGACAGGAGGCAGTGGCGCACTTGTAAAGACGACTGCGGACCAAAGTCACGTGACCAAATTAGGCACTGTTACCAATGGTGTTTGGAATGCGGGGGTAATTCCAAGCGCTTACGGGGGCACTGGGATTTCTGCGATTTCAACTGGTAACCTCTTTTTTGGGGGTTCTGGGGAATTTACCCAATCAGACCTTTTGTCTTTTGGCGGGGAATCCTTGAGTGTACCTGGGATAATTATTTCCGACGTCGCCTTTACACAAGGCGGGACTATTTCGTCGTCTGGACAAAGGATAAACATTTCATCGGGTTCGTGTGAGATCTCTGGGGTTGTTCTCGTTGACTCTGGCTCGGTCAGTGTCACAGGGGACTTGAGCGTTTCTGGAGGAACGACTCTCGGGAACGTCGTGGCCAGTACAATCGACGTAGGAGTGTTGTCAGTTCCTCAAGTCACGGGGGGTACTACCTTTGTAAACAATGTCACAATGGGAGGTCTTTCATTGACTGACGGTATTTCCGTTCAAGGTGTCACCGTTTCTGGAATCCCCGAATTCGAGAACGGTTTAAGCATTCTTGGACTGGCTACTTTTACGTCAAGTTCTGGTAATTTAGTTCAGACTGCCAACACTGATTACGTGTTCGACGCCCCGAGTGTAAAGTTGCCTTCTGTAAATTTCACGCCTGAGCTTGTCGACTTTCTCGGGACTACTCGTAATGGGAGCGTATTTTCGTTCCAATTGGAAGCCGGGACGTGGTATTACTTGGGAGAATCGCCTCTTTTTGCCAGTGTCCGTGGAAATACTGTCGTAAACGGCCGTGTGAATTCAGAGACGACGGTTTTCAAGACTTTCCAAGAAGGCACCTTTGTTTTCTCGGAAGTACCTGAAACGTTATTCACAACGGTGACACCAATTGTAAATGAAGGAACTGGCGCGACCCCAGACGGGGCGACTTCGGGGTTTTCTGGATCGTCGGGTTTTACATCGTTACAAAACGGCGAATTTGAGAGTACTTGGACTGACGTCTTACGACTTGGAAACGGCGAAGCGCCCCCGGGGGTGTTATTCAGGCTCCCTGAAACGGGTGTCCTTTCGTCTCCGCCCAAATTTGCAGGGGTGCTCCCGTTTCAGGGAGCCGGCGAAAAGGTCGTCTTGGACAGTGCCGCAAGCGACGTCGACGGGTTTTACTTGAATGACTTGTTGACGATTAATTCTGAAACGGTTTTAATTGTAGGTTACATTGGTTCTCAAAGGCTGGCTGAAATCCAAAAGCCTTTCGTGGTCGCACCGAGCGAAAACGACACTTTTGAAATACACGGGGATGCATTTAAAGCGATTTCATTTGACACGAAATTCATTGTTCAAGATGGTATCACTACCGAGGCCATTGAATTGACGAGTACAAGTAGCAATTCTTTGAATACGCCTGGAGGTGTGTCTGCCCAAACCGTTTCGTCGAACGAGGCAGAAACAGGGACGCTTTTGTTTACGAGCGCCACGGGTGGTGGACTCGCCATTAGAGATCACGTTATTTCAAGTACCGGGGGAGAATTCAGGGTGTCTGGCGGAGGGGAGCTCGTGTTGAATTCCGTTGGCATGGGTATAAACTGCGAGGCTGTTACCGAATTGACACTTGTACAAGACGCCGTTATTTCCAGTGAAGCCGGTGGTTTAAGCCTTTCTGGGAACGGTGGGGTCGTAACGGTTGACTCGGACGTTTCCTTTTTTAGTTCTGGGGGAAATCTCGAAATGCAAATCGGGGAAGGTCTCGTTACGGCTTACAATACATTTTCAAGTAACGTTTTATTAGTCAACAGTACATCCAACAGTGGAGTTACTACAGGAGGTGCCATTTCAGTACTAGGCGGAGGGAAATTTAACAAGGATGTTTACATTGGAGGGGATCTCTTTGTGTCAGGTGTTGTCGCCTCAGAGTCGGAAGTAACTACGCCAGTGCTTGTATTCGAACAAGAAGCCAATTGTACCTTTCAAGACCAAAGTAGTACCACCTTGGTAAAAAGGAATGGTAGGGGCAATTTGACGTTTTCGACAAGTGTCGTCCCGGTTCTACCCGATTTAAACACAGAGATCCAAGTCCAAGTGCCTGACGCTCCAGTTTTCATAAAGCGTACAGAAGTCGTCGCCTTTGCTACGGGGTACACGGGATCAGACGTCATTGTACTAAATAATTTGATTGCAGTGGGTGTCCCGGGGACCAGTAACGTTTTATTAAAGTTTCAGTCTGTTAACACCGAAATCCACACACTTTCAGTGCAAATAATTTACCAATTAAATTGAAAAAAGGTACAAGACTTGTTTGTCATGTTCCGCTTCAATCCTTACAAAAGAAAGTCTGGTGTTACACACAGCGACTCTGCGTTACAAATGTCGCTTTTAGATTCTGAAATTGACGAAATTTTACCTGCCCCCTTGCAGGCACGCCAGTCCGACCACCCCGGTTCGGACGGGTCCGAGTCCGAGTCCGAGTCCGACCCCGACGACGACGACACTGGGGCGATCTTGAAGATTTTATTCGCCATGTTCACGTTAGCGTCCATTTATTCTGCAGGTATTCTTTGGTCATTGTAACACCGTTTCTTTTTTACAACACTTTTTTGTAAAAAACGTCCTTTCTTTTAAATGTAATAATTGTCCATTCTCGTACCCATACCGCCACGTCCGTGTACAAATCCTTTTTGACAGGTTTCTACGCTACGTACAGGTTCTGGAATATTCCATTCGTTAAAGATAGGAAAGGTTTTTTGTTGAAGCCCGTGTAATTTGTGCTCGCATGACTTTTTTGAGGGTGTAATATTAGTTCTAAGACTGTCTTCAATGTAAATATTTCCTTGACCACCGTGCCCTCTATAAGGTACAGGCCTGTACTTGGAAGTGTCTATTGTCTCTTTACCTTTCCAATTTGTAATTTGTTTTCCGTTAAACAGTTCCCCAAGGACCATAGACCGTTGCCCACTTGGAATAAAATACGCGTCTTTTGATAAAAAAGCCCCTTCTTCTAAAAAGTCTTTTTTAGTATTTGTTATGTACTTTAATTTGTCCATGATTACATTAGGCTACGATAAAAAAAATACTTTTTACAAAATATTTTGTAAAAAACCCGAAACCGTTAGAGTGACAAAAAAAAATACTTTTTTACCCGAAACCGTTAGAGTGACAAAAAAAATACTTTTTTACCCGAAACCGTTAGAGTGACAAACAAAAAAAAATACTTTTTTACCCGAAACCGTTAGAGTGACAAAAAAAATACTTTTTTACCCGAAACCGTTAGAGTGACAAAAAAAATACTTTTTTACCCGAAACCGTTAGAGTGACAAACAAAAAAAAATACTTTTTTACCCGAAACCGTTAGAGTGACAAACAAAATACTTTTTTACCCGAAACCGTTAGAGTGACAAACAAAATACTTTTTTACCCGAAACCGTTAGAGTGACAAAAAAATACTTTTTACAAAATATTTTGTAAAAACCCCGAAACCGTTAGAGTGACAAACAAAAAAAATACTTTTTACAAAATATTTTGTAAAAACCCCGAAACCGTTAGAGTGACAAACAAAAACCCCGAGGCGTTTAATTAGCGAATGACAAACCACCGAGACCAGACATGATCTGGAGGACATTGTAATTGACAGCATAGACACGGATTTGAGCAGCGTCTGCGGAAGCGAGGGTCAATTGCAGAGTGGCATTGTCGATTCTTGACATGTTCACTGTTCCTGAAGGTTGGTACTTTTCAGGGTTCAACGCAAAGGAGTAAACGTAGATACCAGTTGCGGGGCATCTAGTGTGATGTTGGTAAGGTTGGACAATGTTAAAGTACGCAGCGCTACGTGTAGAGAAACGATCTTGGTTGTTCAATTGGAGCTTGGCGTTCACAATGGTATCGTCCTTGATGTAAAAGTTGTTGGTATCAGTTCCAGAATTAGTGTAATCGGACCATCTGTTGGCTCCAGAGTTCACATTGGCATCAGGTTGGACAACCCACACAATTTCCTTACAGGGGTGATTCATGTTCAATTTAGCCTTGTAGTTCAAAGCGGAAACTGACTCACCGCCTCCGAATTGGAGTTGTTCAATGAGGTACTCGTGTTGAGATCTAGCAAAGATGGTACGTTCGCTGGTTTCAAGGAAAATATAGTCAATGTACAATGAAGTAGCTCCGAGTGTAGGGGTGCTGCTGGGAGAACCAATGTAAAGCTCAGAGAATCTGGCGAATGACACATTGATCTTTACTTCGTGATACTGTAAAGCAACCAAAGGAAGAGACAACCCGGGGTTTCTACAGAACCAGAATTGAAGAGGAATGTACAAGACTGTTTCAGGGATGCTAGTTGCACCAGTGGTCAAAGTACTGGTGTTACCAATCATCACATTGTAACCGTCTTCACGTTCAGCAGTTTGTGTAAGTTCATTCCAGATATTGAACCAATCACCGTAGTGACGATCGATCTCGACACCGCCAATTTCGACATTGACGTAATCAATCAAAGCGTGACCGACATTTCTGGTCCATGCAACAGTGGTACCAGAGCTGAGTTCAGGAAGAGTCACTTCGAGGTACGTCTTCCAGATCAAATCAGCACTACGAGACACCTGACAAGTGACTTTGCGTCCGAAATCGACAGTACCATTGAATGTTTGTTCAATGGACTGGATTGCGAAATTACTGTGTCTTTTGTACACAGCTTTCATCAAAGTAAATTCAGGGTCTTTATTAAGAAAGGCGTTTTGAGCACCGACAGCTACAAGTTGCATTAATCCACCAGACATTTTGTTATACCGTATGAAAAGAAAAAAAATTTACAAAACGGTGCGTCTCGGAGACACGGTACGTGTTAAATTTATTTTGTCGTTTAACTGTATATAATGAGTAATCCCTTGTCGGCTTTAATACACGGAGATCTCACAGTAGAACCAGGAAGTGACACTGGTCTTTTCGGATTTGGAGACTTTTCAGTCGCCCGGAACGTCTTGGTGAACGGTACAAGCAATTCTCTGAGCGCTACTTCTGGAGCGTTCGTTGTCGCAGGTGGTATAGCAAGTAGTCGCGACGCCTTTTTTAAAGGCGTGTTGACAGTTTCAAGTACCAGTAACCTACAAACGACAAATGTCAATACGGACCTTGGTGGATTTAACGTTTCTGGAGGAAACGCCGTGACCATTTCAGTCGATGCAGCCAGTTTATTTCAGACCACGACAGGAGATCTAATCGTTCACGCTTCCAGTGGAAGCACGGTGATCAAGAGCAATCAGGCTTCAGATACCGCTGTGCGTATTCTCGGAGAAGCCAGTGGGAGCGGGGTTTCTATTGAATCCGGGGCAGGAAATGGCGTTGACATAATTGCAGGGTCCGGCGGCTTGACGACTGTGACAAGTTCTGGTAGTATCGCACTTACGGCAAATAATGCCGGTGTTTCCATTAGTGCCAATACGACAACGAGTGGGCAAAATGTGACCATTTCGCAAGCGGGCGCTTTTGACAATCAACTGTTGATTTCCGGCAGTGGAACTAATGACACTGTGACAGCCTTGAAACTCCAAACGGCGAATACAGCCGGGAATATCCAAATTGTCAATTCGGGGGGTCTCGGAGACGGGCAAATCGAATTCTTGAGTGGCGGGGGTGGATTTAACGTCACGACGAATACGTCTGGGCCAATTTCGCTTACGGCACAAGCTGCGAGCAGTTCCTTTGTTGTCAATACAGCCAACGCTAATGAAAATCTGACCATTGGTGTCAACGGTGCTACTAATTCGAAATTGATCCTTCAAAGTGAATCCACGAATACAACCAGTGCGATTTTGATCCAAACGGTGAATACCGCTGGTAGTATCACGATTACCAATGGTGAAAACAGTGCTGGTAAAATTTACCTGAATGCAGGGTCATCTGGCATTGACGCGAGTACCCTTGAAGGCGGTGCTATTTCACTTGCCGCTGTTGGTGGTGCAGTGGATCTCAGTTCTGCGACAACGAATACGGGTCAGGACCTCACCATTGGTCTCACAGCAACGGGGGTCACTGGAAGTAATATTACCATTAGCAATGAAGCTGGGGGTACAGTGGATCTCACTACAGACACTGGCGCATTCGGGATTTCCGCTGGGGGGACCATTCAAATCAATACAACAGACAACACAGGGGGTATCAACATTGGTACACTTCAAAACGTCCCTGTTAAAATCGGCGCTACAGGAAGTGTGACGACTATTTTTGGGGACCTTGACGTCCTTGGCACAACGACAACGGTTGAATCGACTGTAGTACAAATCGCCGACAATATCATTCAGCTCAATTCTGGACCTTCTGGGACGGCCGACTCCGGTATGGCCTTGAAACGCTTCCAAAGTGCCAATGACACCGCTGCAGGAGACGTTGTAGCAGACGTCGCTGAAAACTTTAATGGAGGATCTTACAATACGGCTCAAGCTGGTACATCAACGACCATTACACTTGCTGCGACGGCGAGTGCTGTAGATGACATTTACGCAGGGTACTGGATTAGAATCATTTCTGGAACGGGTTCGAGTCAAGTTCGCAGGATAAAAAGTTACAATGGAACGTCCAAAGTGGCCACGATTTATTCCACGGCGGATCAAACAGGTGTCCTAGACAGTCCAAGCCCAGTCGAAGGTCTCGATTTCACGACCAATCCGGACGCAACAAGTGTTTACGGACTGTTTCCTTGTGCTTGGATTCTTTCCATTTGGGACAGTACTAATAAAGAGTACGCTTTGGCTTGTTCTAATATGATTGCAACAGAGGCAGACCCTCCTATTGCCAGTTACATTGACCTTCACATTCGAAATTTGATTGCAAATGACATTACCGTTAATACCATTAATGGTACCACGGCAGACACGACTGAAACTGTGACGCTGACAGACAACAATACGACACCGGTGACATTAGCCCCTCCGCTCAACTCTGGGGTTTACTTTGTCCTCGTGACTTCTGGGCGTGCACAGGCGATCTTTTCGATTGGTAGATCAACGGCAAGTGTAACAGGTTCCGTCAATAGACTTACCAGTGTACTCGGGGCAAATGACTCTCAACTCGACATTCAATGGAACGCTGACGCTTTCCCTCAACTCTTTTACAGACCTGCTCCTGGTGTAGCAGGGACGACAGTTTACACTGTGAAATACATTACTGTTTAGGTGACGTCAGCCCTTTCCTTTTTTACAAAACTTTTTGTAAAAACGATCGCTTTTAACGATTCTTTAGTTGGTCAATTTCCGCGAGGGCTTTTCGTTGGCCATCGGTTTTCCTTTTTGTAAAAACGATCGCTTTTAACGATTCTTTAGTTGGTCAATTTCCGCGAGG
>Ga0307935_1000041_pt1 | contig 65603 bp, 77 predicted proteins | sample OrgLakmetageno92_FD_201827 | JGI IMG/M metagenome (GOLD analysis project Ga0307935, IMG submission 201827) | Saline water microbial communities from Organic Lake, Antarctica - #92 | ecosystem: Environmental > Aquatic > Non-marine Saline and Alkaline > Saline | place: Antarctica: Organic Lake...
ATAATGATGAAACAATTAATATTTATAAAACATAAAGATCCATTCAAAGGAAGACAAACTCTTCCTGTAAATGTAAACTGAAAAATAATTCATAACAAATAATTATGAAAGATATTTTTAATATAAAAAAAACTCCTGCTACTACTGAAGCAATAAACAAACTCATTACTAAATGGACTAATCTATTGCTTAAGTATGAAACAATGAAAGTTCCAATACAAAATAAGACACCTTCAAAATGAAGAGTGTCTGTACCTGTAAATATATTTAAGAACTGAAAGCTTATTCAAATAAATAAATAGTTATGAAACTCTAATAACTATTTGCTTTTAAACATACTCCGATTATTATATATCAGTATATTATAACAACCTATACTATGAATGATGTATATGAAATTCAATTGATTGTAGGAAAGAACATCTCTACTAAAAACATTGCAGACAATAATGTATCTATCTTCGTAAGTATTCCAACAAACCTATATAATGTTATACATAAATATGTAAACAAAGTTTTGGAATTACATCTTACTAAGTGAGGTACATCTTTTATATTGAACTGCAATATTAATAATGATGGATCTACTCCTATAATGTACAATGCAAAAGAATGACATTGAGTTTTAAAACTTGATGTAATACTAGAAGATAAAATGGTACTATGATATATAGTATCATCTGATTTATTCCTTAAGATATAATCCTTATGTGATATTATACTAAGCATGAAATAGATTTGACTCCAGAACAAGAATGTAAAAAAGATCAGTATCTTAAAGAGATAGAAATAATCTCTTGATACTTCAATCCTTTTGAAAATGTATGTAAATGGTATGAAAGATCTACTGATATGTGTGCATTCTCTCTACTACATCCAGAAGAAGTATTTACTATCTACTGACATTGAGAAGAAGACTTAGATAAATGGATAGCATACTATCATAATTGAAATGAACAACAAGAGAAAGCAGAAATATCTATAGTATATCCTGAATATAATTCTGATAAGCTACTCAATGTAGATTCTACTTCAATGAATAGAACTGTTAAGCAGGCTCTCAAAGATTATAATACTATAGTCAATTCATCTATGACTCTTGAAGTTCATAAGACAGTTACACACCAAACTTATAAGTGTACTAAATGTTTAAAAACATTCTCCGAAGACGATGTAGAAGTTCAATGAAGATGTCCTAAATGTTTTGAAGATAATAATTCCTAATCATATAATCCTTATGATCAAATCTATAAAGATAGATTACCCAGAATACTGAGTCAAAGTATCAGAAACATTCTGACCTTGAGTCAATGTATTAGAAAAACCTAATGGATATGGTAAGACTATAATCCTTAGAACTATTCTCTCTGCATACTCTGGAACATTCATATGATCTAGAACTCTTCCATCTGGAAGTGCTGAGATAATCCTAGACGACAAGACTCTTATGATGTCTAAGTCTATGTGGATTGGAATAGACAAAGTGAATGCTATAGCAAAACATATAATGCCTTGAGCATTTATGGATCTCTCTACTCCAGAACAAAGGAAGACTATTGTAGATCTCTTAGAGATAGATAGACTCTGATTCTTATCCTCAGCTTTTGATTGATTCTTATCAGCAAAAGGTGTATGAGAAAAACAAGAAGATGGTAGTATCATTACTACTATCAAATACTCTGACACTCTTGCTAAAGAAACAAAGCAATCTATTGCTGAATCTAAATGAAAAGAAGATCAGCTTCTCTCAGATATTACTAGGCTTCAATGAAATATTAACTCATTCAAAAAGAAAGAGTTTAAAGACATTGATAACTATAATATCTTTGAACAAGAAGTAGTAAGACAATGGTCCGAACTTGTATCTGGCCATCAAGAGAATGTAAGAAAATCTAACTCAGATAAATCTTTATTAGAATCTAATAAAGCTGCATTACTCAAAGAGTATTCTGTATTACAATCTCAACTTAATGGAACATGTCCTACATGTAATCAATCTATAGATGTAGATACTACAGCTATTAACTCTAAGATAGATCAGAATATTACAGAGTGAAAAGAGATCGCAGATAAACTTAGTAAGTTTAAAACTCTTGATGCTCTTCCTATTCTTAATACCTTAGAAGAGAAAGCTAAACATCTAGCAATGGAGATTCCTAAGAAACCTGCAGAAGCTAGATATACTGAGCAACATGATTATAATAATCAATTGCAATCTCAGAAGTTTACCAATGAAGAACTTGAACTTAAGAAGAAAGATCTTCGTGAACTATGAGAACTAGATAATCAAGCTGTACTAGATTGTATAGATAGAGCTCAGAAAGAATTCACTAAAACTCTTGAAAAGAAAATCTCATCACTCTGATTAGAGATTGAATTATTCAAGACTCAAAAGAATGGTACAGTTAAAGAAACATTCAATGTATCTTTAGATGGTAAACCATACTCAGAACTCTCTCAATGAAATAAGATTATCTTACAAGTAAAGATGGCTCTTGTATTCATTAAGAAGTTATGACTAGACTTCATGCTCATTGATGAAGCAGGTACACTAGGACAAGAATCATTTGATATGATTGTTAAAGCTTGTAGTGAATTAGATTCTAATATCCAAATCATTGCAATGCGACCACCATACTTCAAAGTAAAATAATCTTTAATCATTCTAAGTCTACAAAATTATTGAGTAGATACATAGAGGGCAAGTATAATTACTTGTCCTTTATTTTATTTATTAAATATTCTATTATGAATGACATAGAAATATACAATGAGTATGGTCTATTAAAAGACTGAGTATCTTATTTTAATAATCATATCTAATATGAAAGTACAAATACTAACAGAATATCATCTTAAAAAAGTAATAGATACATTTAGTCCTTTAGGATTATTCTATGCTTATATAGATTGATCATGGATCTGAGTAGATAATTCTACTGCAGATTCTTGGACCGAAGAATTCCAATCAAAACAAGAATGTCTTGATTGGCTTCTTGAAGAACATCCTATTTATAAAACTATTATGACAGACTACGAACAAGAAGCTCAAGACTTTCTTGATGCTACTAACACTACCATCACTAAGAAATTTCTTATGTATGGTCTACACTTTCCAGAAGATACTGATGAGAGGAATATCTGGGAGATTACATTAACCAGATGACAACAATCATATACTTATAAATTCTGAGATAGTATTAATAACTCTCAGATAAAAGATAAAGCTGCTTTTAATAATCTATCAATTAGTAGAAGAAAGTATGTATCATCTTATATGTGAAATTATAAATATCCTAGAAAAGAGAATCCTAAAAAAATTCCTCCTACTAACTGTAGTGTAATCTCATGTTTCTATATATGTGATGAATCATTTGCAGACTTCTGTGACTCTATGTGATATGACAGAGATTCTATTAAAGCTCTTGATATATATAACAATGTCATGAAAGAAGTGAGAGAATTAAAATCATTATTCTCTCCAAGTGAATTAGAAAAGCTCCAAGAAATACAATAACATTTAATTATATATTATGAAAATAGCTATCAACAAATGTTATGGATGATTTCAATTATCTATAATGGCTCAGAAAAGAATCGCAGAGATTCTATGAAAGACAGCATACTTCTTTCATAGAGAATATGATGATGATCTTAATGTGACATATACTCTTATGGATTACCAAGATCTCAACAACAAAACTTCTACTATGTTAGAATGTTATACAGTATCAACTCTTCCAGATGATATAGATACTATATCAGATAAAGATTATGATGCTATAACTCTACCCAATTATACAGACTATGATAATAGATCTCTTCCAGAACTTATACAAGTAATAGAAGAACTATGATCAGATGTATCTAATCATATTTCAAATATTAAAATAGTAGAAATTCCAGATGATGTTAAATGGCATATAAATGATTATGATTGAATAGAAACTATTCACGAAGATCATAGATCATGGTAATGAGTCTACAAAATGCTAGACTAAATAGTTAGACCGTAGCTTACAGCTACAACACAATAATTCTTTGGATGCATTTCATCCAAACTTATATTCCTAATTTTTCCATTATGAAAAATGCAATCGCAAAACAAGAAGCACATATTATGAATCTCTTTAATCTTACTCCAAAAGATATCTACTCTGAAAGAGAATTTCCATCTAAAGAAATTACTGACCAAGAAACTTGAGAAGTAAAACAATCTTGAAGTATGAAATCTATTTCACTTAAAGGTCTTATTAAAAACAATGCTATATCTTTCAAACTCTTTGAAAAGAAAGATGCTCAGATTGTTAAATACAATCGTGATACTCAAAAAGAGAACTTCGTAGTTCTAGATAAAGCTGCACTTGATTCTGATTTACTCCAGATACAAGCAATGCTTTCTAAAAGAAGTTCTAAATCTACATATACTGTAGAAGACTTCTGTGAGGTTTAGCCTAACCCATAGCTCAAGAATAATTTCTTGGGCTTTAGTTAGATTATATCCTAAAACAAAAACACAAATGATTACACTAGTAATACTATGCCAGAACTTATTCTGGACTCCACATAACACGAATCCTAGAGTTATAGAAGCTTGCGAGATAACTTGGCAAGAAACATATCCAGATGCATATAATTCTCTGGACACTTATACTTATTAATATTCTATACTGAGTATTTCCTAAATAATATATTATTAATTACAACATTATGATACACTTATACAACCCAATAACTAAAGACGAGATAACTGTTAAGAACGACAGAGAACAAGCTCGTGCTCAAAAACTATGATACAGGAAATAATCCTGTATCTTTTTTTTCCTCTCTCATATCTCATACATATCTTCGTAGTACATTCTAATAATTACTACTCAGATATATATTTCAATATGAGCTGCCAATGGCAGACCTAAAAAAATAATCCACCACCTCCCCACCACCACCAAATAAAAGTGAATTACATTCACATATGCAAATCAAATAAATAAGATAACTCTTATCTTAAACACAACAAAGAATAAAAGATCTCTTACTAAGAAAGTAAGCGATATACTTAATAGCATCCAAGCAATCTTGATAGAGACTAGATATACCCAAACAAAAAAACCAATGCAAAAAAGAAGATCACAATCACATGACGAAACTCAATGCATAATCTATTTATTAGATTTGCATACCTACACTATATAGATATAATATCTATATATGTAACACCTCCTCAAACAACAATAACAATCCAATAAAAGAGATGACTTCTCCAATGAAGTTCATCTCTTTTTAAATCACAATATTCTGGCCGTACTGATACTCGCTAGAATATATACTACTACCAATACTATATATAACACTAAGAACTATACACTACTACACCATAGAATAATAAGAACCATCCATCTTATTATTAGACCATCCAATATAAATACTAATATAAATCTATTATGTATTTTTATCAATGGTCTATAAACCCAATAACAATCCATAAAACTATACCCTATGTAAATAGGTATGTGAGATAGCTGTACTCCGAGATTACCATTAATCTCTCCCCATCCTTATTATATATAGATATACTATACCACATACAATTACTAATACTATTATACTATAAAATATATTAGCTATATTGTAAACATCAAACATCCACCGGTCTACAGAAAATAAATTACTTTACTGTAGCCATACTTGACATAACCTTATTATAACAACCTTTAATATCTATTAAATTACTATACATATGTCAATACCTATCATTATAATAACTCCTATTATAATGATCCTCCACCTCCCCTACCTCCACCAAATAATTAATCTTATTACATTATTCTCTTTATTATTAATATACATTAATAATAAAAAACCCATTTATATATATATAACATATATATATAAAAACCCCCCAACAATATAATATCCCATATTATATTGACCCCACAACCAAAACAACAACAACAACAAACACCAAAAACACACTGACCCCACACCCCTAAACAGACAACACCAAAACAACAAACAACAACAACAACAAGACACTAACCCACAAACAAACAAACAAACAAACAAACAACAACAAACAAAACACAAACAACAAACAACAAACAACAACCTAGATATACGATATTAAGAAAACCCCAAACCCCCAATACCCCACACACAAACAAACAAAACAAACCACCACCTCCCCACCACCACCAAATAAAAAAAAATAAAAACAAATAAAATATATAAAAAACAAACAAATATAAAATAATAGATGACGAAGAAGTAGCAGCAGCAGCAGCAGGGGTAGTAGATGGACCAGAAGTAGTAGTAGTAAGATGTACTCCTCCCCCCAGTCAAACAGTAGGGGTACAATTACTATATATATAATTATTATAAAATTTGTGACTTTTAAAATTTTTTGAAGTATATAATAAAAAAGGCCTCCACCTTTTGTGGATAGCCTATTATGATCAAATGTATTTGTATATAATAATTCTTTGAATCTTATGGTCTATTCAATATCTTTCTGATCTCTGATACTGCATGCTCTCTCAGCTCTTGTATATCGCTGTCTATGTAACTTATATCTTTATAAGTTCTAGAGCATCAATCTATGAGTATTGCATTGTCATGGCCCTGTCATAGAGTATTACCCATATGATATCAGTATCATGTATCTGCATCGTAGAATACTGTAAGTTCCATTATTCTTTAATATGATTAATAAGTATATAGCATGCTCACATACATATAACAAAGCCAAGCCAGTCTCATATACCTAATCTGTATATTCATAATCAGAATAGTATGAGCACTCATATGGTATGGAAGAAACTATAGAATTCTTCTCCTGTAGTTTTTTCTCTCATAATTTTATGTTAAAGGGTTATTTCTATCTATAAGACATCAGCATTCGCATTCAATTGTAGAGCCTTTGCTTTTATTCATTTCATTATTACATACAGGACATTTATATGTACTCACATAAAGATCTGCATATTCCTCTAATGAGTAAAATATTCATGATTTAAGTTGTGAGATATCATAAGAATTAAAAACCTTATCTGGATTTTCACTTATAAATTCTTCAACTATTTGAGATACTAATTCCTGCATAATTATTTTTTAAATATATATTTGATTCTCTGCCATAGGCTCATAGATTTGAATCTAGCATTCTCTTCTGCAATAGTTTTAATAGTATGACCAATATAAAATTCACAAGGATCTCCAGATATATTTTTACTTATTGGATCTAATAAATCTGCAAAAGATTTTTCTTTTTCTTTCATTCTCTTTGAGAAATTTTTCTCACTTATATCAACTTCTAATAAAGAAGATTTCTCCTTAGCATCAATACGAGCCTTAGAACTTTTCTCAAGTTCCTTGATTCGCTCTTTATCTTTGAGAGCATCTTTATAAAGTTTATCAGATTGTTTCTGAATGTCTTTCTCAATCTTAGTTGCTGTAACAGCAAACTCTTTTGAAAGTTTATCAAAGTATTGTGAAACTCATTCTACATTTTTTATGTAGACTGTATCAGATCTTTTCTGCATAGAACATAATCCACTATCTGCAAAATCAATTCACATGATATATGCTGTAGTTCTATGGAATCAATCTTTTATTAGATCCTTTTGAAGACCTATAAGTCTATCGTAAGTCTCTCTCTCTAGTGTAACAATATTAGTGTCCATAATTATTTTTTTAAAATATAAGGTTTATCCCAGATCATCATTACTCTATATGATTTATGAAAATCTTTGAGTATCTTAGTTTCTTTATCTGTGATAATGCTGCTGATAAAATTTTGTCTTTCTTGACTTGTAATATCTCATACAGCTCCAGAAAGAATAATACTTATTACAAATGCATGCTCTGCTTGAGACTTAACATCATAGATCATTTCTTTTGTGACTCTCCCAAAATCAATGTTCTTTACTCATATAGGAAAAGGCATAGTCTTTATAGCTCTATTCTTTTTCTTATTAAATACTGTACAGTCCACGACCAAAGGAATCTTTTGATGACTCGTATCAACTTCATCAATAACAGCATGAGCAATTTCATTCAAGTCTTCGTTATCAGATTTATTTATTAGATCTTTAACTCATGCCATCTTGCTTGCAATGCTATCTCAATATATAACAGGATCTTTAGTGCTCATGATTATAAATATTTGTAATTAAAAACCCCTAGCACAAAGTGTTAGAGGTTGTGCTTGTAAGTAAAAGATGTAAGTTGTTATGCTTTCTTTTCAGATACTTCTTCTAGCTTGATATCCCAAGTAGACTTGATGACACAAGATCTTTTAAGTTCTTGTTTGAAAAATTCAATAGTGAGCTCTGCTCATTTCTTTGTATCTTTCATATCTGGAACTGCCATATAACCTGCCTCAAGAAGCTTGTTATTAGCATATTGATAATCCATAGGAAAACTTTTTTCCTCTGTTACAACATCTCCATTCTCAATTTTAAGATTACCATCATCTCATTTCACAGCAACTTCTGCTGTATAAGATGCAGGAAGATTCAGAAATTCTGCAATCTTTTCAGTCATCCATTTAATTCCCTCATCTCCAAGAGCTGCCTCAAGAGATTCTACTTGTCTATTCATACCTTGGTAAAAATCCGAATTCATCATAATATTATATGATTATAAAAATAAATTATTTAGAGTTTAACTCTTTCCTAAAGATCTGACTCGTTCTAATACGCAGCACCTTAAAAGGTTGTGTCTGCATTGGAGTCTTATTAATTGGGTGCAACAGATTCCTCGGTTGCTGCTCAACTACTTCTAGTTTCATTAAAGATCTAAAATCAATAACTGTACCATCCATAAGTGTCTCTTTTATTGTTTCAACAAAAGTATCATAGATTACTGCAGCCTTAACTTTAGAAATCTCTAATTTCCTAGCAAGTTTAGCTATCATCATTTTTCTATTCATTTTCTTTATTACTATATAAGAGTACAGTTACTATATAGGTATTGAATAACAATGCAAATAAAAAAGACTAAGATATATTCTTAGTCTTTTTAGCATAATATTATTTATGCATATCAAGAACTGCTCCCCAGTTAGAAGTAGCCAACTCTTCATAGTTGTCTCTTCTCTTTTTGAACATAGCTCTTTCCTCATCAGTATCTTCAATATCATCTTTCAGAAATGCTATCATAGCATCTCGTCTAGCTCTAAACATATTTGCTTGAGCTTTAAATGTAAGAGAAACTCTTTCAGTAGATTCACTAGAGCTTTCAGCATCGCTATCATCTCTATTAAGATGTGCTGCTCTTTTTACTTCATCCTCTGTAAGAGGAACAATCATTTCTAAAACATCTGTTGGCATAATTGTATATTTATACAAATAAAATTAAGGTGTTAGCCTTGAAACCACTATAACTATAAGTGAAGTAAATACAAATAAAAAAAGAGAGAGCCGAAACTCTCTCAGTTAAAACAGGGATTATACCACTAGCTTCTACGAGCTAGGGAGATTAAGATCACCTCCTTTCTTGAATGGATATGGAGGGATATCAAGATCCATCTCCAGTTGGTCGCTCTCTTTGTATTTCTGACCTCTGCAGAAAACGAAACCGATAAACTTCTTAATCATTTTTATAACCTCCTAGTTGGCCTCCACTCACAGGTTATTCTGCTTACGGAGAAAAATACCAGAAATTAATCTGGGCTATGTAACTCAATTAGGATTCAAAGCATCTGTAGCTTCTGATGATCTTCGTCTTAAGATTCAATTCTCTCTCTTATATTGTTTTACAAGTCATTCACTTTCTTTGAGTTTCTGATTTAGAATATCAGCATTCTCTCATATAAGTGAATCTTTCCAAGTTTCAAATGATCCATATCCAGATACTTTAAAAAAGTTATCTCCTATATCCCATTTTCTTGTAGAGTAATCTCTATGACGAATTACATTTTCTTTTGGAATATTATATTTCTTCATAAGATGTATTACCCATTCTCTCGTAGAATCACACGCAGCTCGTGTAAAATTCTTTCCATCAGAAACAACCTCAAGTCAAATTGAATGAGCATTGATATTATTCAAATATCATTTGATCATATCTCATAATCCTGCATGCCAAAGAATATAATCCTCAGTTCCTATTCTTCCAGTCTCTCCATTAGGACCAATAACTCAATGACAAGATACCTGTTTAGGATGCTGAGATAAATAAGAAAGCATTCATTTATAAGAACCTCATCCTGTATGATGCAGCATTATAAAAGTTTTTGAGTTTACTCATCTGGATTTCTTTGATGTTCAAACATCATCTGTAAATTTCATACTTTAAATTTAAAAAATATTATCTCATTTCCTCCATATCAACTTGATCTGACATAACTATTTTCTTAGTTACAGAAACTTCTTCTGGATCAAGCCCAAGTCTCTTAGTAGCAAATGATGTAAAGATTGCAATGAATCATGCACCAAAACCAAATAATGCTAATCTATGTTCTTCTGGAGAAAAGAATGATCCTGCTATGAATCCTATTCATAAAACAAGTATAATTCATAGAAGTATGTAATAATCTAATTTATTCATAATGTATATTTAAAAATTATAATTCAACTGCGTACACCTGTACCATTTCTCCATCTTTTTCTTCGTGCTCTACATCAGCACCTCAATGATCTTCGTCTTCTCAAGTAAGAACTTCTTGAGTACTTTTCATCTCTTTAAACCAATCAATGAAATCCATCATAGCAAATTCAAGCCTAAGATTCTTAGGATTAGAATATTCTGTTTTTCATTCATGAAGAACATCTCGTAAACATTTATGTACATCTTCTTGATTAGAATCATCTGTCATCAGATCAATTCTATGAAGAGTAAGAAGAACAAAATCTTTATGCTCTTTGAGATCTTGTTCCATATCTGGACCAATATCTGCCATTCACTCAATGAAAGATTCAACTTCATTAGTGAATTCTTTATCTGAAAAGAATACCATATGTAAAAATTTATTTATAAAAACTGCATAACTATATTACTTTTCAAAGGAATAATTGCAAATTTTGAATTTTAAATTTGACGGATCTAAAATAATAAATATATTCAAATCAATAAATAACTTGTGATAAGGACGCAGGTAGTTCGGAATCAAAAAGTTTTTCCCTCTCAGTCCTTATCTGAGAGGTTTTTTATTTCTAGGTATAGCTCAGTCTGGCCAGAGCACTCGGTTTGGAACTGAGGAGTCGGAGGTTCAAATCCTCCTACCTTGACCATTACGGAATAGAGTATTGGTAACTCATCTGCTTCATACGCAGAAACATGTAGGTTCAAATCCTGCTTCCGTAACCATTTGAGCACTAGACCTTGTAGATGTAAGAATACAAGGGGGAAAAGAATCTTAGTAGATAGGTGCAATCCCTATCGGGGCTCTCCATATTTTTAAACAAACAACTTTATAAATGAAAAATATATCTGAAATAAATTTTGATTAGTAGCAATGAAGCATATCTATTTTATAGGTATGCTTTTTCTTGTTAATCAAGAACTGATACCAGAGTATAAACTGGGGTACACTACGAGGTTATAACTAGCTCGTAGATCAATATCTAAGTAAATCAGTATAAATAATCTTAGGGGAGCTTGTTATTGCCGACACGATCAGCATACTGTCATAACAAGTCTAGCATGGAGAGGCTATAGGATAATGACCTAGAAACTACCCTAGTACCTTACTCAATATGAGAGCTGCATAATGCAGCCTAGTAAGCGAAGTTAAACTACCTCAAATCTATGAGGGGGTAGGGGGAGCTTTGCACTCTTCTCCTAACACCTGTCATAACATTTCTTCCCTAGTTAGACTTAGTTAGATATATAATATAATATAAATAATAATATAGTCTACCTAATAAAACATCTATAACTATAATAGTTTTGACACTTTCTAATAAAATATTAGTATGAGTCTACTATTATTTTTTTATTAGATCTATGAAACTATCTCAACTTGAATGATCCAATACTAAAGTTATTCCTAAATCTATTTGGAATACTTTGAGTAAAGAAAAACAAATGCATTTTAGATTATGCGAACTTAAGTGACTTCCTCTTACAACAACCGAGAAAACTCTTAATATTATTTTACAACCAAGAAAAAATGAATCACTACAAGCTGCACACGAAGCAAAGAAATCTTAAGTCTCTTATAGAATCTTATGAAGAATCGTTTCATGACTTTGATAAAATTATTTGATCAGTAGATGCTCTTGAAAAAAAGATTATAAAAAAATCTTTGGAATCTCTTGAGTGAGTCAGAGAATCAATACCTACTGAGCTGCATGTAACATCATATATGCCAGAACATCTTTGGCTTCCAGATGAAATAAAAGACTGGGAAGAAACTACAGGATTTACTTTCTCTCTCAGATGAGAATGTTTATGACTGGATTCAAGTAATGAATATCTTTTATATGAACGAAATAAGATTCTCAAGTGAATGAATACTGGTAATGAACCTAAGCTAGAATGAATATGAATTATATTAGATAGGCTAGAAAAAATGTTTGATTATGCTGTAAGAAACGAAAGACCTATAAAATCTTTTATGTGAACTTTTAATACATTTACTTCTGGGAAGTATGACTAATCTCTCTAATTATGCCAAAGATAACCGAACAACAGCTCAAGTTAATAAAGACTATGATCAATGAAAAATACATGAGGAAGCTTTTAAAAATAAGTGTGAGGGTAAAGTTCAGATACTCAATGATAATGTGAGTGATACATTCTGAACAACCTCACAATATGTATGGGACTTCACTATTGAATGATTTAGAATTGAGTACAAATACTCACAAATACCTCTCAAGTTTGTTGAATGGAAAAAGAATCAATACCAACATGCCAAAAAGAAATGAGTGTATTTTATTCAAGAAGACCCAGAATGATACTTCTTTATATCTCCCTACGACTCTAAAGAATACTTGGAAATATGATACTGCAATAAACCTACTTGGAAATTCTCTCCAGAAAAACTAAGCTTTGAACAATTACTTTCTAAAATAAAATCTATGAATCTACTTATTGAATCTATAAAAGATATATCTTTCAAAGAAGTTCTTACTGCTGCCGGTATAAAATATGAGGACCGGACAATTCATCTGGACCTCTATACTAAAAGTAATTCAGAACTTTCATCTGGATGGAAAGCAAGTCTTGAAGATAATATAGTTTCTGATTTCTCTCACAATAGAGCTACTTGAAATCCATATGATTTTATCCAGAAGTTATTCTGATACTCAGAACAAGAAACAGTTGAATGGTTCAAATCTAAATGGCCTATGCTACAAGATGATAAAAAAGTAGAAGTAGCTCCTACTGATATGGTAGTTCCAGAAGATATGGTTTTAACTTATGATATGAAAACTATATCTGATAAGTGGGATTCACTTCAATGATGTACTCAAGATCAAATTATCTATATGGAAAATAGATGAATAGATTATTCTAAAATTACTGGAATAGTAAGAAATATGGAATGAAGAATATGAGCTCCAATCCAATGATGGGTATGAGAAGAATTCGGAATGCTTACAATTCAGAGTAGAGATATTCACTCCAGACAATTCAGAATCATGAAAGGCACAAAGTCTAAGTGAGTCTTTATGCATTGAATCAATCCTAAGATAAAACATATCTATGTAGTTGAATGATTATTTGATTGGCTCTCGCTGCGACAATATTACACCAATGTTGTAGGATTAAAATCCTGTAATGATGGAATAGAGATTGTAAAAGATATGATGGCTAAATGATATATGATTACTCTTATATCTGATAATGATGAAGCAGGTATAAAGATGCTTGATAAATTTGCTGATGTAGATTATTACTGGTTAGATCTCTCAGAATACTGAGATGATGTAAAAGACCTCAATGATATGCTTGTATGATTTGGTCTAGGCCAACAATTAATATGAGCTATAGAAGAACAAAAACAATTAATAGAAAGTAAAATCCGAAAAGATTATGAAATAAAAGATTACGATCGCTTATTAGAAAAGTGATTACAAGAACTTATGTCTGATAAAGATCCTATTAGTTGGGGATTTCCATTACTCAATCAGATCCTTTGATATATGATGTGAGGATGAGTATATCTTTTATGAGCTGCTACATGAGTATGAAAATCTACATTCTGTAATAAAATTGCAGATGCTGTATCTAGGCAATGATATAAAGTTTGAAGATTCACTATGGAAGATAGGCAAGAAGATAAACGAAAAGAAGAAATATATTATGAAGTTTGAAGAGTAAGAAGAATTATTTGATTAGAAAATTATCCGAAACATCTTTTCATGAGTTCTCAATGCAAAGACAAAGACTTCAAAATGTATGTAGACAAAGCTGTAGAAAATCTCAAAGCTAGGAATAAGAATATATTAGATGTTGTTAATAATACATCTCATACTATGCCTATATCCGAAGTAGAAGTTCTTGTAGAGAATTTTGTAAAGAGATGAGCAAGACTTATTATTATAGACCATCTGCATTATTTTAAAATAAAATGATCTGCAGATAGGCATGATCTAGCAATAGAAGAAGTGATGCAAGAAATAAATGGTATAGCTAGAAAATATTGTGTAGATATTATTCTCGTTGCTCATTATAAAAAACTATCTGGTGCTCGCCCTAATGATGAATCATTTAAAGATTCTAATAGTATAGGCCAAGTAGCAAATGCTGTTATGCATATACATAGAGATAAGATGTCAGATTCATCTGAAACAGATCTCATTATCACTAAGAATAGAGCTATGTGAATATGTACTACATTAAAAATGATATATGATCCAGATATAGGTACATACAATAATATTGTAAAGGGATTCTAAAATTGACACGAATAGTAAAAAGAATATATTAAATCTATATTCTTTTTATTTACTTATACAGGATTATGATTATTAAAGATATCGCAGAAAACACTCCACTTAAGAAATGGTCTGGTAGATCTACTATGAATTCTATTCTTAAAATGCCTATAGAAACTCCAGAAAATAGATTTAATCTTTTACTTGAACTTGTTTCATATAGAGGATCATTAGATTTTAAAAGATGGAATTATAAAATTCCTAAGATTCCACTTACAAAAGTTCAATCTGAAATGATGGTAGCTGCATCTTATGTTCATGATAAAATACTTGTATCTAATATGATAAAAAATATCGCTGAGTATCTATCAGTAGAATTTGAATCATATAATCATACCATAGATTTTAAAAAGATTTCAGATTATATTGAGGATGAAGAAGAATTTTCTTTTCTTGTGAAAGAATGAAAACTTGATGAAGCATTCATTCCATATTCTCTTAAACAATCTGATGGAACTGAAATACTTATAGCAGAAAAGAATTTTCTTTCAAAACAAAAACATCCATTACTCAAAGAACTTTTAATGAGTATTGAAATAAAAGAAGAAGAAGTTCCACTTCTAGATAAACTTAATTCTCAAACAGAGGATAAAATCTCAATGGCAAACAAATGGATTATAATTGAAGTTCTCAATGAGTTTGGAAAAACTGGCTCAGTAGCAGGATCTGATAAACTTAAGGAACTTAACAAATGAGAAAAACAAGAATCATAATAATAAGCGATAATATAAGTAAAGAGTACCTTACAAATTTCTTTGACTATCCTATTTGGACTCTTGATTATTCTCCAACATCTTTCAAAGTAAACAATACAGATGTATGCCACAAGCTATGATTATTATTCTCTCAATTATATATGAGAGAATGAATATTCGTCAATACAGTATTCCCTTTACTAAGGAAATTGAAAAAATATGATAATGCATTATACTCTAAGTTAGTACCTAGAGTAAGTGCATTTTTGCATTTATACAGAAAAGACATACACATACTACTACATAAACCGAATGCCTGCGAAAAAGAAATTATGTTATCTATGAATGTAAGATACACAGAATTTAAAACAAAGGCCAAACTAAAAACATATATTTTTAAAATTACAAAATGATTCCATCACTAGAAGATTTGCAATCAAAGTTACAAGGATTTACTAAATGAGCTAAAAGTTTCTGACAAGATATTCAAGCTGCATCAAAAGATATAATGTCTTGAAATGCATCTAATGTATGATCTTTTGCTCAAGAAAATTTACAAGATGCTTGAAAAGAAGTAATAGACTACGCATCACAGACTGCAAAAAATCAAATAGATAATTCTGTAGTATATAACATATGAAGAAAATCATTTAATGCATGACTTGATCTCACTCAAGATGCTATTAATTCAAAACCATTTCAATCAATATTAGATACCGGTAAATCTATTATTGATAATTCATGAAATCTTGTAGAGTTTTGATTCAATCAATGAACAAAGTTTGCAGAAAAACTAGAAGACTCTGGTTCTTTTTTCTCTAAAAAAAATAGAGTTGATGTTACTTGAGAAGATCTATGATTCTCTGATGAAGAATATAAATATGTATGATTTCTTGAAACAGAAACATGAATGGACCGTCTTAAAGAAACTGCTTGAATATTTGTATGATCATGAAAAGAAATAATTACTTCAAATAATGTAGAGAAACTTTTAAAAGATGATGTATCTTCAAAAGATTTCAATACTGAATTTTTTAGAATGTCCCAAAATATTACTGAGATAAATAAAGAACTAGATAGATATGTAAAATCTTCTGGTAAATATGGATCATATGTAAAATTCAATAATGAGTATTCAATTGCTCTCGCTAAATGATTATCTGATGAAGATGCACAAGCAGAAGCAGCATCTAAATTATCTCCTTTAGAATTAGAAAATTTAGAATCTCAATACAATTCTTTATCTGATGATGTCACAGTAAAGTCTTTACAAGAAACTATTGAATGAGAATCTACTAAGCTTACATCATTTGTATCAAAAAGTATAATTACTCCAGAATGAGAAGACTCTCTTGCTACTATACAAAAAGCATATGACTTAGATGCATCTAGTTCTAAAGAACTTACTGAGCGAGAAGAGTTCAATACATATCAATCAAACAAAGTTGAAAAAGAATTATTAGATATTATATCTGAGGATTCTATTCTCTTTACATCTAATGATATGTTTCAATACAAAGATAAAACTGTAGAGAAACTTGTATCAGATAGATGATATCTTGTATGATTGACTGCATCACTCAAAGATAATAAATATAAATGACAGCTTCTAAACCTTGTAAAAGAATCAAATGATGTAAGAAAAGAATACTATGTATGACTTCTAACTGAGATTGCTAGAGTAAGAAAAGAAAATCCTACTTGGAAAAACAAACAAATAGAAAGAGTTGCTATGAATTCTGCTTATGATTCATTATCTGATTACGAACAAAAAGTATTTCAAAATAGAAAAGAATTACTCAATCAAGTAAAGTTTACTGAAAACTCAAATCAAATCTGAGATGATCTTGCTAATTTCTTTGAAGCAGAAGATGGTCTTATAGTTTCATGACAACTAAAACAAACATGAAAAATATTATATAATATTCTTTGAAATGCATGACTAGTTGCATCTACACTTACTCATAAAGGAACTGAGTGATTAGATAGATTACATACAGTCGTAAATGCATTTGATGATGAATCTACATATAACCTTACTGCTGAATCAAGATCAATACTTCAAGCAGATAATAATCTTGCTGAAAAAGTAATTGGAACTCTTGCATATAATATGGATGAGGTAGCAGCTATGACTTTAGGTATTGCTGCAATAAACAAAATAAAATTTCCTAATATTCAGAAGCTTGTTAATTTAGCGAAAGTAAATCCGGTTCGTCTTCAATGAACAATATGAAGATGAACTCTTTCTAGTTATAACACAGTTATATGAGCTACAGGTAAGATGACATCTTGGGCTGCAGAATGACAAGCATCTGGTGCTGTAGTAGATTCTATATTAGATGCTACACTTCAAGAGCCATGAGTAAAGTCTCTACAAGAAATGAATATGCTTATGAACTTTATATTTGATACATGAGCACCTGTACTTTGAAAAACATTACTTAAAACTTCTAAGTATACATCTAATAGTGCAATGTATAAATTTATGACTGCTGATAAGAAATCAGCGATTAAAGATTTTATAGATGTTAAAGCACAGCAAGGAATAACAATATCTCCACAGCAAGCTGTACAAGTAATGAGATCTTGAGAAAAATTTTATAAAACTATTCTAGATATTCCTACACTTAAATCTTTAAGAAAAGATGGAAGTCTATTTAATTTTATATCTGAATGATTAAAAGAAATAGATCAGACTTGAGTAGATTCTCTTCTCACAGGTAAATGATTATGAATAGAAGTACAATCAAACATTCTACCATTTGATATTTGAAACTATCAAGAAATATCAAAGAATTTATATGGTAGCGATATTAAAAAATCTGAATTCGCTAGTGGTGTAATAAATAAAAAGCTCAATGAAGTATGAGCTTATTTAAAGTGAAATACAATATTTAATGGTAATAGACTTCAAAATGTTTCTGAAAAAGAAATAAAGATTGTAAATAATCTTATAGATAATATTAGGACTGCTAAAACTAAAAAGACATTCTTAAATTTATATGATGAGCTTGAATCTACTCTTAATAAGATTACTGCAGAAAAAGGTATTATAAAAAATGAAGCTACCATAAAGCTTACTAATCTTACTACATGAGAAATATTTACTATTAAAAGATCTGACTTAGAAAAGTTAGAAAATTCTAATGTAGAAAAATGATTCAATAGTTGAATTATAAAAATAGAAAATTTAGATGATCCTAAGTTGGAACAAACTCTTGGTAAGTCTAAAGAATTTACTATCACTAAAGATAATGATCTCAATAGAGCAACATCATATATAAATTCTGATGATATGAATAATAGGATAGATCTTCTTATAAAAGAAGTTCTTCCAGAATATACTCAGAAAGAATACATAGCTCTCTCTCAAGAAATAAAACAAAATCTTAGAAATCTTCTTACACTCAGTTGAAAATCATGAGCAAGAATATCTCCAAAGTATTGAGACTTAGTTCCTAAGTTTATAGTAGATTCTGTTACAGAGTTCTATGGGCCTGCAAGAGCTACAGATATATCTTTATGAGACACACTTGTTGCTAGAAATAAAGTTATAGAAAAAGCAGGATCAAAAGATTCTGATTTTGTAGTAGCTTGGGGAAGAGCAAAATATGATCTGAAATGAAATGTAAATAAATCATGACAAGATAATTATTTGATAAATGTATATCCTTGAAAAAGATTACAAGAACGAATACCTACATTAGATCCATCTATAAATACAAATGCTAGTGAATATACACAAACATTTGAAACAGTTCGTAGAATGATACATAACTTTGCTGAGGGCAGAGATTATGAATCTGCTATTAAAAATGTAGAAGCTATAGAATATTATGGTAAGTTTGATAGTTTACTATCAGAATGAAAAATTAATGAAAAATGAGCACGATGACTTATAAAAAATATAGGAGCTCGTGTATGATCAAATGAAATACAAATCAAGCAAGCAGAAAAAATTATCATGCCTCTTATTGCAAAGCTTGAAGAAGTAGATCCATATCTTATAGGTACTATGATTACATCATATACTTATAAACATCTGGAGAATTTTGAGCTTATAAATAAATTACTTTCTGAAAAAAACTTTAAGTGAGATGCTATATCTATATTTGCTGATATACTTGTAAATCCAAAAATGTATGATGAAATCTCAAAAAAGATGGACATACAATCTGATGATATACTCAAAGCACATCTCAGAAATGAATTCTCTAGTTGGAAAAATATTACTCAAGCTAAACTTGATAGTGCTCGTGATAGTCTTAGATTTATTGAAAACGAATTACGAACTGCAAAAGATTTTGTATATCTTAATGATTTAGAAAAATCTAAAGCAGATATCTCTGCTAAAGCAGAAGACTTAAAAAAGATTCTAAAAACAAATGAGAACTCATATATAAATGCTCATATAGATTATATGAGAAACAAAGATAATATATCTTTCCTCAAAGATGTAGCTCGTGATGTTGCATCTAAACATAAGTATAAAGATCAACTTGTAACAAATCTCACTCTAGTAAAAAATAAAATACAAGAATATAAGGCTCTTGCAAAATTAAATAAAACTCAAAAGTGATTACTTACTCGCTATTCAAATCAGATTAAGGAAGCTGTATCTAATAAGAACTTCCAGATAAATGATTTATATGATATCAAAGAAAGAATATTAAAGTCTACTATGGATGATGATCTTAAAGATCATGTAGTAAATCTTATAGATGAAATATTTACTACAGATACTAAGACTGTATATATTGACACTCAAAAAATATTAGATGACGCAGCTAACTTTGATAATGAAATATTTACCGAAGAGTTTATTAAAAAACAAAATCCTGTAGTAAAAAATATAAAAGCTTTTATAAATAATAATGATACCGGTAGAAACTCCACTATAGATAATATAATTTATAGTAAATTTTGATTAGAGGAATGAAGACCTATGTCATATCATTACGACAACAATCCTACATTTAAAAAATTCATAGATTGATTTCAGATAGATAATGAAAAATTATCTGGATGAAATAAATTCTATTGAGAATTCATAAAAGAAATTACTGATTGATTAAAAATTCAAGCGAAAGATTCTAATGGTGTAGTAAAAGATGTGACTGCTGATGTAATAAAAGATTTACTATCAGATCCATCTGTATATCAATCATTCAAAAGAATAGCAAGAACTACTACTTATACTAAAACTATAATAGAAGATTGAGTTACTTCTTTTAAAGAAGAATCAATTGAGAAGATTATGTACCATGATGAATTATTATCTGATGGTGTTAATCCTCCAATGACTGCTAAGTTTATTCCTTGAGTAGATGAATCTTTTGTAGCTACTACGAGATATGAGAAGTGAGACATAAGAGCATTCTATTCTAAAAACATTGATCCTACTATAGATGGTAAACTTGTTTCTGACTCAGAAATATATGCAGATGTAAAACGAATGTTTAATGACTGAGATACTGATGGAATAGTGTGAGCATTTTTATCAAAGCTCAATATAAATATAGATTATGATTCTCATATCTTTACTGGATGATTCTGAGATAAATCTAGTTACTTTGGAATATATACAAATAAAGATATCTCATCTAAGAAATGATTCAAAGATATACTTAAAGATATTTATACGATTGAATATGCTATCAAGTCTGGTATGCTTAAAGAAGCTTATACTTACAAGGAATTCTTAGCTGACTTATGAAAAAAAGAATTTGATTCATATGCAGACTTTAGAAAATCATTAGATCCTATTGTTCCAAAGCTAGAACAAAAACTAGAGAATGTAAAAACTCTTTATAAAAGAGAGTCTACTTTACAGTCTCAATATAAAACATTTGATAAAGTTGATAAAGAATTAGATTTCTTAATCCTCCCAGAAATTATATGAGAAGATGCATTCACTAATGCTATAAAAAATATAGACTCTGAAAAAACATTTGATGAAGTATTAAATCAATTACGAAATTCTGACTTAACAGATATACAAAGATCTGATCTTGAATATTATGCAGCACAATCTAAAGATGTGAATGCATTTATTACTACACTCAAAGGAACATATCTCACAAACTTTCAAGATGGTACATCATTTACTTCAAAGAATGTATGAGAGATGAGATCAAAAATTACTTGAGATAAAAAATCTATAAAACAATTTAAGGATCATCTTACCGGTATGACAAAAGATGGTATTAGATATTTATCTAAGACCAATTTTAATGTAGTAGATATTAAATACTGAGATAAAACTGATGATATAGTAGTATCTAATATAGATGCATTGAAACTTTATGGATGAGTAGATCCAGAAAAACTTATTTATGATCAAGAAGTTATTATCAATGGTAAGAAATACCTTGCAGCAAAAGCTCCATACAATGTAAACACTCAAGATTTTGTAAATGCTACTCAAGCATCTCAAAAATCTAAAACAAAAGAGACTGCTAGTTTCTCTATTATGAATAGACTAGATGCTCAATACCTTGGTCCAATCTTTGATTTAATGAAATGAAAGATGGCTGAGGAATTTGATGTAACTAAAAATATGATAGGTTCATATGTAACAGGTAGTAGTCTATTCTGAACATCTGACACTATAAACAAGACTGCTCAAAGAATGAATGTTGGATCACTCAATGATGCTACACTCTGATCTCAGTTATCTGATTTCTTATCAAGAGTAAATGCATGGCTTACAAAACCTAAGTGAGATGGTCAAAGTCTTATCATCCAAGAAGCTACTGATCTTATATCTCCAGAAGAAATGGCTGTATCTAAGAATTCAAATATATATAAGATTGCTGTAAAACAGATGAGCGATAAAATCGTGGAACTGAATTTATCAAAAGAACTTAATGAATTTTCTGATAAAAGAATTTGAGAAGTAGATGCAGAAGTTGCAAGAATACAATCTGATTTAGATAACTGAAATATATATGCTGTAGGATATAGATATCCTGTACCAAGTGAATTTAATCTTGGAACATATAAAATTAAAGTTATAGAAGATACTCCAGAACTTATGAAAGAGTATTGAGATATAGGATGAGATAGAGTTATATTAAATCCTCATTCTGTATTCATGAAACTTGAATGAGACTTTGATGCTGATAAAGTTACATTCCTCACAACTTATTGAGAGATAGGTAATGTATTCTCAAAAGCATCTATGGCTAGACCTGCTGATGAAACTCTCGCAGACTTTCATGAGTATTTAAAATCTGGTGCAAAAAATAGATATATAGTTGCAGATCAAGTTGAAGCTAGTAAGTGAAAAAATATATCTATATTCTCTGGTAGAGATGCATCTATGATAGCAAAAGAAAATGTATGAGTAGTATCTGCTACTGGTAGAACTATCTCAATCATATCTTCTATTCTAAAAGAAGCTCAAAGGTTGAAATCTATAAGCCAGAAAGAATATGATAAATACTTACAAACTCCATTCGTTGCAAAAGAAATACAATGAAAAAAGTTGGTAGATAAAACTTACACCTATAAAGATCTTATGGAAAGATTTAATCTTTTCAGTACATCTAAAGATTATCTTGAAACATATGCAAGTGTATTACAGGTTACTCTAGACTTTGCTAAGTCTGGTCTATCTAGTTTTGATAAGACTTGGTATATAAAGCTTATGAAAAAAACATGATTACAAGAAGAAGATATTGTAAGATTGTATAATGAGATTATATCTCCACTTTCAAAGACTCAATGAAATGACTTCATACTTAAACCGAATAACTTTGTATTTACGAAAGATTTTTCTGTGAATGGTAAAATTGATATAGATGCTATGCACGCATGAATCTGATCAAAAAATAAATACTTCCAATCTTTATATAAAAATCTAGTATGAAAAATATGATTTGAGAGAAAGCTCTCAGAAGATTTTATTAGAGATTACTGAGACTTCATAAATAAGACAAACAGTATCTGAGATCCTGCATTTGTTTTCAATCAATGGAAAGATGTAAATCCCACTATTAAAAAAGCACATGATAAATATTTTACTAAGTATCAATATTTATCTGCTGATTCTAAAAAGAAGTTATTCCAAGATATAGAAAAAAATAATCTATGAATGACTCCAGAGATTCATGCTCAAGTAATTACTTGAAATATTATAGATGAAGAAGCGAGACAAATATTTGCACTCAAAGAACTCACAGATGGAAAATATCATATATTTGATATATTATCAGATGCAGATAAATATGCATACCTAAGTTTCTATGATGATGTTAAAATGAAAAATATTGAATCATTTGATATACAGATAGAAAAAGTAAAAGATATATCAGAGCTTAAACCTTTAGCTATACAGATGTCCGATGAAATCGGAAAACTCAAAAAATCTAAATGAGCTCCAGAAGAAATAGAAATGCTTGAGAATAAAAGATCTATTATACAATCTCAAATAAATAAGCTTGATGATATAGAAGATGAAGTATTACTTTCTCAATCTAAAGCGAAAGCAAATATAGTTTCTGGCAATAGAGCAAAAGATTATGAGCTCTTTGATAAGAAGTGATTTGATTATTCTTCTATGGCTACTGCAGAAGAAATAGAAAAAGTTTATGATATGACTGGTGCTATAGAGCAACATAGAAAGTCTCATGGTAAATTTATCGTATCTCATATATTATGAAAGCATGATTTCAATTTATTATCAGATCTAAACTTCTATACAAATACTGCTGCAAGAATGAAGCTGTATAAAACCCTTGTAAAACAAAACAAGTTTATAGTTGATATGAGAGAGATGCTAAAGAAGTCTTGAATGAACTCAGTTGATGCAGAAGATTCATGGAGAATGATTTCATCTGTTATGACAGAATGATTCCAAAAATCATGAAACACATATGCATATGTAAGAACTAAAAGTTTTGAACAAAAGATAAACAATCTTTTCACAAAAAGCTGAAAAGGTTGAGTTAAGTCCACTACTGATGTAGCTTGATCAAAAGAATTTCAATCTCTTATAAAATGATTTGAAGCAGATATAATCCCAGATGTACTATGAGCATTCAATGAATTTCAAAGACTCAAACCTACATTTAATATATTCACTCATTATAATATTGATAATAAAAATCTATGATCACTCATTGATGATGTACTTGCATCTAGTAAATCAGATTTCAATTTCTGATTAAAGATGAATGGATATTATTCTAGATGAGCTTTTCAAGATGACTTTCTTGGAAAGTGAGTAAATAAAAAAGATACAAACACATTGGCTAATACTTTGTACTCAGTAGATACTGAATTACAAAAATATCTCAATATGTTAAAGTCTGTGTACTACTCTCAAAGATATGGTAGTATATCTGCTGTTGCATGACAGAACTGATATATTGCTGCTCTAACTCAAATGATTCCTAATCTTGCAGAACTTGTAGCTGTAATGAAAAACTTTGATGATGAAAGAGTATTCAAAGCTCGTGTCATTCTAGATAAAATGAATCTACTAGCATCTGAGGATTCTCTTAGATTCTCTGGAGGTTGAGATATAGAACTTGAAACATTCAATAAATCATTTGATAAAGCTCTAAACTGAGTGTATAACAAACTCATATCTAAAGTATGAGTACCTAAAGAACTCTATGATGACACTATGACTTTTGTCACAAATCCACTTGCTGCATCTGATGCTCTATTTGATAGAACAAGAAAAGTTGCTGCAATACTAGATACTATGGACACACTCGGTATTAAAACTGAGGAAGACTTGTATAGAAAATTACAGTCTCCAGAATTCAAAGCATTCTTTGAAACTAAAATGAGACAACACTATGCCTGAATAGGTGGATGAGTTATCTCTAGTTCTCAATTAGAAAGACATACTCGTATCACTAGATGAGATTTCTTTGGAGATACTGGAACTGATAAACAAATAGGACTGCTTTGAAATAAATTATTTCTAAGATTCGGTGCTAATTTATTCTGATTCCTAAATGGTTGGGCCTTTACTAAAAATTTTAGACTGGTACAACAATCAATGTCACTTGCACAAGCTATAAGAAATATAAATAATCCTCGTGTCGCTAGTGCACACTTCTCTGATTTCATGAAGCATTCAATGGAACAAGTACATATATCACTTATGGCTGCTTGATTCTATATGAAGCTAGAAAAATATAATGATGATCCAGAAAAAAATACTTCACTCAAAGATTTTATACTTTGATTTAATAATTCTGCTGTAGCATCTTCAATATTATTCTGACAGTTATACTGAGAGACTATGTCTGATAAAACAGATATGTATATTAATGAAGATTTATCTGATCCATCTATTACTGATAAAGCACAATACTCTGCTGCAAATCATATAAGAAGATATATGAGAACTATCACTAACATCTGAACTATCTGAAAGATATATGATCACTATAGAAGTTCTGATGATCCAGATATTATGAACTCTATTATTGAAGTAAGTAAAAATGTATCTCTATGATTTACAAGATTCAATGGATTAGTAGATGCAGATGATATGTACAATACATTATCTGATAATTCATGAGTACAGATGTTCTGATTATGAATACCTAACACAGAAGCACAGATCAATGAAGTATTACAACAAGGTACAAGATATGCTAACTTTGAAAGAATATGATTCTTTCCATCATTATTTAAGATGGTAGTTGTAAGTCCTTTTGTAAATCCTATAATTCAATGAGATTATATGGTTCTACAAAAAGCTGCATACGAAGATATTGAAAGACTTAAAAAAAGAGAAAGCATACAACAAATATTTAACTATGGTCTTTCATGAGAAAATGGTTACAAGCTTTCTAATATACTTGGAACTCTTGAGTGAGATACACTAGAAAAAGCAGAGCAATATTTATTATTAGACCAAACTCAAAAGAATAACATTGATACTCTCTTTAGTCTTGTATGATATAATGAAGTAAAAAATACATTAGATAGTAAAGGATATGATCAGTTAGAATACAGAGAGGATGGCACACCATTATGGAATCCTATGCCAGATACTTTGATAACAGAATCTCTAGAAGCTATCTTACAAGCTGACTGAATGACTTTTGAGGATGTATTCAATGATCCGAAATGAATCAATTCTAATGCAGCTATGAAAGCTATAGCATTATTATCCGTAGAATCTAATATAAATACTGGACTTATAGTTCAAAAATTAGTAGATGCACATATGGATAAGAGATGAAAAGATCTAAAAGATTACAAACAACAAACACCAAAAGGATATTCTCAATTACCAGAAGAGATATATAGTGCTCTCAAATATGAAGCATTACAAAAATATAAAGAGTTTATAACTCTTGATGGTCCTGTTATGGAATGAATTCTAGATATGGAAATCAAAACAAACAATATGGATGTCATAAAGAATGTAGATAAATATAGAGATGAGAACGCAACTAATATAGTTTCTAAGGGTCTTGTTACAGATTACATAGTAAACAATGGTCTTAAAGAATGAAACACCTCAGTCGCTAAATTAAAGTCTCGTCTTGCATTATCTACATCTTACATCCCAGATGGACAACAATGATTAGAGATTGCATTACGATATGCAGATATGATAGATACATCTACAATGTGACCACAGGCTAAGGTTGCACACAAAGCTGCATTATTCATGTGACTTAAGAAAGATGTTCAAGAACTTATTCGTGATAATGAAAAGTTTGAAACTATACTTTCTCCAGATGTAAGAAGATGGGTATCAAATGTTCTGTATGATATTTCAGAATCATCTATACAGCTAGATAACAATAGTTTTAGTAATCAAGTAAACTATGCTTGATATACTAAGAGAAATAAATCTGGATGATATAGTTATAATCCAAGCAACTTCTCAAGTTTCAAACAACCATTCAAATCTAATTCTTATGAATGAGGTAGACCAAACTTTTCAGATCAAGTAGCTCCTATAAGAGATATGCTAGAATGAAAAGAATGATACATCTCTGATAATCCTAGAAAGTTTATACAAACAAAAAAGACAGGACAACCACAATCATTCAGAATAAATCCTATGAAATTCGCAAATGTAAAAGCTTATAACAAATATGTTATTCAAGCTATGGTAGAAGATTTCTTTAGTAAGGATATTATCAAGCAAGCTCCAAATAAGATTGCACAAATAAGAAAAAACCTTATAAAGATAAGGAAACAAAAATCCTTAAAGCCTGTAAAGCTAAGGCCAATTAGAAGAACAACCAGAAGTTGAAGTAGATGATTACTTCCAAATTTACCATTATCAAGAAACAATGACTAATAATGCTTTAATAGATTGAGAGACATGAAAAGTTCTGAGTACGAATAGTGCTCAGCTTTCTCAATCAAAGAATGTAGTAAGATCAATCATATGAAAATTAGAAGAACTTTGAGTGAATGATGAAAAGCTTGCAGCAACTATTGAAAAATTACTAGATGCTAAAACTCTCAATAATAAATGAGATGAGATGCAAGATAATAAAACTATACTTGAAACCCTTAAGCTTGTTCTCAAGATGCATGGTGCTAAACTTACTGATACTCAAATCAATATTGCTATATTTCAATCTCCTGCAAAAGATTCTAAACTTGAATACTAATGATTTCATTAAAAGAAATTCCTAAAAAGAATGTATGATGACTTACTGAAACAAAGCATAATGCATTTATAAAATTCTTATCATGATTCATATATGACAAATGAGTTATAATGAATGATGTAAAAATATACTGAGACAAATCTGATTATATTCTGGAAGATGAGAAAGTTATCTCTCCAGAAATATTTTCTGATTATAATTCTACAGAATATAGAAACATAAAATTGGAGTTCAAAGATTTCTTCTTACAAGAATTCTTTTGAAAAAACAAACTTACATTCTCTCTCCCTATACATAATGCAAAAGATCATGAGCAGCTAAAAGTAAAAGCTGATACATTAACATTTGTAAATCACTATCTGTGATGTATAGCAAAAGAAAGGAATATAGATGATCTCATATATAACATACTTAAAAAAGTAGTAAAAAAGATATGAGTTATTTATGATGTAGAAACTAAGACTGTAAAATTTGCATCATTTCCTAAAGGAAAAAAGTATGCACATGGTATGGAATCTTGATATTCAATAGAAGATAAAATTTCATTAGAGGATGTATTAGAAGCAGAGATAAAACAATGATATGTAAATCAATCTATATGAGATAAGAATAGACAATTTGCATACAGCCATCTATTAAGGGCTCATGCAAAGTTTAAATTATTTGAATGGTCCAAATCAGTATTACTCAACTGGAAAAAATATAATGTTATTGCTGCAACAAGATGACAAGGTAAATCATACCTTGCTGCAAAGTTAGTTGCGAGAGAATTACTCAATCCTAAACCATGATATGGTGGTAGGAATTATAGAGAAATAAAATACTTTGTTCCTAATAAAGAAGATATTGGTAATCAAGTCATGGATTATATAGAGTCTATGCTTTGAACTCTTATTGATTATAAGATACCTAGTAATTGAAAGCCTGCATTTGAAATCAATAGAAGATGATTTATGATTAAATGTAACATAACTTGAAACCTATTTAAGTTCGTGTCATTATTCTCTATTACTAGATGAAATAATTCAGATCTAGGTACTGCTGCTTGAGAGGGTATAGCTGCAGACTTTGCAATCATAGATGAAGCTGCAAGAATACCAGATGCATTCTGGACATCATTCCATCAAAGAGCTGCATTTGAAACTGAGAACTTCTTTATTATATCTACTATCAATGAAGAAACTCCTGTAGACCATTGGTTCTATAAGTTACTTATAGATGCAGAGCAAGATGATAATGAAGACATGAATGGTATGAGAGTTACTGTAGATCAGAATGAACTACTACGACAATGAAAAGAAGAAGCTGAATATACTAAGATATTAAAAAGAATTAAAGATACTCTCAGAAAATGATGAGATAAAGAATTCTATGCTAAATGATATTGTATTGTATTAGAGGAATCTAATGTATTTGATATTACTTGAGCAATAGTAAATCCCAGTAGAGAAAAATATAAAGACACAGATGTAAGAGTTCTATGATTTGATCTTTGAAAATTAGACGATAACTGTGGTGTCACTCTTATAAATATCAAACATAGAGAAGTAGAAGAATCAAAGAAGATTAAGAATATGAAGTATTGAGATCAATTAGTTCTAGCTTGAGAATACAAAAAGAAATTCCCTAACACTATTGTTATATGAGATAGATCTTGAGTATGAGAAGCTGTATCTGAAATGGATATAAAGATGGTCGTAGATGCTTGGATTAAATCTACTTGAACATGAGACTTGAATTATAATAAAAAGAATTGATACTATACATGTAGTAAAGGTAAAATAATAAACACACTTGCTTGATTGTTTTACAAATGAATATTAAAAATTCCTGCAGATAACATAGATCTTATAGAACAACTTCAAAATTTTGTAAAAATGAAGTCATGAAGATGAGAGACTATTCTCTATAAAGGTAAGTGAAAGAAAAAAGATGATCTTGTATTATCATGTGCATATGCTGCATTAGAAATATTCCTAATACTTTGATTAGTAGAAATAAAAGATTGGGAACAATACTGAAACGAATTTGATAACTCTGAGGTTTACGCATATAATGATGAACAAGAGACATCAACTTGATATTATAATTGAATGTATTAATAAATATGGAAAAAAAAATATTAACACCAGAAGAAATTTCTAAACTTGATTTAGAAACTAAGAAAAAAATTTCTGATGTAGAGCAAATTATAAGAGATACTATTTGTGATTTCCACAATTATGATTTCATTAAGTTCATAAATAACTATAAGAGGTATTTAGAATTTATAGCTGAGAGACAATCGTCTATTGAACCTTGGCAAACAAATGTTAGTTATCCTTTAGTATCTTCCGTAGTAGATACTATGTTCGCTAACATATTTGATTTCTGATATCAATTTGGTATTACTGAATCAAAATTAAAAAAAGCATGTATGGATGCATTTGATTTTAGATGAAGCTGAAAGCAAGCATTAAAAGATTGTGCTAAAGAATGTCTCATTACTTGAAAAGCATACTCAAGAGATTTCATATATAGAAAAAAAGAAACTCAAAAAATACTCTGAGAAGATATTGAAACAGAAGTAAAAATACCATCTATGGAATTTATGTCTGTATTTGATGTTATGTATGAGAGATCTAAATGATTATCTAAATCTCCATTTAAAATTATTAGAACATTCTCTACATGAGAATCTATAATTAATAAAGTTCTTCCACTTTATATGGATGATATAGATGACTCTAAAAGAAGTGCAATGATTAAAAAAATTGAAAAAATATTAGATAAATCTAAAGATAATTATTGAAATAGATTTTCTAATTATGATTACAATTCAGTAAAGCATCTTACATCTTCTGTGCAATTATTAAAATCTTATATAGATTCAGATAGATTAAAGTCATCTAATACTCCATCTATTCCTTGAGCAGATGCATCTACAAATACATCTCCATATGATTTACCACAAATCAAATCTAGAAAGGTATGAGTAGAAGTAGCTGATGATTCTATCAAAGAAGATAAGAATAATTATTTCTTAAATCAAAAGGAATCTACTTTTGAATTAGTAGAATATAAAACTACTGATATGTCATATATATTTATCAATTGAAATATCCTATGGTATTGAAAAAGAAAATATGCACTTGGAGATATTAGAGAAATAATGTTCTCAAGTATTCCTTGAACTGGTAATGCAAATGGTATTGCAGATAATCTATGAGGATTACAAGATATCCAGAATATGTTATGGAATTCATTCTTAGACAATATTAAACTTACACTATGACCTCTATTTAAAGTATCTGGTAATCTACCAATATGAAAAAATGGATCATTAGATTTCAAATCATTTAAAGTATTTAGAACTAATGGCCAGAGTGATATAGAAAAAATATCTCTTGGTACTACAGACTTTGCTCCTATAAACTTTATGCAAGCTGTACAGTCTACAGCAGAACAAAGATCTGGTGTAAATGAATATATACTTGGATGACAAGGTAGAGCAGAAAGAGTAGCTGGCTGAGTTGATCTTATATTAGATCAATATAAATCTAAGCTTACTCCTATTACAGATAGTATAGATCAGATGATGGCAGATACATCTCGTAACTGGATTCTCATGTACTTACAATTCTTTACTACCGAAGAACTTGAGCAACTATGAATAGTAGTAGAAAGAATCACAAAGACTCAATGAAAAAAAGAAGTAATAGATACATTTAAAATAAATGGTCTAGATATAAAATCTATTATAAATGAAAAGAATATTTCGTTTACTTATAACTCTCTAGATAAACTTCAAAAAGAAGCACAGAGAGGAACACTTCAAGAAGTATTTCAATTCATATTACAATATGCTTGAGATAAAGTTAATCTTGATGAGCTCATTAAAGCACTTATGTGAAAAGACTTTGATTTTGATAGTATAGTAAAACTAGAAGAACAAGAAACTCTAGCTTGAGTACAAGAAGATAATGATATTGATTCATTATTAGAATCTGAAAATATAGATACATCACAAGATGAAGATATAAATCTTATGGATCAAGTTAAAGCAATATTATAATTTGACCTACAATGTTATATCTGATATGATATATCTGCTTGTAGTAAAAGACAAGGTTGTTGAAGAAGAGTTCTCTAGTAATAGAGAGCTTTTTTTTTGCTTTATATATAATACCAATATAATTCAATTATATATCACATAACAAATACTTATGGATTATTCAGATAAGTTCAATAAGCTTAGAGAAAAAATTATTGACAATAAGAAAGACAAAACATATACTGAGAATACTAAGGGGGCATTAATTAGAAATATGTTTCCTTGAGTTAATTTGGTTGATACTGATTATAAATTTATATGAGAGTATCTAGCAGCAATGAATGTTAAAGATATAGAGAACCTAGTCAGTTTCATAATGGCATATTACTGGTCCTCTGTATGAACAAAACTTGCAGCAAACAAACACAGTGAAACAATCAAGTATGATTGACTTCCTGAAATATGTGAAAACATAATTCTCTATTATGAGAATGCATTACAATCTAACAACGAGCAATAATGGCTGATAACGATTCACTAGACTTTGATTTTGACGAAACTCCAGATACTGAGATATTAGATTCTGGTAGTTGATCTGTAGACTTTGATAACATCTGAGATGAATCAGATGATAAAAAAGATGAAGATCTTGCTGATGCACTTGATGCAGATGCTACTAATGACTCAAAAGAAAAAGATTCAGAAGACAATTCCGATAAAAAAGATGATGCTACTGATGACAAAACTACTGATGATAAAGTAGATGCAGATAAAGACAAGCAAACTGATGATGACTCTTCTGATAAAGAAGATGAAAAATCTAGTGAAGATAAAGATTTAGATGAGATTGAAAAGCTATTAGATTCTATGGATGATGATAGTGATGAATCTGAGAAAAAATCTGATAAAGCTGTTAAAGATCTTGAGAAAGACTTGTGAAAAGATAATGCTAATGTTCAGATTCTCAAGGATGACAATTCTAGACTCCGAGAAAATCAAGAGAAGATGCAGCAAACCATAAGGAAACTTATGTCTGATACTGCTGATATGTCTCTAAAGAATGCAGAGCTTGAAGCATTCGGATGAAACTTCACAGATCCATCTCTTCTTATAGCTGTAAAGCATTATGAGAAAGCGATGAATTGAGATGAAGCTTCTAAGAGTAAAGTCTCTCAAGTTCTCAAAGACATGTACGAAACTGTTACAGGTAAAGACATGGATAAAGAAAAGATAGATTCTGATTTAGATAAAATCTCTGCTGTTGAAAGTTATAACAATAGCTCTAATGCTAAATATAAAGACAAGAGCTGAGAAGATGACTTTGAACTAGAACTATAAAACAACAACCAAACTTTCACACTATAGGTAAAATTATATTTCCTATTTATAAAAATTATGGCTGATGCTGTTGGTACTGTTACTACTCCACAATCTGTCTTAGACAATGTTGCGAGTAAAGGGCTATCTATTATAGCTCCATTTATTAGAGATTATCCAGAGCTCATGTACTTGGGTCTTGATAATCCAAATCGTTTTGATAACGGAGGTAAGTTTATGAATAAACTTACTTATGCTCAAAAACGAGCACTAGGTTTTAAGAAAATCGGTGCAATTGAATCTGACATGACTGTCGGAAAAAATGAAGTTTACTGGTATGAAGTAGGTCTGTTTACAGAAACTTCTGAGGTAGTCGCTGATGTGACTGCAGGAACTACATTTGAAATCCCTGCTGAGGATATGAAATACTTCGCTGCAGGAGATGTTATAGCTATCAGACCGGCTATCGGTTCTGCAGGTGTAGCAGCTCAAGTAGAGATTAGTTCTATTGATGTAGCTAATGATACAATTACAGTAGATACTGCTGTAACTGTAAAAGAGGGAGACACTATTGTATATGTTTACACTACTATTGAAGAGTGTGAAGAGATTACAAGAGGTGCTGCAGATGATGAAATGACTCCTGTTAAATCTTACTTCCAAAGATTTGGTGGATCAGTTGAATTCAAAACTTGTGATATCAATCAAAAAAGATTGGTTCTTGATGCTCAAGAATATGTAAAGAGTAAATTCTCTACAGTCGCAAATAGATCTAACTCTAACTTTGCAAATGCATTCTACCTTGGTAGAAATAAAGCAGGATCAAAATCAGAGACTCAAGGTCTAGATCATGTAGTAAATGGTAAAGAGACAAGAGATGGAGCAGGTACTGCAATCATTGATTACTCTACTCTTACTGCACTTGATACTCCTAGAAAAAGACTTTTCCATCTTGTGAAAATTCTTAATGATGCAAACTCTGCACCAGTCTATAAGGGTAATGAAGTTGCTACGATGTTCATCAATGATACAATGGTTACTCAGCTTACTGAGGATCTGATGGATTATAAAGATGGACTTGGAGGTTACGAGCTCAAAGAAAATACAATTGCCTTTGGACTCCCTAAGTTTACTTCTCCATTCTTCAAGAATGTAGAATTCATTGTATCTCATACATTAAACAAACTTGAACCATATAGAGCTGTTGGGTATATTATGCCTAAACATCTTGTAACATTTAAAGTACCAGAATTCATGTCTGTGGATGCAAATGGTACGCTTACAAGAACTATGGCCAATGGTTACTCAGTTCTAAAGCTTCCTCAAACTTCTGTAGAATGTGTTAAGTATCAAATGCTTATGATCATTGCAAACATATTTGGTGGACAGACATTCCCAAATACATATAAGAAAATTATAAACTACTAGTCAGTAGTTCTCTTATAAGAAAGCTCTCCAGAAATGGGGAGCTTTTGTTTATTTTGCAAATACTCTTGTACTCCGTATAATGAAAATAATATTATAAACAACTTTCCAATGGCTTACCAACTCACATATGCTAAGTTCCTATCAATGATAAACCCTTTCTTTATGCAAAGGGGATTTCCAGACCTAGCAGATCATGATGCAATTATGCTGTATACTAATATGTCTATACAGGATATTTACAATAAAGATAACTATACATTTCTTTATAAGACTGAAACTCTTACACCAGATTCTACTCAATGAAGATATAATATATTTAAAACAAAACATCCTATAAGAAAATCATGGGAATGTTTTTCTCCAGATGTATCATGAAAAATGAATCCAACATTATACTCAGTTAAAAATAATACTGAGTATGCATTTGAACATTGAGAAAATGTTATCACTACAACATCTGATATTACTGAAATAACTATCACATATATTAAAGCATATATATGGCGAGACTATGCAGATGTAGTAGAATGATCTAAGTGATCTCAAAATATACTACCATTGCCTCATAGTTTTATTCCTGCACTTACTAAGAAAGTATATGATTGGGCTGCTCCTATTAATCTAATGGCCGGAGAAACATCTGAGTATGATTTCCATGGTCATGCAGAACAAAGATTACGAGAACTTATACAAGATGATTCTCTAACTGATAATCAATCTATAAACCTATGATAACATGATTAGAATTTAATCTCCAAGTAAACTCCCTCAATTCTATATATGAAAAAATATATAACTGTAGAGTTGTAAAACCTTATTATGAAACTAATAAGGGATTTTATAATGAGAAGTTCTTCCTAGATAAAAGACTATGACAAAAACAATATCATATAGATGATAGAAATTATACTGATAGTGTATTCATAAAATGACACACATACTACTTATCTCACAAAGATGAGTTTATGTATGTATCAGTTGATACTGGCAGCGAGATCAAAGATATAGCCGGTCCATATCAAAGATTAGAAAACACTCCATTAAAGTTCGCTCTTTGAAGATGACCATACTGACAAATAAAAGATTCATTTACTATATCTGGAACTCCAGAATTATCTGATGTAGCTATAACAGATCTTCCAGAAGATAATGAAATTAATTTTTATGATGGATGATATATTAAAATAGCATATAGCTGAGATCAAGTAGCTGTATGAGATTATATAACATTTGAAGATGGAATATTAAAATGAGGTTCTAATGAAATAGAATGGGTAGATGATAACCATCTATATATTATAGGAACAAACTCTCGTGGTTCTCTTCCACTTAATTGAAATAATGTAGTAATTACTTCATGACAAAGTTTCTGAACTACTCTCTGTGTATGAGCAAATGATGGACTTCATGTTCTTATATTAGATGAGCAAGCACAGCCTCATGATATAAAAGTATTCAATGGCCCTGTTACAGATGTAGTAAACTTTAGCTGAGGTATATTTATATTATCTGATGGTAAAGTATTCTATTCAAGAAATACATTTGATGATAATACTCAATTCTATCCACTAGATAGATTTAGATTAGATGGATGATACAAGCTTATAAATTCTGGTAAGTACCTTATAGGTATGTCTGATAAGAATGAAAACAGTATCTATACACAGTCTACTTGAATAGATGGTGTATCATCATATATATCATATCCACTCAATTATACTGCAGAGCTCTATTCAAAATATTCATATATATTTGAAGATAGTAGTTTACTCATACTCCAAGATGATAAACAACTTATGCAGGTAAATATTGTAAGTACAGATAATCTATCATTTGATTTCGTTACTAAAAACATAACACTTAATTCCAGATGACTCTTTGAGGATTTAGATGGATGAGAAGTATTTGTAAATGCAGACGATAAAGTTATGCATTTCTTATGGACTAATGATTGAAAAACTGTAGATGTAGAATTTGATAAACAATATCAGCATTGGTTACTTCATACTTATAATAAAAAGATATATAAAATCTGAGAATGAAAACACCTATATGGTGGATGAGTATCTAAGATTGAATGATATACTGATCTATGAGAAGAGTATGAACAAGAAATAAACTTCCAAGTCACAGGCCAATATGAACTTATAAGACCAAATATAATTAGAACTATATTCTGACTTCATCCAGAAATAACAAGTGCTAAAAAACAATGAGATGATGATGACAGACTAAGGCTTGCTCTCAGTATGGAAAGAGAAATAGGTCATCAATTAAAAAAAGAAGTTCTACCATATGATAATTATTTATTTGATAATCATGTAGACACATCACATTTGCAAATTTGACACAAAAATATCGCAAGATATACTGGTAATGTAGTAAGCATACAGAATAACATATTCAAGCTATGAAGATTCTGGAGATTCAGCTTTCATGGTATCAATAGATTTGTATATGGATGAAGCTATATTGTCGCAGATAAAACAAAACCTTATATAAACGAACCATTACAATCTAATTAAACATTATGAAAAAAACAGATTTAGTTACTGAGCTCAATTCTTTGAAAAAAGATAAAGCTGCTTGAAAAAAAGTAGATGCTAATAGACTTAAAAGTCTAAAAGATAGCACTATGAATTTATGAATAGGTTGAAGATCAAACAACTTCAATATGAATAAAGCTAATGAGACTGGTAAAAAACTAGAGCAAAATGCAAATGCTATTGCAGATGCTACTGCTAAAAATTCTGTGAAATTCTGAAAAAAGATATCAGATAAAACCATAGAGAGAGATGCACCTAAGCTTGATAGAGTTGAAAAACGAGAAGATGATGTAAAAGAAGTAATAGATGATTATAAAGATATATCTGATAATCAAAGAAGAGACGAGCTCTCTGATATTACTGATAGACAAAAAGGTATTGCATCTAGACAAGCAAACATTGCTGCAGCAAAAGCAGGATCACAATGAGTTCAGTTATCTGAATGAGAAAAGATATCTATTAAAGATGATATCATAGCTAAGTATGGTCAAAACATAATGACTGCAGAACAATATGAGCTTGAGAATAATAGAACTATAGATGCTGATTTAAAAAATATTGGTATACAAGAATTTGAAATACAATCTAATATAGATCAATTTAAAGATGTTATTCGTGATAATGCATTCGCTCCAATACTGAATGCTCTGGACGAAGCAAAGAAATGAAATCAAAAAGCAATTGATGATGTAGCAAGTTTCTATCAAGAAATTGTAAGGAATAAAGGTATAGAAGAATCTGAACGAGGACTCCAAAGAGAAAGACTTCAAGATACTGAACAAGAATACCAAGGTATGGATCTTGCTCAGAAAGCTGCTTATACTAGAGCAAAGATGGTAAGCATACCATGATTTGAAAAACTATGACTCTCAGTAGAAAAGATTATTCAAAAGAATCCTAATGCTAGTTACTCATTTATATATGGAGAACTTGCAAGAGAGGCTAGTGACTCATCTGAATTTGATGCTAAAACAAATGCTCTCTTCCAGAAAAATGATGAAGATCTATCTGATAATGAAAGAGAATTTAAACAAAAGATTCTAGAGCAAGGAAACGCAGCAAAAGATAGAGGTAATCCTAACTTCAATAAAGATGGAAGTGAAGTATTTCCTAATGATACTACTGAATGAATTCGTGATGCTCAATGAGATCCAAGAAAAAGTGACACTATAGAAAAGGATAGACTTCCTGCACAAAGAGATCAAGCAGCAAAAGACGAATGATTCAAAGATGATAAGGCTAAAAAAACTGCGAATACTCTTTGGAAAAAGTTTACAGATCAATACTGAGAATTAAAAAATACTGATAAAGATAGATATGATTCATTAAGAAAAAGAGTTCTTACTGAAATTAAAGCAAGATATACTTCTGAATAACTTGATATAGTTATGTCAGAAGTGTATACTATTTAAGATAATTAAATACATTCACAAATGAATCTTACCAATATACAATACAACTACGAATCATATATTCTTAGTGCCATCCCTCAAACATCTACTTGAGAGATAGCTATAGAGTTATCCAAAGAACACCCATGAGATATGGGATTTTTGGTTCTAGAACCATGAGTTGTATGACAAGAAGATAGAATATTCTATCATAGAAAAAATGCTAATACTGTATATACATATCATACTAATAGATCTAATCCTGTATCACATCCAAAAAACTCTCAAGTAATGAGTGGAGCAATAGGATATATAAATTATTTATTAGAAAATGTATTTGAACAAAATGCTATACATCAAATAGACCAATCTAACTTCTCTATAAACTGAGGAGCATTTTATATAGATGGGATTCAAATGAATCTTGCAGAACTTAATACAGGTTCTACTATTGATCCAGATCAAGAATTAATATTTGATACTCTCAATTACTTATATGTAGTAGAAGATAACTGAAACTATAAATATATTATTACTGATGTAGAAAATCTTAATCATATTGAGATAGCAAGAATAGAAGTAGATTCAAATGGATGATTACAATCTATTACACCTACCAAAACATTACCAATTGGTTCTGGATTATCAGATGCAATGATTGCAAAAATAAATTCATTTGATGAAACTGCTAATAAGAATGTACAGTCCAATTGGAATCAAACAGATCCAAGTGCTGATGATTTTATAAAATCTAAACCTACTATTCCTGCAGCTCAAGTACAATCTGACTGGGGGCAAATGAATGCTCTGGCAATAAACTTCATAAAGAATAAGCCAGATCTTTCTGTGTACCAATTAGTAAGTAATATACTTACAACTATCAGAGCAACTAATAATGCATCTGATACTAAGTATGTTTCAGAAAAAGCTATTGCATTAGCTCTTGATACTAAAGTAGATAAAGTTTCATGAAAAGATTTATCTGATAATAACTTTGAAGATAAATATAAAACTCAATTAGATGAGATTACATTGGCTTGACCTATAGATAAATATCTACCGGGTTCATGAGTTAAATTTGTACCAAATCCTAATGATCCAAATCTTATAACTGTAGAATCATTCGTAACAGGATCACTTGCTTTACAAGCATGTCAATCTGCTGTTATATGGCCTACTGAATATCAAGGTGCATATATCAATACTCAAGACACAAAAAGATTTCTTACATTATCTGATGGAGGTAAATCTTGATTCTGGGGGGAAATAACAAATATCAATTGATATGACGATGTAGACAATGTAAAAATATTTACAAGTAATCTTGATGATGCTACATCTGTTTATATAGAAACAATTGTAAAAGTATTTAATATTCATGGATGAGTATCTGAAAGATTTGAATCTGCATACTCTTCTCAAGTAATATCAAACTCTAAAAAGAATTGATACTTTGAACTATGAGCTAATTCATTTACTGGATTAGATTTTACTGATGCATCTAAAATACAAGTTACAGTATATAGAGTTCCACAAGCTCCAGATGGATGTGCTAAATGAGGTATAGATATAACAGGTATGTTTATCTGTATGGAAGATAATGCAAATCTATGAAACATGCCTTGAACTTGATTCAAGTATTCAAGTAATGGATCTCAAATAGTCTGGGATATATATCATCAATTAAATTCTATAGATTTAATTACTGAAATCTATGATACAAACAATACAGTTATTCCATCATCTGATGTAGTATCTATAGAAAACTTAACAGCCAATCATACTAAAATAACATTCACAGAAGCGAAAGAATGATTTATAGTATTTACTGGATGAAAGTTTTCTGGACCAACTGTAGAGCAAGAAATTAGAACTGAGGGTATATACCACCCACAACCTACATCTAAATTAGAATGGACAATCACTCATAACATAGGTTCTGAGTTCTTATTCGTTCATACATATAATCAGTATGGAGAACAAGTTATTCCACAAACTATCAAAGCTGTAGACGCAAATACTACAAAGATTATATTTGATGAGCCAACAAAAGGTTCTGCTGTAATAGCAGGATGATTTTATAATGTATGACTCATCGGTCCAGAGGGAAGACATATCACAGCTATCACAAGTAATGTAGATGCTGTAAATGAAACCTTTGACTTAGTATATGAATTCTCTACCGGTCCAGATATAACAGTCACTATTGATTATTTCAAATGAGACAGGGGTATCGGTATAACCGATATAACACTTGATGATAATCTTGATGGATCATATGACATAGTATTCTCTATGACAGAATGACCAGATGAGGTAGTTACTACTCCTAACCTCAGATGACAAGATGGTACATCTCAGTATCTCTATATATCATATGCAACAAACTCAAGTGGTGCATGATCTTCTGCTACTCCAAATCAAAGCCTACAATGGAGAGCTGAGTTAGTTACTAATTCTGCTACTCGTCCTGCAGCTTCTGCATTCAATTGATTATATTTAAAATATATTTGAGAAGATGGGCAAGGTTCATGAGATATGTTAGCTGTTAATAATTTATCAGATTTATCTAACTATGCTACTGCAAGAAATAATCTTGATGTATATGATAAAGCTACAGTAGATAATAAAGTAGATGCTAGAATACTTATATCTAATATACAAGATGTACTTATATCTACAGATACAACAAAACCTCTATCTGCAAGCCAAGGTAAGATATTAAATGATAGACTTGTTTCTCTTGAGACATTAGTTAATTCAGATGATACGACATTAGATACTATTCAAGAGATTGTAGATTTTATCTCTATAAATAAATCTACACTAGATGCACTTTCCATAGCTTCTATTGCTTGATTACAAGTTGCACTTGATTGAAAAGAGCCAACTAAATGAGAAGATGATAATTATGTTACAGATGCTGAAAAAACAGTAATAGGAAATACTTCTTGAACTAATACTGGTGACCAAACATCAGTAACGGGAAATGCTGGAACGGCTACAATACTAGCTACGGCAAGAACAATAAACTGAGTGGCGTTTAATTGAAGTTCAGATATAACTGTACCTAGTAATATTACTCCTTGAACTTCGGGAAATGTTCTTACAAGTAATGGTAGTGTATGGACTAGTGCCGAGGCTTCTTGAGGAGACACTCCAGAGGTGTTATCATATAAATTACCAGCGTGAGAAACTATTTCTGCTAGTAAGGCAGTATCTAGGGGTACGGGTTGAAATATATGAAAATTATATCATAATAACTCAAATATACTTGGAGTATCTATTAATGGATGAAGTGCTAATGATGATATAGATGTAGCTATATCTGGTATAGTAGGATGATTTACTGGACTTACTTCCCTAGAGTGACCTTGAAGTAGTCAAGTTAATGAAGAATTTGGTTTTAATCAAACTTGACAGGCTTGAACGACAATTGAACAAACGGTTAGTCTTACTCAAAAATCGCAACTTAATTCTTTCTCTGTAAGGTCGGGTACGAGTACCACATTTTTTGGAACATCTTATCTACAGGTAATAAATGGAAGCTGAACTGTTATAGCTACTTCTGCGACCATAAATAATAACACTATTACAGCCACTTGACATACGGCGTATGTTTTTAGTAGCCCCGCTACATTAAGTCAATCAACAACTTATACATTAAAAATCATATCCAATACTACATTAACCCTTGTTAAAACAAATAATAATTCTTACCCATATGGTCAAATAGTAGGTCAATCAGCGAGCCACGATTTATGGTTTAAAATGACACGAACACCTATTGTAACTGGTGTTCTATGAACTAGATTATATGCTCAATCTAATTGAGATATAAATATGTTAAATTCAGGTAAATGAATAGGAACAATACATTCAGAAACAGAAGTATTAGTAGAGCTTTTACTTCCAGTTACTAAGGGGAGATCTAATCTTGAAAATAATGTAACATATACAGCTTCTAAAGACTGAGTTGTAGAGGTTACTTGAACTTTCACTTGAGCTGCTTATATATTTTGATATGTGAATTGAGTTCAAACAAAAGAGAGCAGTATGGATGCGTATTGAATTACAACTCATACTCTTTCCTTTCAAGTTATAGCTTGAGAAACTTATAAATATCTTGTCTCAAATATAACTGTTATAAAAGCAGAATTTATATCTTAATATAATAGAAAATGGAATACGAAATGATAAATGATTGAAAGGAAACTTTCGCAATAATAGAGAAGGAAAGGGTGGTTTTAAGTGAGTTAGATATTGAAAAAATAAATCTTTGATATAAGTATACTGGGTGAAAATTTATTAAAACTGATGAAGTTAAGGCAAGAGAAAAAGAAATGCAATTACAAAAAGCTAAGCAAGAGAAATTAAAGTTAATAAATGATATTGCTTCTCTCTCTGACCAACTAAATTTATTAGCAGGTTGTATAGAAGTATTAGCAGAGGGGAATGATGACCCTAGACTTGAATACGCAAGAGGTAAGTTTAATGAGATAAAAAATATTTTAACATAAAAACATAATGGCATCAGAAGATAAAATTATAGAGCTACTAGTAAAACTCTCTTGAGAGGTTTCTAGGGGCATAGCTTTAATTGATAGAATAGAAAGGGAAGGGAAAATTATAACTAAGTAATATTATACTATGAAACAAATAGGATCACTCTATACAAAAATATTATCCAGTAAACCTGCTAATCCAGATACTGGATTTGTAAAGTTTTATAATAAGAATAATATATTTTATTTCTTATTTGAAGATGGTACGGAAGTTCCTCTTATAGATAGTATAAACTATGTTCTAAAAACAAATGATCAAGATATAGATGGTATAAAAACATTTATAGCTAAGTCTATATTTAATGCAGGCATCTGAATTAATGATGTAGCTGAGTTTAAAAAAGTATCTACCAATGCAGAAATAATACTTTCTACTTGAGCAGAACTTATTATACAAGGCCTCACTAAAATGAATGTAGATCTTTCAGATATATGAGATGATAAAGATCTTGTAACTGTAGAATACTTAAATGATATAGTATGAGAACTATCATTCATATCTGCTGCAATAGATGTATCATATGATAATACAGTAAGCTGACTTACTGCAGAAGATGTACAAGAAGCGATAGATGAACTGCAAACAAAAAAAGTTCCTATAGCTTGAGATGTAGATATTACTTGATCTAAAAAGTTTGATGATACAAATTCATGAAAAATAAATTCTCCTCTCTATACATTTGCAGCTAGTACAAATTACTCTAAACCTATGGGGTGGAGCTGATTTGTAAAAGTTGCAGGTTCAACAAATACTCCACCTTGAATTACATCTCAATACTTTCATTATTCTATGATAGGTAAAAGAGATAGTAATGGATGATACTCAGCACTAGCAAAAGAGTATGATTCAGAAAAAGCTTGGGTATGTTATGGAACAACATCATCAAGTTCTCCTGTATGGAAGCAAGTAATGTGATATAGTTCTGGACCAAACACTCCTGCTGTTACAGGGAATGGATGAAATCATTTCTATAACACTTCCCAGAATACTATATACTTCTGTACAGGTACAGTATGGATAGCTCTTAATTAAAACCTATGTCAATATACCCTACATCTCCTACTAACTGACAAGTTCATATAAAAGGCTGAATAAGATATAAATATTATTCGGCTGATAAAACATGGAGACGAGAAGAAGATCCTAATCTTCTTGCAGAAAACATAAAAGACTGAGTTACAATACATGAAGTAGAATGAACACTTACTCCATGAGCAAGTTTTCCTACTGCAGAAGTAAGTCTTACTACAACAATATTATGAAGAACTGTATACTATAGAATATATGGAAACATAATATTCCTAGGATGAGTTCATATTCCTAATCCTACTTGGCATATAGGTAATACTGCTTATACTGCAGACTATATAGCTACACATTTATGAAAGACAATGAAGTCGTATCTATATAGTCCTCATGTTAATCTTGATAAAACATATCAAATACTAAACAGTTTCCAGACAAACAATGTAGATGCTTGGTATGAAAATAATGCTGTATGAGGAAGACACTTAATTGCTATAGAAGTATATTAATAAGAAAAAAAATGATTATACAAGAAAACATATTCCTGATAATTTCTATATGATTTATAATATTGATTATATGAATAGTCATTTGATGGATAGGATGAAAACATCTTAGACCAACATATTCTATCATAGCATTTGTATGAATATTTTGGTTTCTATACTCAATATACACTATAGAAAAATGAATACAACTTAATGGTACATTTGACTGGGTATGAGCTGCGTGTATAATACAAGTCTTATGACTAGAGATATGATTGATTTGAAAAACAGTATCTGAAAACATCTCTACATGAAAAGAAATATATTCTAATATAAAAAAATGAAAAAAATAATTACATACTTATTAAGTACATTCTTTGTATTAATGTTATTTTCTTTCATGCTTATGTGATCAGTTCACAATATATGAGAATTCTATTCTAAAAATAAATCAGAAAGAAATATATGGACCTATAAATTTATAGCTCCTAAAGTCCCAGAATTTATTTTATGAGAACCTATTAAGATGGTATCTAAAAGTAGTTACTGGGCTTTATGACTTATCATATGGGATGACTATCTATTATGTTCTAGTGATTATGATCTTCTTACTATGAATGATACTCAAATGGATAAGATGATTGATATTAAAAAGCATAGAACACTTCAAACTACTTTTTCAGAACGAAAAGAAACTTGAGAATTCTGATGAAAGTGAGATAAAAACAATGATGGTATATTAGATTGAGAATGGATATTCGGATGAGAAAATACTATTGACTGAAAAAAATTCTATAAAACTAATATAACATGAGCATGATGTTATATTAGAAGTTACCAAACATTCTTTTATAACTCAATACCAAAGAAACAAAGATTCACATCTGGCCCATTTAATATTGTATTACAAAGAACTGATGAAAGTACACAGATCAAATAACAAGTGAAAGAAATACTATGTCGTAGTAGATTGAAAGAAAGTACATTTCTGAGCTACTTGATATACTATGAAACCCTGAACAAAAGCATGAGATTCATACTGTGCTCGTAGTTCTGGAATAGGATGAGCCAATGATAAGACTACTCCAAACTACTGGGCTAGAAAAGCTTGGAACTGCCAAGGCAAGAAATCTATAGGTACAAAATCTAATTTAGATCTTCCGTAAAGATCCGTAAAAATAAGTATTATGAATTACTCAGTAAATATAAATCAGAAATTTCTGATGTTTAATAATAAGAAATATGTAAAATATTCTTATGTAGCGAGAAACAGATACCATTCTATAAACTATGTAGATAGAAATCTATATAAGACTCTAGATCATGATATACTTGTATGGATTGATTATGATCATCAGAATGAGTATATGGTTATCCCTGCATGATATTTATTTGATTTTGGTACTATACCATCTTGGGCTCGTTGGATCTCAGAGAAAGACGAATATGTAGCATATCTCGCACACGATAGATTCACAGATAAAGATTGTAAGGTTACTATCATAGATTCAAACAATCTCTCTCCTAAGTTTAATAAACTTAAGAAGAATGGTAAGATACAAAATCCTAATGCAACTACTACTGAATTTCTATATAATAGAAAGTTCGCTGATAAGTTTATGTTACAACTTATCAAAGAAGAAAACGAAGATATATATAGAACTCCTAAAAAGCTACAACCTACTGTAGTATACTGGGCTGTACGATTTGGATGAGGAAGAAACTTTCGTAAGCGAAACAGAGTTACATAAAAAAGTAAATGCTATTTATAATAAAATAGCATTTTTTATTTGCATTGTTATTCAATAAGTATATAACTATATATGTTAGAGTTATATTTATTTAATCTTGTATGTATGAAAAACCTATGGAAAAGAATAATGACTTACTTACTTTGATATAGATCAGAGTGCTGTAATGCTCCTATTAGATTCAGAACTTTCAATAGATGAAAGACTGGTATCGTCCACAATATGATATGTACTAAGTGCAAATCATTCACTAACCTAAAATTAAAATAATGAAAATTATCTGTCCTCTCTACATTGAGCTTGAAAGAAAAACAATGAAGAACAAAAAAGTATCACTCAATATGAACTGGTACAGAAACTGTCATTTCATTATGAGTAATCAAGTTAAAATTAAATTCAAAGAAATAATACAGGATCAACTTAAATGAAAAACATTTAAAACTCCATATGGTCTATGTCTCACTATATACTATGCTAGAATATCCGATTTAGATAATTGGGATGCTGTACTCTCTAAGTTCTTTAACGACACTCTCGTGGAACTGTGATGCGTTCCAGATGACAATATGAAATACTTTATAGAAAAACATACTACAGTATGAGGAAAAGATACAAAGAATCCTCGTATGGAAATAGAAATAATATAACATAACTAAAAGGTTATGCTCTGTGGTTATACTTATCTATGACCATAGGGCATAGCTTACTACAAGCTATATTTTATTTACTAACATATTTATTATGTTTGATCGTACTCCTATTGAGGAAGAGAAAGTTATGATGGAAGATATGGAACATGTATCAGAAGAATTGCAGCAATGAGTAGAACTCCTTGTAATTGATACTGGTATTATGGGCCATCATACTGTACCAGAATTCAAAGAAGCTAAGATGGATAAAGATTACTTCTGGACTATATCGTTCAAAGTAAGAGATCTCCCAAAACTTCTTAAGATGAATTATGTATGTCATATAATTCTATCTCCTAAATCTTATAATGTTTCACTCAGATCTGAGTATGAAAACATTAAGAAACCTCAGCAAGTTCTTAAAGATACTGATGAAACATTCGTAAAAAGAATGGCAGGTATTCACAATCAGTATATGAGAGATCGTAAAGCTGCAGGAGAATATGAATTCAATGGTCGTGTAACTGAGATGAAAGATTCTAATAATAGAACTCTTAAATTCTCTATAGATTCAGAAGTCGTAATGCGACTTGAGAAGATGGCTAAAGAATGAAAGAATCTCAATGATTATATTTTAGTTCTTGAAGAAATATAAAATGAATAAATTTATTACAGCTATGTTAGAGAAGTATTCTCTTACAAAAGAAATGGTTACATCTATGCCTACTAAAATGTTAGAGATGTGAGCATGAAAAAATAAATCAGTTCTTACAGCAACAGCATATTACTATACATGTAAATGCTGAGTGCTTGAGTTATTCTGATTTATAGATAAATGCAAATGAGAATGTCGCTCATGTTCTTGATTCACTAAAAGTTAATTATGCAAAACCATATCAAGGTTTACCTACAATACTTTTGATTGATGCCTCATGAAATCAATTGTGAAAATTGTTGAAAACATCCATGTGATATAGATCACTTAATAGAACGATCTCAGTTCTGAAAAAATAATAAAGATGAACAAGACAAAATAGAAAACCTTATGGCTCTTTGTAGGAAATGTCACTCAAATAAAGATATTATTTGAGTTGATGTTCTTACTGATATTCATCTTAACAATTTAAAATATACATAATGGAAGATTCAAGATTCAGAAATACATTGATAGCAATCGCTGCAGGTATATGACCTGTATTCATTACTAAACAAAAATGATACGAACATTCATTCTGAAAAATGAATCACAATCAAGCTGCAGAAAACCTAGTAGAACACGATGCTTTAGATTCTAAAGTATTTGCATAATGAAAATACAAGAATTCATAGACCATCATGAAAAACTAAATGATGCAGAAACAAAGAAGTATTGAACATATGCAGAAGACTATGTATTCGTAGAACACTATGAGTGAGAATATAAAATAGAATTTCTTGGACAATACAATAATGTTATTGGAAGAGCAATGCTATGAGATTTATTAGTAGATGAGAATATATGATTGATAGTTACATGATGTGATACATTCATATCAAAAGAATTACTTGATAGGCTTGAGAAAATAAAAGAGTATAAAGAAATAGATTACATAGTAGTTATAGATGAATACAATAAAATGATGAATGAAATAACTGAAAGCTTAAAACAAGAGTCTACAAAATTATAGTTCTAAATCCCAACAGGGAAATATAACACCTTGGCCTAACAGCCTTTTTACATTCTAATCTTTGTTTATATGACACAAGATACCACTAAAGCTACAACAGCAGTAGCGATGCCAGATATGAGTATGCTAGAGAACTCTGGATGATCTCAAGCAACTGAGTCAGTTATGGCTCAAATACATACTCTGAAAGTTTATAACCCTGCTCCTTGAAAAGAACCAGATCCAGAGAAAGCAGGAAAGTTCCAGATCAAAGAAGCATCTACTGGAGAAGTAAAGTTTATAGAGTGACCTATCTCTTATAACATTCTCTCTATTCTAGAAGTATTCTCTGGACAATGCTACCCTGTAGACAACTCATGATTTACAGCTAATGAAGCTGTATACTTTACTACGAATGAATACTCTCGTTTCACTAGTAAAGAACAACCTATCGGTTTAAGATGAGGTAGAAACATACTTTGATTCTTTGATAAACAAGGATTCCAAGCTATGATCAAATCTAAAATTCTTAATGGAGATATGAACTTCTTCTACAAGCAAGGTAAAACTGTAGAGGGAAGACCTTATGATTCATCAGAACTCTCTAAATCATTTGTAGTCTACGGAAGATTCACTTCTGGAGAACATAAAGATGAATACTTTAGAACATTCATGAAACCACAATACTTCGGTATTACTTGGGATAATGATGCTCAAGAAAGATGTGATGCTGCAGACGGAACTCTTCTCGCTGCAATTGATAAAGCTCTTCCAGAATTTAATAAAGTGAGAGAATCAAACTCTATGAAAGCTGTAAGATCTATAGCTGAGTCTCAAGTAATAGTGAAACATTCTATTACTAAGAATGAGAAAGGAAACTTCCTAAGTCATATAGATTATGAAGCTCTTCAAATGATGCTTGGATCTAATATAGATGATGTAGAATATATACATGGACTACAAGAACAACACTTTGAAAATAGTTTCGGAAACCCTACTCCTATGAAAATTATCTCAGTTGAATGAGGGAAAGCTACTCTTCAAGAAGCATATCAAGATTACTCTTCTACTAATCAAAAAGCTATTGCATCTGGAAGTGAAGAAGAAGTTCAAGATGCTGAGACAGAAGAAATTACTGTAGCTTGAGCAGAAGCAATATTTAATCAAAACAAATGAGCAAATGCTGCAGTACAAAACTGAGCTCCTTACTAATAAATAATTATGAACATACAAGAATTCTGTGATCAGAACTGATTCAAATTAAAACAATCTATTGATTGGGATTGGGATAGATATAACGATGGTATTCCATCTGTTACTACTATCCTATGACTCATAGTAGATCCATGATTTGAGTATGTTAAAAGGAATTACAAAGAAGCATTATCTAAAGCCTGTGAAAGATGAACAAGAATTCACAACGAAGCTGAGGATTTTGCTCTTGGTAAATCCAAGACACAACATAAACAAATTACTAAGTTTCAAGTATTATATGATGTTACTATAGAATCTACTGAAACTAAATATAGGAAATCTATATTTGTACATTGAGAGGAATGCACCATACAATGAACCATTGATGTAGTATGAAAATTATGAATCATACCTACCAATGCAGATTATAAATCTAGTATGAATACATCTCTTAAATACCTATTACAACTTTGAGGTTATGAATTTCTAAATGATAGACCATGAGTATTAGTTCATCTATCAGATAAAGAATTCAAAGTTATTAGTTCTGAATACTTCTATAAAGAATTATTTCTAGAACTTAGTCATTATTTTTTTACCTTGCTAGAACATGGAAAACAAAACTAAGATACATCCTAAGTATCTCCCAACAAGACTTCCGATATTTAATGCATTCTTTATGTATGTATGACTTACATTCCTACAAGTATGACCAATGTGAATGGGGGTATTCTATGCTCTCTATTCTATTTGGTTTATTACTGTCATATATGAAATGTATATTCAAGAATTTACATCCCCTAAATATATTTAATTATGACTCTTGTAACATGTGAAAGATTATCTGATCGCAATTACATTATTACATCAGATAAATATGCAACAGGATGACATACTATGGTTGAGAATATGAATAAGGTTCTCAAACTTAGTGGTAATGTATACATCTCAATAGCATGAAGACATATTCCAGACACAACACTTCAAGCTGCTTACACTCATGTATATGGAAAGGAAAAAATATCATCAGTAAATTTTATTAAATTTGCTGAATATATTAAAGATACATATTGTGAGTGAAAGTATCTTATTGATATGCTTGTTATAACTCATAACGAATGTATGATTATAGAATGACCTGCATGTTCTATTATGTGAGAAGATAATCCTTTCTTCTCTATAGGTTCATGATATCTCTATGCTAAATCTATATATGAATATGAGAAGCAATGCGAAAACCAAGTAAACTATTGAGTAATGTATTACACAATTAATCAAAGACTTGATCCCAAAATCTCAAAAGAGTTTAATCTTTTAGAAATTAATTTTAACAACAAATGACTCAAGAACAATTCTTAAAAGAAGCTAGATCTTGAGTTAATATATTCCTTACATGATATGCAGGTACTGGTAAGTCCTATGTATTAAAGCAGTATGTAGAAGAAGTTGGAAAACATAATGTTATCCTTACATCATCTACAGGTATCTCTGCTATTAATATATGAGGAGTTACTATGCATTCTGTATTTAGAATATTTTGACTTCAATTTAATAAGTCTCCATGATACTCTGATCTAGACTGGAGAGCTGTAAAGCTTATAGTCATAGACGAGATATCAATGATAGGCCCAGATCAATTTGATCAGATAGATAAGTTCCTTAGACACTATGCAGATTCATCTCTTCCTTTTGGAGGTATACAGATAATCGTTGTATGAGATAAAGCTCAATTACAACCGGTATATGTACCTCATACAAATATGGATAAAGAAATCATAGAATGATTTAAGAAACAATATGGAGAACTTACATTTGATAATGCTAGATGTTACAAATGATTTAAGGAAATATTCCTTACTAAAATATTCCGACAAGATAATCCAGAATTTCTTGATATACTTCAAGATGTTCGTGATAATAAATTGGAGGCTGTATCTAAAATACAAACAGATATCACTCCAGATGTATGGAATAACTCTATACATATCATACCATATAATCGTATGGTAGATGCACACAATGCTAAAGCTATAGCATTACTAGACACAGCACAAAAAACTTATACTTGAGTTACTACATGAACTTTCAATTTAAAGAATTGTATTACTCCAATAAAGTTACTACTTAAAGTAGATGCATTAGTAATGGTCACAGCTAATATAGATAGTGAGCTCAAGAATGGAACATTGTGAAAAGTAGTAAAGTTCGTAAAGTGATGAGTGATCATAGATGTAAAATGAAAGCAGCATCCTATTATGATTAATAAATGGGAGCAGGTTTGATATACATCTAGATGACAAGAGATACTATGAAAGTTTTATCAGATACCTCTCAAGCTTGCTTGGGCTTCTACTATCCATAAGACACAATGATTAACTCTGGATAGAGTTGTATTTCATAATGTAGGGGATCTTTCTCATAATGAAATATATGTATGACTTAGTAGAGCAAAAACTTTAGAAAATTTATATGTAAAAAATTATGGAAAATGAAAAAGATAACGAAGACATGGTAAGAGTTAAATTTGATTCAGATAGAATGAGCTTACAAGTTCTATTATCTACTGACTACAAAAGGCTTGAAACAATTACTGACGACTTTGAAGAATTCCTATATAAGTATTTCATTGCTATGAATTATGTTATGGCTATGGGATTAGAACCATCTCATGATTTAGATGATTCATATCTATCAAGAATATTCTCAGTTACTTACTGACTCTTCTATGAAAACAAACAATGATTCCCAGAAGCACAATTAGAAAGTCTTAGACTTAGGATGTTTAAAGAGTTTGAAAAAACTAATCCTAAGATTACTATCCTATGATAACAAAAAAATACAACGAGCAATTTTTTATTCGTGTAGACTGTGAATATAAATCTAAAGCATGATGCAAGTGAACACTTCATTTGCAGATTATGCTTATAGATAAATCAGATCAGAATATAATAGTCTGATTAAAAGAATGGTTACTCAAAGATAAATTATGTAAATGATGTTTAAAGACTGAGGATGAAGCTATCATAAATATTATGGAGAACTTCACTACACCGGAACTTATTGATATCTATGATACCAATAAAGATTTCCTAGAACTTTATAAACAAAGATTATAATGAGAATAAATATAACAGATCATGCTTGTGATAGAGTTATAGAATATATCAGAAAAATAAAGACTTACCCTAAAGCTAAAAAATATATAAAATCAAAGTTCAATAAGCTTTGCAGGGAAGAAACTTTTAACTGATATCCTATAGCTGTATACTCGTCATGAATAGGTACTCATTCTATTACATCTAAGTGACATACATTTACATTTAAAACATCTAAGAATTCTGTTACTATAATCACTTATCATTATTGGATAAAGTGAGTAGAAGATAACAAACATAGAAATCGCATACAGGATAAGTCCTGTGTCTACAAAGGTATTGAAAAAGCTCAACGGAAAAAAAGACTCATATAATTTTATGCTCCCATCTGGGGGCTTTTTATTTATTTACTATATGCCCATGAAATGATTACACCTGTGATACAATATGTATACAGTAGTTCCACATGTTACTAATCCAGACTTCAATATATGATCTATACTAAAGACTTCATATGATGAATGAAAGGATCAAGAGATAGACTTCATACATGAAGATCTAGAAGATTGTTATATAACAATATCTTTTGATGAAACATTTGATGGAATAGAACATAGACCATTTGTATATATATCCTGAAAGGATAATCTATACACTATGAGAAGAAGAACTCTTCCAGAAGTTCTTGAAATTCTTAAAGACGAATTTAATATTTAATTATTTATAATGCTAAATCAAAACTCAATAGAACTACTTTCTGACATACTCCGATATATAATGGAAAACGAATATACTCATTGGCAAGAATCCGAAGAAGATGAATGAGGAAGAGAATGACATATATATGAAAAAGCTGTAGAACTCAAAGAGCTTATGAAATTAGAACAATCTCTTATTCATAAAATTAAATCTAATATGGATTCTACTATAGCTGATGCAGCAGAATGTACAGATGAATTATCTGATTCTGATATAAAAGAAATTCGTGAGCAATATAAAACTGAGGAAGAACAAGATACAGCTATGTGAGAACTTGTTATAGATATAGCTTGTAACGAATGATTCTGATCTCAAGCAGATTTTACTGCATGATATTACGCAGCACTTGAATGGGTTGAATCACAAATTCAAAAATAATTTATTTTACTAATCATATATTATTATGATAGAAGCAATGAAAAAGACTCTTACATTCCACGATGAGAACTGAGATAAAGCTATTGTTAAAATTGAGATCACACATAGAAACTGATACCCAGAACTTACTATGTCTGCTGAATTCAAATGACATGGATGACAATGTCTAGATTATATAGTTCCAGATAATGAGTATCAGAAAGAACTTATAGAACTATGGGAATCAAATCATCTCAAAGAAGTAGATGAATGAATCCTAATTACATTAGAACATTGTATTTCATTTATTGAATCAATTGAAGATGATACATATTCTGATCCTATAAATATAAATGATATGGGATTATCTGTAGATAGAATTGTAATAGCTAAAGCTAATGATCTTTCAGTAGAAGTAGATAGACTTCTCGCTCTTATAGATATTACAGATCTTTCTATTGAATCTTTAGATGATGTAGAATATGATTCTAATCGTAAAGAATTCTCAGCAGAATGAAATGATTGGGCCATCGTCACAGATGATGAAGCTGATGATATGCATTATGATTATGTAGAAAATTTAATAGATGATATAGGAATAGCTCAATTAAATTCATGAGGTCCTTATATAAGACAATCAGATGATTGAACTATTACTGTATCTCAAGAAGTTATATTCTCTCCATCTGAAAGATGAGAAGCATTAAACCCATATGATGGTAATGAATATGAATCTCATATAAATTGAGAATACTGGTTCGGTTACCAAAGATAATATTTTATTAATTACATCTTATGGATTGTCCTAGATTATACAAACAAGTTATATATATGATTACTACTGAGCTACCATATATATATCCACAACTACAATTACAGAATCATTGTTATCGTAGGATAGCATATGATAATGCTGTGACTTGAAGATGGGATAAAGTTATTACTAGCCCATTCATTGATCATGTAGATAATGATATACTAGAAAAAGTAATACATAATTTATTATTGTATTCTAAAGATAAATCAATTCTAATAAATCATAATGATATATCTTTAACCTATAGAAATTTTAAATCTTAATTATATTTTTATGACAGACAAACAAAGAATTATAAATTGCTTAGTAGCAAACAATTTGCATTCACAACTTCTTATAGATACATGCTTAGATCTTAATGAAAAAAATGCATTGCAATATCTAGTCTGGATATCTATGCCAGAAATAAAAAACAATTTTATCTGAGAAGAATTCTCTAATAGACCTTACTCAGAAATTATTGATATACTTATCAAAGCTATAGACACTAGAGATGCTACTATTAAAAATCAAATAATAGCAAAGCTAGATAAAGATTACAATCTTACCTATGTAGATTATAGAGAAGATTTATCTGATAGACCTAATGATCTCCAGAAAGTATTTGATGATCAATCATTAGAATCTCTCCAAGAAAAGATCTGGAATTGGTATGAAGAACAAGAATTTCATTCTATGAATGAAGCTATAGAAAATCTAAAACTTACTAATGAAGAACAAGAATGGATAGATGATGACAGAAACTATGATATAATCAGAGATACTATCTATGATAGAAATGATTCAGATCCTACTACAGATATTCTTAAGAATACGAAAGTAAATGTTAGAATAGAACTCTGTAGTAATTATGATATCATGCCATCTGCTCATATGTATTCTCAAACTGGATATCAGTATGAAGATATATTCAAACAAATAGTAGATGCTCTTAATCTCAATCCTCGTAAACTCCAGAAGCTTATGCAAGCTGACTGATTAGATACTGGTCCTAAATTAAATTGGCCAATAAAGAAACAAAGAGACTGAATGGAATTCGTAAAGTACGAAGACTTCATATCAGAGCTCAATGAATCTGTAGGTACATGTAATCATCTGACCTTTATGGCTACACTAGATTGTGTAGATCTTAGAGAGTTAGAACACGAAGAACAAATAGCTATCACTATTCCTGCAGGTAATACCTGTGGATTATTTGATGACTCTACTTGATCTTGATCTATGATGGAATGTACTCTACTTAGAGACTTTTCAGTAATACTTAAACAACCACTTGATTCTGTACATGACTATTATGAATTATATATAGATCACTCTGACAGATGATATGGTATAGATGAAGTATACTGAATGACACAAGAAGTATGGGGCAATCCTATAAAGCTTTTAAATTTACCTTTTTAAATATTACACCTATGTGATTAGATATGTATATGAGACAAAAGTTCTATGTTAAAAATTGGGAACATGATGATCTCAATAAGCATAACATTATTAATATTTCTCGTGATTGAAAACCACGAACTGATATTCCTCTAGATAAAGTATGTTACATTGAAACAGAATCTATGTACTGGAGAAAAGCTAATGCTATTCATAAATGGTTCGTAGATAATGTTCAAGACTCAGAAGATGATTGCTGAGAATACTATGTATCTCATGAGCAATTACAAAGACTTCATAACTTATGTAAGACTGTATTAGATAAAGCTATTCTTAAAGATGGTAAAGTTTCTAATGGAACTCTATTTCAGAATTGAGTTCGTACAGAACTTACTTCTGATTGAAAAGTAATTTCTAATCCAGAAGAAGTTAAGAAATATCTTCCTTGTGAAGATGGGCCATTCTTCTGATCTACTGATTATGATGAATATTATTTTGAATCAATTCTAGAAACATATCAATGGCTAGATAAAGAAATTGAATCTGAATGATTCAAAGACTGTACATGAGAATATTATTACTCATCATCTTGGTAGACTTATTTGAATAATATAATACTTATGAATTGCTGCAAACAATGTCATGAAGAGTGAGAAATATCTATTGTAGAATATAGAATGTTTACTCTACCATTCTGAAAAGATTTGGTAAAACTTCCTGTATGTATTCATAATAGAGATCATAATTCTTGAATAGGTATGTGACATCTTCAAGAAGATGAAGTCATAGACCTCAAGCTTAATACTTACTGCGTTGTATCTACTATAGATATAGAGCATGTAGTATTTGCTGAAACAGAATCACAAGCTATAGAGATGGTAGCCAATAAAGAATTACCATCTTGATATGTAGAAGACTCTTATAAATTTAAGCAATGTATTTCTTAAAAATAATCTTATGCTAGTAAATGAATTCGTACCTTGAAAAGGATTTGTAAATATAAATACTTTTAAAAAATATCTATGAGAAGCTGTTATAGTTGATTATAGAAAATGAACAAACTTCAATCTTGATAATGAACATGAGTCATGATCATTCTTATATGAATCAATTGAAGATTGATCTTTCTCAATGGATAGTAATCTTATTGATAAAAAATTTAGAGCTATAGTCGTAGAGATATCTAGAATAGGATGTTGAAATAATTCATGACAATATCTTATATATGTATCAGATCCTAATGTTCCAAATATTTGAAGATGGGTACATTGTGATTACGAACAAATAGTATGATTATCATACTGGCCTAACTGTGATCATTGAACTGATTCAAATGATTTAGGATCTCCATTTTATAAAGATCATGAAATTACAGTTTGTAAAGAATGCTGATTACATATATGAAAACATTCTTATCAAAAATAAAAATAAAATAATCCGAAAGACTCAATCCAAATTAATTAAGTTAAATAAATCTTTATTAATAAATTGGAAAGAGTCTACAAAATGTTTGAACAAATAGCAGGAGATATATAATCTTCTGCTTAATTTATTTACAATAAAACTTATTATGGAATTATCTTTATACGAACAACAAAGCTTAGCTCATATAGTGAAGACTGATTATCTTCCTAAATTAAAAGAGCATTCAGATAGTGCTTCTACTGAACTAGAATCAGATCTATTAAATGAAAGACATGCTGAACTTACACAGATGTGTAACAAAGTATTAGAAGATTAATTTATTTCTTTATTATTATCTTATGATGGAAGCTGCATTATATATTGAGAAAGACTGACAACCTACTTACTTAATATTAGAAGACTGATTTATATATCAGATAATCTTGTATGAAGATATAGTATCATATATGAAGATTTTCAAATTTGATACTCTCCCAGAAATCTATTTAATGTATGAAGATAATACACAATGACTTCTAGAGTCTGAGGAAGATCTTCATGAGCACAATGACAATATGACTTACTGAATAGAGAAATGATTTCTCTATGATATTTTAAATCCTAAAACAAAAACAGATGCGTAATAAATATTTACTAGTAGCTGCAATATTACTTTCAATCATTACTATTATATTTATATATATAAATGATGATCAAAGAATATTAGATAATGCTACTCAAGACAGACAAGAATTCGTAGAAGAACTTGATACAGTTATTGTATCAGATGAGAATCAAAATTCTATAGATTCTATTATGATAGAAAAACTCCAGACAGAAATCAAAGTTCGTGAGAACAATGTTAAGAGAATGAAATCATGTAGAGATATAAATTCTTTATATGAATGAACTCTTACGCAACCTATTGATTGTTCTAATATACCTGTACTCTTACAACCAGAAGATCTATTCTATGGATTAAAGAAATCTGATAATCCATATGTATCTCAAAAAGAAGAGAACCACTATCATCCATGAGCAGGTGGAATACTTGCTACTGATATAGCTACTTGATTCAGAGCTGAGATATATGCTCCAGATTATTTGAATCAAGTTAAGATGTATACTGTAGAAGTTCTACATGATACGAGAATAGATGCTAATGGTACTCAAATAGAGTGACCCTTATGAAACTACCTTAAGTTATCTTGGATTGATTCTGGGCTAGAATACCATTGGATTCTTGCACATGTAGAAACGAAACTCCAAACAGGAGATATAGTTTATACTGGCCAAAGAATCTGACAGATGGATCTTTCTTGATATACAACTGGATATCATCTCCATCAAGAACTCTGGCTTAAGACTTGAGAAGACTGGAGAAACATATCTTATACCGGAAGAAGTAGAGCTCTTATAAATGCTCGTAATCATACATATGATAATGATGGTATAGATGCTCCTATTTACTTTACTCACTATGATCTATGAGATGTAAATCAAAATGATTCTACTCCATGTATCTGAGCTTCTGGTGTAGACTTATGTAAGCTTGCTCAAACAGGAATACAATCAGTAGCTATAACTGTAGATATCAGAAACCTATATGGTATCAAATTAAAAGATACAGTTACTCTCAGACATGTAGATACTTGAACTGAATATGAAGTACAAGTACATGATGAGAAAGCATCTAGGTTTAGAACTAATTGTTATAGAGACAAAGGACAATATTGTAACAAGTGAGATATTGCTCACTTCAACTGAGTCTCTAATAACTGAATGAATCCTTGAGATTATCTTATAATAAAATAATTATGTTACAGCTAGAAGCAGACAAAGATTCTTTTGATACAGTCATAGCATTGAAGCATGAGATACAAGCTATAGCTTCTATCTATCAGAATGATTGAGAAGTAAACCTAACTCAAATGCTTAATCATAATCAAAAGATTATGGATGTTATGACTACTCTATCATCAATGAAGTTTAGCTTAAAAGAAATCAAAGCAGAAACAAATAATTTTTTATCTTCTAATATATAATGATGAAACAATTAATATTTATAAAACATAAAGATCCATTCAAAGGAAGACAAACTCTTCCTGTAAATGTAAACTGAAAAATAATTCATAACAAATAATTATGAAAGATATTTTTAATATAAAGAAAACTCCTGCTACTACTGAAGCAATAAACAAACTCATTACTAAATGGACTAATCTATTGCTTAAGTATGAAACAATGAAAGTTCCAATACAAAATAAGACACCTTCAAATTGAAGAGTGTCTATTCCTGTTACAGTAAATTGAAAATTAATTCATAACAAATAATTATGATAAAGTTAGAACAAATTAAACCTCAATTAATTATCTATAATAGAAGATCTTGAGTATCAAGAACTATACTATCTATCGTACACTGATGATGTAAAATAATTGTTATTGATCCTAAAGACATCAATATCACTCATGATGTTTACTGGCATAATAAAACATGATATTGATTTTGTTCTGTAAAACATATTATATCAGATTTTAAAATTAAATAATATTTATGAAAATTACAATATGACAATATACATGATACTTAATAGCTACCATGTATTCAGAAGATGACAGTAAAGCTATCATGTTTTCTAAAACAAAATCATGATCTTGAATGATATGAATGGTTACAGTTAATCTTTGATATGTACCATATCCAAATCAAATCATTCTTGAGCAAGATACAATGTGAGAATGAATAACTATATATGACGCTCTTAAATGAGAGTGACTTATAGAAGAACGATTCACTACATTACAAAGTTGATTCAATACTTATAAGGTCGTGACACTTACCTATAAATGAATGAAGCTATTTGAGAAAGAATCTACTCAAGATAAACCTAAGTATATCAAGAATAGATTACCTGTAGTTATTAACACAATACAGAACGAATATCTATGATGATATATATGTTGAACAACATATGTACTTAGTACAGAATATTTCGACAGAGAAAAAGAAGCAAAGAAATATGCTGAATGGTCATCATCAAGTGAAGAAGCTTAACTTTAAATTTATAAAAAACTAACTATGAAAATACATTATATAATCTCATCAGTATTATTATTACTTATAATAATACTTTGATGAATCGTGACTTATCAATCAAATGAAATATCTAAAATTAGATATGAAACATCTAAAATAAAAATGCAATGAATTGATAATATTGAAAGTGATGAACAAGAACTTGTGTTAATCAAACAATCTATTCTACATATCAATGACAGAATGAATTCATTTATAGAAGTTCACGATTCAAATGTAGATGTTATAGATGAGATGTATGTGACAATAGAAGAAATAATAGATTATCTTTCTAATTAAAAACACCATGAAAAAGAAACTTATTAATATAATCTACTGGATGATATGAATCAATGTAGTTATGCTACTACGATTCTTATCTGGCCAGTATGTAAGTGAACTCAATGGACTCATATGAATAGCTAATATAATATTTATTATTCTATGATTCTATTTATTACAAGTTATTAATTCTGACATCTAATATAAATTAAAATTATAAGAGTATTTGATTGTGACTATATCCTAAAAGATATAGTCATTATTCATTTACTCTTTTTTATCATTAATAAATAATCTTATGGCAACTATACATAAACAACTATCTAATACATTACTAGAAATTTTACCTACTAATAAAGATGCTGCTCTGAATGTAAATCAATTAAAAGAAATGATGCCTGCTAATCTTAAACTTTTATCTGTTGTGACTATTAGAAATACTATAAAAGAATTAAGATTATCTTGAGTACCTATTTTATGGAACAATAGATGAAGTTACATATCATATGAATCTAATGCTATTAATTATCATAAAGAAACTATTGATAAAATGAAAGCATGATTCTGTACAGGTATGAACAAAATTAAAAAGTGATATGACATAGCACTTGAATCTAAAGATATTATTTCTTAAATAATTATTATGCCTATTACAAAATATCCTATTTGATATATATCAAATTGAAGAACATTAATAAGCAGAGCATGAAGCACATATACTTATAAATGTCTTACATGTAATTCACATGCTAAAAATACTCCTAAAAAAATAAAAATAGTTTCTTGTAAATGATGCTTACCATCTTATAATATTTGAGATATGTATAATGATAGGATTCTTATATGAAGACATTGATCTTCTTATGAAATGAAATGTCAATTTTGTAGTCTTATTAAAATTACATCTAGTCAACGAATTAAAAAATCTAAATGTAGATGCAGAGATTCTAAACGAAAATTTAATAATATGTGTAAAAGATATTCACACATATCAGATTGTATTCCACAAGCTCCTGCATCAAGATCATTTCAAAATAATCTTATAGCTGTTAAAGCTTATATAAAAAAAAACAATATACCTGATATGAAAATATCAGAGATGTTAGAATTAATTTAGCGACTACAATTAATCACTTCTCTAAAGAGAAGCTGTAAGATACTAACTGAATACCGGACATAAACATAATGTGACATAGTCACTATAACAGATAAGATAATTTATTATCTATATCTTTAGAGCTTTTTCCAAAAGCTAAAACATATACTTGTCTATAGTTTTAGAAATGGCTTTCTAATATACATATCAACAAGAATACGATTCAGATTAATGTTGTGGTGACAAGAAATGAAAAGCTACATAGTAGCCAGTATACTTGATGATGCATTGCGATATGCATATTACATTGCAAATTAGCCTCATATAAATTTATACCTTACCAGTATAGGCTGTACCTATAGACAATATTAAGCTGCATTATTTTGAACAATGATGTAAGCATGTATGAAAAGAACCCCATTAATTTTAATGAGGTTCTTTTTTTTTAAAACAGACCACAAGCTTTTTTCAAAAGCTAAAATATATTCTTGATAATAATCCATATTATCTTTTATAATCTAATTCATATTACCATGAATGCACTAGAAACATTTATCAAAGAAAAAGGTCTTACTAAAGTTACAGGAAAAGTTCTTGACCTTACTAAGAAAGTAGACAAATCAATAGTTGGAAGTTACACAAGAGTTCTTTGTAATACTACAACAGGACAATCTATTTTTATTAAATATTTTAATAAACATAATAACTTTCAAATATCTGTTAACCCTACTCAATGAGAAGACAACGGATTCTATGTAACAGAAACTGATTCAGACTGAGTTGTGAATCCAGATTTCCAATCATCAATAGATAACTTTGTTAAGAAAGGTCCTACTCTAAAAAGAGGTCCTATAACTGTATAGTTATTCTTATAAGAATCTCATTCATTTGAGGTTCTTATATTTTCATTATTGAGACAAGAGCTTTTTACAAAAGCTAAAAGATTTCATTGTATAATTTATTCTTTATAATCCTATTATGAAACATACAAAACCAAAAGCTTGGTCACTTAATTCTTGGCTTAGTGACAATGATAAAACATTAAGAGCACACAAGAAAATTAAATAAGAGCTTAGGCTCTTATCTTTTAAATCCTAATACAATCGATTATGCTAAACGATAATACAGTCAGTGACACAATGTCACAAGACGAAGCAGAGAGCAGAGAGAATCACAACCAAGACCATATAGAGACACACTCTTTTGGTCTACTAAAACACTGAGTAATTTATTCTTAAATATAATCTTATGAAATCTTTCAAAGATATGTCAGAACAAGAAATAGAATTTCTTTCTCAATTACAATATTCATTTACTGATTATGATAAATGAGAATACTTAATACATATCCCTTTAAAACATATACCTATATTTGATCAAGAGATATTTACTAAATCTGTAGACTGGAAACAGTTTACATTTAGCTGAATAGATACTCCAGAAAATTGCGCTCAATCATATATGGATATGATAGAATGTTCATCTATAGATCTTGAGCCTTGAAGCTCTATAAAAAAATGAATCTGGTTTCTTACTGTCTGTGACATTAATAATATAGTATTTAAATCTAGACATCTACCAGAAGACATAATGTCTAATGCCCTTGCAGATTATTCTCTTTGAGATTAAAATATTTTTTAAATATTAAAAAATAATTTTACATTATTACTAATACAAATACACAAATGATAAACTTAATCCTACTCATCCTGTCACTTCCATCTAGTGACAAGATACCATATTGCGCAACACTATCATACCAGACTAATCAAACACTTGATTACAAATGAACCTCGTATGAAATAGAACCTATCTATAATAAGATATGTGACAAAGAAAAAACAAATGCATATATCATGCAAATAAAAAACTGAACTTACTAATTATAGTAGGTTCTTTTTTTTTACTACTTTGCATCTACTTAATACTTATATTAATCAGTAGTTACTTGACTGCTTGTACATATTTAATATCTAAAATTTATTATATAAATGCTCAATCACAAGATCACAAGTTCTATAGTTAGTGACTACTATACTGTTAGAACATTCGCTTAATTATATAAAAAATTATATCTATTAAATATAGACACAATAACAAAAATCCTTTTCAAGGATTAAAAGATACTTATGAATACTTTATAAATAACAACAACATTATGATAGATGCAATATACATACAGTCTAAAACATTAAACATTTGAAACTATAATACATATGAAGAAGCTCAATCTAATATACCATTATGATATGAACATTGAATAGATTATGAACTCTCTCAAAATCCAGCATGATTTTTCATGCTAACTAATGCACTTTAATATCTTATTACAACACTATGAAATATACTATCAAACATATTCTCTCTATACTATGGAAGAACATGTGACTCACTACATACTCTAGTATCTACTGAAGATACTTCTATCGTTACCATCTTGATGGAACTAGAACTAAAATGTATGTACCTAAATGAAGAATGGAATAAAACAAGAACCTTAATTCGGTTCTTTTTTTTACAATCGTTTCCAACGATTAAAAGATACTAATGAATATTATTATCTTATAAAAACATTATGAACGAACAAATGATTAATGCAGTTACAAGTGGTGACTGGAACGAAGTGATGGACACAATAGAAAAATATAATATCACATCATTCGTATCATACTATGATATGGCTGATGATGATACAAGATATATGCTAGAACAACTAGAAGATTCTGGATATTATCAACTATGTTACTCATAAAAAGAACCTTAATTTGGTTCTTTTTTTTAAACATAACACAAAGCTTTTTCAAAGCTTAAAAAATTTTTTTGAAGGATTATATAATCTGATTGAGAGGTATGTTATAAGCATACTATCAAGAGCTCCATCTCTGGAGATAGATTATATATTAAATAAACTTCTACAAGTTTTAAGACTTTAGACAAAACTTAATTATAAAAAGAACCTTAATTCGGTTCTTTTTTTTACTTGAATGCAATTCAACTAATACTAAAAATACAACAGCAGTTACTATCTGCCTGTACAAAAAACCCGAAACCGTAATACCGGTTTCGGAAAACTAACCAACTCCTCGATAATATCGAGTAGTTAAAACAAACGGACTCAC
>Ga0307935_1000046_pt1 | contig 61499 bp, 74 predicted proteins | sample OrgLakmetageno92_FD_201827 | JGI IMG/M metagenome (GOLD analysis project Ga0307935, IMG submission 201827) | Saline water microbial communities from Organic Lake, Antarctica - #92 | ecosystem: Environmental > Aquatic > Non-marine Saline and Alkaline > Saline | place: Antarctica: Organic Lake...
GGAATGCACAGCCATTAAAAGCTATCCCGTGTAAAGTGTTTTTTATATTTTCTTTACCTACAGTTGTTAATTGACCACCCCACTCAACAGTCATTCCTATTTGTAAATCTGATTTTTGAATTGTTGTTTTTACTAAGTTGCTCATAATTTCTTTTGTTTTTGTTGATTGAGTAATTAGAATTTTTTGCCTTACGCTATTCAAGTTTTATTTTTTTTCTCTCTTTTATAGGTACGTAAAAATCGGGCTTGTGTTCGGACACCCTGGGTTTCCAATAATCCATCACGGGCTTGTTTCTTAATTTTCTATTACTAATTTTAGTAAACTTTTGATTAAACCTAAGCCATCCATGCAAGTTCATTACGTTAACGTCCCAATCTTTATTTCTTCTACCCGAAATTTTAGAATAATCTAACCCCATGTCAGCGGCCTTGTGCTTAAATTTTTTTCTGTAGTGGTGGTAGTTCCTGTTGAATGGTCTATAATTGGCGCCATCGTCAATGTGGGTCTCTCCAAACCTACTGCCCATAGTCCATGTAGAGGAGTCTATGCTAAACATTGGCCTGTTCATCAATTCGTTATATACTGTGTAGCCGAAGCCATGAAGTCTAGTATTAAACGACCTGGATATTTGGGCTATTTTGGGGTATGACTTATTCATGTTAATGCCAGACGCAATACCTACGTAGTCGTGTAGGTTGCAGTACTCTTTTAGTCTTTTAAAGGCCATAACATCTTCCTTCTCATTGGGGTGTACAACGTAAACAATTTGCATGTATTTTTCTAAAGGCTTAAAATACCTTTCATTCCATTCGTCTACGGCTTCTCTACCAACTATTCTGTCTAAGTCCATGTTAGCCGCACAATATATGTTGTGGCAGTTGTCGTAAAGAAATTGAATGTACTCCTCAATGTACGGCTCCCAAAACTTAGGGTCTGTTGATTTGCTCCTGTCTATATTAGCGAGCAATGAGAAGGCCCCTGAGTCAGTCATAAAAACGCCCTTAGATTCTACTATTTCGGGTAACATTTCTTTTTCTGCCCAATCTAAGGACTTCCTAATATATTCGTAGGACATCAAGTAACTTAGAGCTCCTACATATCTGACTTGTTTATATCTGTTTCTATTATTGATTGTGTAAAATAGAACCGATTTATTTTTGTCAAATTCGTTTATACAATCAAACTCTTTTCGTTGAGATATTTTAGAAGCCCTAAATTCACTCATATTCTAAACAGAACTGTGTCTCCTTCTTCAATAGAGAATTGAGCAACAAGGCTTGCTCTTGCTTCTGTATAACTATGACCTTCTTTGTTCTCAAAAGGTGAAATGTCATGCTTTAGTGCGGAGTTGAAAATGATAGCTTCTCCTGCTTCAAGACGGACGGTTTTTGTTTCCGTTGTGCCCAAGTGTTTTTGGATGTTCAAATAGAAGGTCACTCCGCCAAAAACATTGCAAACTAACGTGAATAGCTTGGGGGTTTCTAGGTTGTCTACTACCTCTGATTTGTCGTATATGGCCAAATCTCTATGAGCACCACCCTTTTCTATGTGGTTTTTTAGAAAGTGAAAAACGGGGTAGTTTATGTAGTAAAAGTTTTTCAATTTAGGGCTAGAACCGTTAGAGAAAACAGCAAAATTGGCGGCCATTGTATTGGCTACAAAACTTTCTAGTTTTTTAAATAAGTCCGCGACTAAGAATTTTTTTAGGTAATCTATATGGTACGATTCAATACTGTAACCTAAATTCATCATACTGTCATAAAGGCTTATTCTGCCCCCAATGTTAAGCTGGGTTACTCCTTTATACTCGCTTTCAAAAGCTAGGCTCTCTTCTTCGTTTTCAAATTTTAAGATTTCTGATATGAGGGCTTGGTTTGTTTCCTTTTGGGACTTGCCCATCAACAATTTGTGGGGTTTTGTTATCATGTTAGTTTACTACTTTGTGGGTTATTCTGCTTTTAACCGGAGCAGATTCAAGGTGAACGTATATGGCGTTCGTCTTGAATATAACACAAAAAAAGTATTTTAAAAAATCTGCAAAGTCCTCATGTAGAATAGAAATAAATCTAAATTGGTCTAAGGCGGTTAACAGTTGACCGAACTCTATCATGATTTCGCAATGGTTTATGTGCACAGTGAGTTTGCAGTTATCATTGAACCCCGTTACAGGACAAACATTAAACAAGTCCTCAATAGTGATTATGTATTTAGACTTAGGGAATTCTGTTTTCAGTTTCTCCTCAACAAAAACATCGCTTAGGCCCGTAATAAGTTTAGTTCTCTCTACTAGGTGTAAGAGAAGTTCTTGTTTATTGTCAAAAATGTTGCCTGTATCAGTACAGCAAGCTAGTTTAGCGTCTAAGTAAGCCTCACAATAGCTTTCAATTTTTGAATTGTCTTTTATACGCTCGAAAGCCTTTTTGTCTGAGTTTGCAAGACGGGCAATTACCACATCCTTTCCCAAAATCGTTTCTTTTGTCTGAACCATAGTAGCAAGTTACTGTATCATTTATTATAACATCTAAGCAACCTAAATCGTCAGCCAACTTGAAAGTCTCAGCCTTATTTAAGTGCATTAACGGGGTGTGTATTTTTATTGCTTCTTCGCTACCTAAATTTGTCGTTTTCTCTAGCGAATTTATGAACTCTTCTCGGCAATCAGGGTAACCTGAGTAGTCTGTTTGGCAGACCCCAGTAACTATGTGTTCGGCCCCTATTTTTTGGGCTAAACTGTGGGCTACGGTTAAAAATAGTTGGTTTCTGTTAGGGACAAAAGAGGAAGGAAGTCCTTTTTTATTTGTTTTATTGACATCGCCACTATGAACTAGTGCGCTGTTGGTTAGGTTTTTTACGAAACCTAATTCTACACCATGGAGTGGTATAGATAGTCTTTTAATTATTTTTATGGCAGCAGAAACCTCATGTATGTGGTTTTGTCCATAATCGAAAGTGATAGCTTCTACTTCCTTAAAATTAGAAATTGCCCAGAAAAGGCATGTTGTGGAGTCTTGTCCACCGCTAAAAACTACTACTGCTTTTTGGTCAATCATATTAAGGGGATAAAATAAAGGCCACGTTTCTTACGCTTAATGGCCTTTTAATTAGTTTGAGATGGCTTTTTTATTTTCCACCTGCACGACTCTGACTAGCTGCGCGAGCTTGTCCTGGAGCGTTAGCTCTAGCACCTGTAGCGGCATTTCTGCCAGCGGTACGTGGGTTAGCTCTTACGGCTCCTCTTGGTGCTGCTCTTGTTGGGCGACTCATAACTTAGTAGTTTTAAAATTCCTTCAAAAATACTAAATTTTTGTCAACTCCAAAGAAAGTTGCATTCCTGTAAAATTTAATTCATCGTCAATGGTATTAAAGTTGGGAACGCATTTTATTTTTTTGCCTAAAGACGATAGTGTTTGGTTAGCTATGATTACGGATTTTACCGCGTTATTTAGGGCTCCAGCACCAACGAAGTTTAGTATAATGTTTATCGGCTCCTTGGAGTTTCTATAAACTATGCAAATGCTTGCGGCCAACTTTTTAGGGTTGGTTTTTGAAGCAACGTTATAATCTTTTCTAATCCCTTCCATTTTCGTATTCGTTTAGTATTGTTTCTAAATCTTCCGGGCTTATAACTAAAAGATACCCACGGCATCCCTTTTGTTTTATGGCTACCACGGGTGTCTTATTTTCTTTTTTTGCTAACTCTTTAGTTTTTTGGTATAAACCGTGAACTGAGAACTTATTTCTGAGTTTGGCTTCAATGAACAGTTTTTTGTGAAGGGTGTCAGCACTGGTTACTCCGCCATTAGAACCACTAAGGGGTGTTCTCTTTGTGCCAAAATCGGCTGCTACGGTGCGTTCAAATGCTTTCCACGTACTTTTATGTGTTGTCTTTTTGGCGGGCTTAGGAGGGCTTAAAATAGCTTTTTTGGGTATTCTTTTAATCTTTGGTGGCTTGTTTTGTGTTACGGTTCTTTTAATCTTTGGCATAGATGGATAATTTTCTACGGCCTATTTCCCAATCTTCTAGTTATCTCACGAGATAGTACCGTAATCGCGTTATTTATTGATTCAAATTTTGATGCGAGCATATCTCTATACATTTCCGCATCAACGAATTTATCTCGCAAATATACTATATCTTCTGATACGTCAATCTCTTTTTCTTTGTCCTTTACTGTCTGCCCACTTCTCTTGGCCGTAGTTATCCAATCTTTTTTTAGTTGTAATCGGTATTCTTCTTCAAAGGCTATAACTTCTAAGTTAGCTGACATTAACAAGTCCTCTGTGTACTCTCTCCAAGCGGAGTAAGTGCTCATGTAATTTCCTAGTTCGTTCGCTGAAAGATTTGTCATTTCTTCCGGCATTCTAGGCATATCTATTTCGGGGCGGTTTAAAAAAGTAAAACCTAATTTTAGGTATTTATTCTCTACTAGGGATACTCTCTCTCTTTCTTCGTTTTCTCCTGTTGTCGGTTTAATTTTCGGCATACTCATTTAATTTAAAACAAACACTCCTGTAAGGGCAGGCGAGTGCGTTTTGGGTTAAGTGATTACTACAAGACCTCTTTGGCTCAGCATTTAGTTCGTCTATGTGAACTTGCAAGTCAGATGTTTTATCTTCGATTTGCTCCTCAATGTCGGTTTCTAAATAGTAGATATGTTCACACATTTCCTGAGTGTCTTTGTTGAGGTAAACAAAAAGAACTCGGTCATAGTCTCCGTACTTGGCATAAACAGATGCTTGTTTTTTGTGCTTCAAAAAAGGCTCTTTTTTTGCTTTCCTGTAAGACATGGAATTTGCAGTCTTTATCTCAAGTATTAGTTTTTCAGTTTCGTAAAAAACTACTACTCCATCGGTTTTTCCTAATATTCTATACTTGTCGCTTCTTATGTTTGTTTCTGCGCTTTCTAATACTCCTGCTCTACTAAGGTGGAATTGTATATAGAGGTGCATGATGTGGCCAACATCAAATATCCTTTGCAAGTTTGGAGATATTTCCTCTTCTTGGGGGTTGTCAGAAAATTCTGTGTTAGTAAGGTCGTAGTATAACTTCCTTGTGCAGTCTTCCATGAAAGAAGAAGGGTGCAAGTGGGTTTTACCCGAACCATCGTAAGAAAGCACAAAAGAGAAAAATAGGTCAGCCATGCTCATTAAAAGATTAGTCCTATCTTCTTCACCATTCATAGAAGAAACTAAATCGTCAAGGACTAATTCGGCTTTACCTATCAAGTCTGGAAAGTCTATCTTACCGTAGCCCATGTTAATGGATTTGTTTATCTCGTTTACGGCAGATATTTTTCTAGTCTCCTTGTTTTTTGCTGCGGCTATTCTGTTTAATAGGCCCGGCTTTCTTATTGATTTTTTTCTAGGCATTTTTTATGCTTTTTTGTACAACGTAAATTATTGCGGTCGCTAAAAGTACCGCAATTGTAAAGACATACATCAGTGTCTTGTATGCTTCTTTAAAAAATTTTTTCATTTTTGCCCTTTACATTTATGTAAGTTCGTAAGATGCTCTTTTTCTAATTACTACTTCAATGATTAATACCATGACGTCATTACCCTATCAAAGTTTTTATTATGGCTTGTAAGGGCTATACTACAAGCTATTTTAATACCCTCGTCTAGTATGGTGAAGGCTCTGTAAGTACCAAAAGAACCTGAGTAGGTTGAGAACAATAATATGTTCCTGTTTTCTTCGCAAAAAGACTCTACTTCTTCTTTCTTGTCTTTGAAAAGAGAGGGGGAAAATTTAGACCTATGTATCAGTCCATACTTATCTACTGTGGCGGTTTTGTGCATTTCTACTAAAACTTCCTCTATATACTTTTTCATGGTTATGATATTAGTCTGTTCATTTTCTTTGCTACATACTTACCTAGCATGTTCGGCAATTCTTCTAAGTCGGTAAATTTTATATAGTTGCTAAACATCTTCTCAGAAGACACCGAATTGTCAATCGCTATTTGGATGATTTCTGTTCCACTATTTTCAATCTCCTTAACACATTTTCTAGTGTGCGCTACTGCTTCTTCGCCACTATATCCCGAAGATTGTGGGTCTCCATCTGATATTATTATGTATAGAAAGTTATCACCTATTTTTCTCTTAGCTATTTTGTGGACTTCTTTTATTGCATCGCCATCCCTGTTGTTATATTTGGCTCTAACGTTTCCAAGCGAGTAAGGGTTTTTTGTTTGATTTCCTTCGCAATAAACACTTATATTAAGTGGGTACTTTGACGGTTCAGTAGGAGCTGTTAAATCCGATGTGTGCCCGTATATGTAATGGTCTATTGCAGGAATATCTTTAAATGCCTCGTTTAGTGCTATCGCGGCTGCTTTCGCATTTTTTATTCTACTTCCGTGCATAGAGCCACTCTCATCAATAAGCAGAACAACGCTTAGTTTCTTAGACTCCTGGTTGTGTCTTTTTTTGTACACATTGGGCGAGCCTGATATTACTTTTACTGGATTGCTTAAATCTAGCTTACCTGAGTTTTGAGAACTTAGGTCGTAAGCCCTGACTTTTCTGAATTTGTTGAATACGTATTTTAGTCTATTTACTACTGAAGATATAGAATTCCTGGTGTTATGATACTCTACGTAATTATCTTGTGGTTCGTTGTACAACAATTCGTAATCACCTTCACTGTTCTCTGAGTCATGCGGATGTTTTTTGTAGTCTTCACCCTTTTCGCTTTCTTCTTCTTTGTCGGGGTCTTCCCCACCACCACTGTCTGATGTTTCTGGGGCTTCTCCTTTAGGTGTGCCACCTATTTCTGGGTCTTCATCGTCCATTTCCATAGGTTGATATTTAGAAACCATCTCTTTCACACCTTCAACTAATCTAATAAGGTCTTCGGGGCTTAAATCCTCGGGGATGTGGTTTTCTAATTTTAGGAATATAGTCATAGCTAAATCCTGAGCATCTTTTACAGTGTCTATTGGGGAAGACATAGTGTCCTTTACAAACTCTAAAAAAGACATATTGTAAGCCATGTTAGCCAAATCTTGGTTTTTATGCGGCCTTAAAACATCGTAAAGAATAGTGATTAATTCATCTAGCTTGCTGTTATACTTGGGTGCGGATTCCCTGTCTATATTTGCGTAGTAATGAGAGCAGAACATTAAGTGCCTAAAGTGTCTAGGTTTGTGCTCTTTTATTTTCTGCTCAATTCTAACGTCCTCAATTATATTTAAAACAGTTTTGTATATGCCTGTTTTGCTGTTACCAAATCTGTCAGCAACAGACTTTAGGTGTGGGCCTAAATTGTGCATTTCGCTGTAAAGTATGTGAGCACTTTCGTGAACACCTAAACCAAGGACTGCGGAGTAAGAGTAGCCAAAGCCCGAAGTTTCTGACGACCTAAAAGGGGCTAAGGCTACTTGTACTTTCTCTCCATCTGTTAAGCTATCCCTGTCGTGGAAGACAAAGTATTTCTTCTTAACTTTTTTATCAATAAGTCCTGTGCACATTCTTATGCAGTCTCTTTTGGTTTTGCTAATGGCCAACCGAGTATTTAACTTTTCGCTTTTAAAGTAAGGTATCGGTACGTGACTAGGTAGGTCGTGTTCGGGGATTACCGAAAAATCTACTAAACCAATATGCTCTTCGTAAAAGCTATCTATATCTGATTTTATATCCTCAAGTTCTGTTAACATAATTAAGATTTTTGAGATAGGGTTTCTATTTCGATTTCAAACTCCTCGGAAAGTTCTTTAGGAACTCTCGGCATTAGGTAAGACTTGCATGCCTTTTCTACACTAAAACCACCAACAACTCTAGTTGTTATAACCTTTGTGGCTCGTATTGATGGCACATAGTCGTACTCTTTTTCTAGGCAAAGGCTCCTTATTTCTTGGATTATGTTAACAATCGTGTTACATATAGGGTCTGACAGAGAACCCTTAGAAACATGCTTAACAATAGCCAACTCTACTTCCTTTTTGGGGTAATCAAACTCTATTATGTACATGCGTTCTCTAAGGGCCTCATCAATATTGCTAGTACCTGAGTACTTACCACCAATGTTAGCAGTACCAAAGAACACAGTGCCTTTACCAACTTTGAACTTTTTGTCGGTCGCTTTATAAGCAATAGGTATTGTTACAGTTCTCCTATCGTCAAGTATCGGGAATAATATGTTGCTTGCGTTCGGGTCAATCCTATTGATTTCGTCACAAAGAACTACTGTGTTTTCCTTTTTACAGAAAGATGCGAACGGGGCCAAAGAAAAATTAGATGCTCCGTCAAGAAGGGTTAGTTGGCCAAGCAAACCTGATACGGGGTCTGTCATGGTGCTCATATCTACGTATTCGTAGTTCATGCCTATCTTTCTAGCTAGGTGCTCAATAACTGTTGTTTTTCCAACACCGGAAGGGCCAGTAATTAATGTGGGTATATTTTGAAGAGCATTGAAAACTAAGTCGCTCCAAATATCCTTCTCTACAAGGATGTTGTCGTCCTCAAGATTTGGTGTGCTTAGCTTTTTGTCGGTCTCTATGCGGTGCAGAACTGAACCTGGGGGGGAAGAAGAAGCGATTGTATTTATGACATCCTTAAACACGTAAGTTTCGGGCATATCATCCATTGATGTTTTTCCCTGAGTTTGCAAATCTAATTCGATTGCTTGGTTCCAAATAACCATATTCTTAAATATGGGAAGATACCTAGAGGACATCTCGTCAATTTTGGGTGTGTCAAGAAGGGGAGTAAAATTGTTATCCTCTGTAACTAAGTAAGAATGGTCACTGTCTATTCTAATACTACCCTTAGATATGTTTTCCTCTAAATCCTTTCTATCTATTAAGGTTAGAATTGTTTTTGGCCCGTCTATACACTTAGGCTTTATAATTTCTGTAAGAGATATATCGCAATTTGTGGGGTAGCTATTAACCTGAGCCACAATGGGGTATTCAAAAATATAATCTACTTTATCACCTATTTTTTTGATACTAACGTTTGCATATTGAAAGGGGCGAACTTCCCACTTTGGTAGCCAACGGGCATCTTGCCTATCTTGAAGAACAACCAATATAGGTGTTTTATTTAAGAGTATTTTTTTGGCCCTCTTTGCAGCCACGGGTACTACCTTATTTATTGTCGGCATTTGTCAGAAACTTTAATTTGTTAGTTATTTTGTTACACTACTAATATAGGGAAGAAAAAGTGTTTAAAAAAAATTTCTTAAAACCTTAATTCTAGCGGAACTCTGTTGTTCATTTTGTGACAAAGAGTTTCTATCCTGTCTTTGCTGCGGCACTTGCTTCTTGTTTTTTTATGCAGTCTACTACTGTTATTAGGCATAAACACCTCAACAAGTTTGTATTCTTTTTCTGTCGGCTTTACAATGTACTTTACTTTTAAAATGCCTTTGGTTGGTACTCTCATTTCTCTGTTTTGAATTTATTGACGATAGCTTCTAGGTCACTTAGTTTTATTACCGCTAATTCTAAATCGTCATTTTCAAACTCTATAACGAAAGACGGCATTTGAGTTACCTTTGTTCTTGATTCTAGTTTTCTCCACTCTTCTACGGTTAGTCTGTAACCCTTTCCATAGGTTATTTTAGCTTCTATACTTACATCAGCACTAACGACATCGTTTTCTCCGAACGTGGCGCCAGAGTTAATCGTCTTGTTTGCTTTGAACTTGTTAGCTAAAGAAGTTTCTTGCTTGTCAGACCTCTCTCTAGTTGTCTTTTCTTTGAACCATTTTGGCTTGCTCATACCACTATTATAAGGAATGTATTTTAGGAATTTCTGCGTAAATTTCGTCCTCTAATATTTCGTAGTACTCGCTGCTAAGTATTTTGTCAACGAAAGCATCAAACCCTTGTATCTTTAGGTCTTGGTATGAAAACCAACCACCAGCTCTTTTTATAAAACCTAAAGTAGAAGCAACTTCAATCATCTGTGAAGGTATATCAATAGTGTTAGCTTTTTGAGTTCCTGTGGGTTGTAGGTTATAAAAATATGAAGACTTTAGACCTCTCACACCAAGTTTATTTTTTAAGCATGTAAGACTTACAGAATAACCTGAGTAGTTAAGAGGGGTTTCTTTGTTTTCGGCAGACTCAAATTTGAGGGCGTTAAACCTAATTGATATGGTTTTGGCGAGCTTTAATTGATTTCCATTTTTTATTTGCTCAGGGTTGCCCATAGAAAATCCAACCTTTTCATAAGCACTGTTTATCATCATAAGTGTGCCGCACTTTTCTGGGTTTTTATTTATGGCGTTTTGAAGCTTTCTAACGGATTTGTTCCAAAACCTAGCAGTAGAACTCATTTGGTCTTTTTCCATGCTGTTCTCTACCTCTGTCTTGTCTCCTATAGCGCTCATAGAGTCAAAAACGACTAAGGAGTTGCTAGGGTCTCCTAAAAGTAGCTCAGTAATGTCTACCGCTTGCTCTAAGCTTTGCGGCATTATGTGGATTAAATTGTCATTGTCTATTCCGTGTTTTTCCCCCCAACTTTTCGTGTAAGTTCCCTCAACATCAACTAAAGCACAGGTTTTTGTGTTTTTTGGATTTTCCTGCAATGACCACCTTCCTGGCAACCAATCTATTTTTTGAAACTGAGATATTGCCTTATATGCCGATAAAGACTTGGTTGATGAAAAAGCACCGAAATGCTCAATTATCCTTCCTACCGGTATAAAATTAGTTATGTAGTCTAGTGCCGGTAATCCGTAAGGAACCTTAAAAACGTTAGCTGTCTCCGAAGCTATACTCACTACATCTGCACCGCAATGCTTGTTTATATCCGTAATGAGTTTCTTTAGGTCATTTTTTTTCTTAGTTTTACTAGGGCTGTCTGAAGAAATTGCAACTGATTTTTTAGAGGTTGATTTTTTGTCGGAAGTCTTTTTTGTTGGCATGTAGTATGTAATTTATTTTAAACGGGTTAACTCTATTCTTAAACAAATGTCTTTGGTTGTTGGAGTCGTCTTTACCTTCACCATAACTATTAACAACGTTGGGTTTGGCAGAAAATTTACTTCTCATTTCTATGGCGTTTTCCATATTGAATTGAACAACCTTACAAACTTCTTCTACGTGGTCTAGGTTGGTTACGTCAACACCCAGTTCGTCATGCACAGATAAAACGACAGTAGCGGATAGGTTTCTCTTTTTTATCTCTCTAAATATCTTGACCATGGCCATTTTAACTTGAATAGCTGCGGAACCCTGTATACTAGTGTTCACGGCTCTTCTTAAACAAGCGTTTCTAAACTTCTTATTGTCTATGTCAGGAAATCTTCTAATGGCTCCCATCGGGGTTCTGATGTACTTGTTTCTTATAGCAAAAGCTTCAACCGCATTTTTCCATGGCAATAACTTAGGAAAGGCATTATAATATTTTTTAATATAGCTCTCAGCAACCGCAACACTAACTCTTAGTAAGGATGCTAGATTTGATATTGACAGCCCATAGAATATACCAAAACCAACGGCTTTAGCATCTTTTCTGGTGATGTCACACATATCAGCTACCCATTGGTGTATGTCTTCTCTCCTCTCAAAAACGGCCAACATGTTTTCGTCTCTGGAAGCGTGAGCAGCTATTGCATATTCTTGAGCATCGAAGTCACACATTATAAGTCGGCCCCCCTTAGTAGGCACGAAGGCGTGTCTTATTCTAAACTTATCGTCAGAAGATAGATTCTGTAAGTTAGGATTGGATGAACTGAATCGTAAAGTGGATGTACCCGTAGAGTTTAGGTTTCCACGAAGTCTGCCATCAGAATCAATAAGTTTTTGTATGCCTAATGCGTAAGTAGATAGCGCTTTTGAATACTCTGAGTAAGTGAGTAGATGCTCTGCTATTTTATGGCCTTGAGACCCTAAACTCTTAATTACTTTTTCATCGGTAGCGTATTGACCGCTTTTTGTTCTTCCCTTATTAGGTAAGCCCATAACTTCAAACAAAACTTTTCCCTTTTGTGCGGGAGAATTTATGTTGAATTCACAACCAGCTTCATCGTATATTTTCTGCTCTAGCTCGGTTAATTCTTCTTGAATCAAATTAGCGGAGTTGACTAATTCTTGCTTGTCTATTCGTATACCTGTGACTTGCGCTTCTACTAAACACTCAATAAGGGGTATTTCTACATTCTCGTATATGTTGTAAAGTTTTTTGTCGGCCAAAAGTAAGGGGTGATAATGCTCAAAAAGTAGGTGGGTGTACCAAACGTCTTCGGCTGCGTATAGCCCTGAGTTTTCTTTGGTTATCTTGCCAGAATCTTGGAGTTTTTTAAAATTTCTTAATATGGTTGCCCACTTGTTCCCAACCATCTCTTCAAAGCTCTCTTTGTGGATGCCTAAATCTTCATAAACTCTAGTTTCCATTTTAAGCGGTTGGTCAGGGTCGTATAAGTGCATCAGAATTATAGAGTCGTGCACAAAGTTTATCTTCTTTGTGAACCCCTGACCAATAAGTATGCACCAATCAAATTTAAAATTTTGGCCAGCTATTGGGAAATTTTCAAGTACGGGGTTAAGAACTTTTATGATTGAAATCATAGGGATGCCTTCAAAAAACACAGACTGAGGAAAAATAGAAACGGCATCATTACCTGGTTGGTAAACAGATATAATCCAAGCTTCTGCGGAGTAAACGTCTAAGGAAGTGGTTTCTGTGTCTACATAGGTAATGGTGTTGGGGTCTAAACTGTCTACGTAATCTTTTAGCTCAGATAGCTCGTCTATGTTTCTTATATTTGGTTTCCTCATGTTGGCTAAATTGAAAGCCCCCAAAGTTTAGTAATTCTTTGAGGGCTTTTTTAGAATTAGTATTTTGCTTCACTGAAACCCATATCTGCGAGTTCTTCATTGCTTTTGGCTGCGTAAACGTCAGCGGTGGCATCTTTTTTAGGTTCAAACTCTATTGGCTCATAAACCACGTTGTTTTTGTCCATGGCCATTTCTATGTTGTAAGACGTCTCTTTTCCTGAACCAGAACGAGTAATACCTAAAACAATTTCATCTAGGGCAACCCCTTTTTTCTTGATAAAAGTATGTATTTGCTTAGCTAGGGTCATACCAGTAACCCATATTTTTTCGATGGGCTCATCCCACTTATGGTCTTCTTTAGCTTTGTCATAATTACCTCTGTAATCAATAAGCTTAAATGCCACAGCGGTTGTAGATTTTATGCCCTCGTTACACATAAGGCAATTTCTTTGAAAAGATTTTTGGCAAGGCTCTTTCTGAAAAGAACCGCCAGTCATAATGCTATGAGCTTCAAAGATAAAGGGCTCTTTGTCTAACATTTGAACTTCGGCATACTCACCGTCAGTCATGTAAAAATCTCTGGGGGTCTGAGCGCGTCTTTCTTTTTCTTTTTCAATCTGTTCATGCTTCTTGTTTAGATACGCCCAACCAGAACCAGAAACACTTTCTAAACCTTCTTCCTGCTCTTCTAAGCTTGGCTCTTGTTTTGGTGGGGAAGTTTTATTGGCTTTAGTACTTATAGGGCTGTCTGAAGAACTAGCGGCCCCACGTCTTGAACCTCTACTTGAGGTAGGCTCAGGTCTTCTGCTCGCTCTGTTGGGTATTTGTCTTTCGTTGGTTTCTTCTTGCCCCTCTTCTTGGAATCGAGGACGTGAACCACGGGTGCTTGTAGCTCTTCTTGGGCTACTGCTTTCTTCTGGTCTTCTTCTTGTTGGCATTTTTGTTACAATTTATGGTTACTATAATATACTAAAAATTTTTGGTTAAAGATGAACCTTTTTAAAACCTCTGCTGATTAATTTTCTTTTGGATTTTTCTTTTATCTCTTCGTAGTTATCAATGTTTTCATACATACCCATGCTATACGATAGATAGTCTAGTGCGGAGTAGTATGATTCTTCCCAAGAGTCGAGGTCACAATCGTCTGGGTCTTCCCCCGGATATACTATGAAATTGACTTCATAATCAAATTTTAAATAGAAGTGAATAATCTCTTTTGCTATAAAACCTGGGTCATCATTATCAGTCGCAATATAAACTTTTTTTAGATTTGGAAACTTTTTAGCCAGTCTATTCTTATGGTGTTTTGTGAATTCTGTTCCCAATAGACCAACAACTGCGTAACCTTTATAGTGAGTAGACCAAACGTCAGTAAACCCCTCAACGATAGTAATCTCTTCGGTTTTTGGGTCTACTAAGTCTTCCCCATATAAAAACCCAGTCTTGTCAAAATCAGTAGACCAAATCTCTTTAAGGCCATCTTTTTTAATGCGTATGAACTGAACGCCACAAACGTTACCACCTTGTATGAATGGGATGTGAATAGTGGGCTTGGGTGGAAGAGACTTTTTAATCTCTAAAGGCGATTTTTTAAGCATTTCACCCACTTTAAACTCTTTTAGTTGTTCTGGGCTAAATCCCCTGTCCACGTAATACTGTGGGGGCTTAGTCGGAATTATACCATCAAAGCTAGTGAGAGAATCTCCATGTGCAGCGTTTACTTTGTTGTAATCCTCAAAGTCTCCCTCGTTAACTGAGATGTTTACTGAATCTATCGCATCAAAAGCACTCAAACCAAGTCTGCTGGTTAGGGCGTGCACAAGCGTACCACTACTTTGGCAAGAAAAACAATGATACCAGTTTTCATCCTCACTTATAAACATAGAATTTCTGCCTGTACCATCTGTGTGGTTCTCTTCAAAGAAACAACGCATTCTGTATTGGCCTGGGAAAGATATTCTAGGTTTAGGGTTGTAGTCTTTAAAAATAGTCTCTATGTCTTTTTTAGCCATGGCAGTTTAGTTGTTGTATTTGTCCTTTAAGAAAGTAAGTAATGCTTTCATCGACTTCTCGGAATTGGCGAGGTTGTCTGTTACAGCTTTGAGCAATCTCTCTTCTGCGTTCTTTGTCTTCTTATTCATTATGGCTTGCTCCATTAAAACCTTTTGAATATTATTTAAGGCGTTAAATAGTCGCGCCACAAAGAATAAGGTTGGAACTATTGAGACAGACACCAATACCATAAAATAGTTAGTTATATTTTGGGCGCCATATACAATTATCGGTAAAGGAAGACAGGCACTTATGAGCACCAGAAAAAGTAAGTAAATAATGTTTTTGTTAAGCCTTTTGATTAGTGGTGGCTTGACTTCTTGTACGTCTCTTTCGGGACTTGATTTTTTGGCTGCTTCTTCTGCATACCTCTGAAAATCGTCTATAAACTCTTTTTCGGGGTTTCTAGGTGTTATATCATTTTCTGTGCCCATAGTGTTTTAAATTTATCGTTACCTAACATATTGATTTCGGTTCTAGCTTCTCTTATTTTTTCGCTGAGCGTTTCTTTGAATATGGCATCAGTGATGTTGTGTCGTTTTAAAAACCGCCTAAAGTCTGCTCTAACAGTTGCGGGGGATGTACTATCTGTTCGCATAACACACGCACCAGTTATCGGCTCTGTAAGGGTGTATTTCTGGGACGCTGTATGCCCCTTAGCAAATAAATTGGGGGTTAAGTATAGATTTAATCCACACACACTAAAAGCGCATACAGGCTTTACTGTATACCTAGTCGAGTGGGAGTAGGGTTCTTTGTGTTCTGCTAAATTAGAAGATTTAGTGTTCACAATTACCGTTACGAACAGAGGTTCTTTTGTTTTTATTATACTAATCATTTTAATTTTTGTTTTTGGGTCTAAAATGCATATTATATTTGGGTCTAAGCGAGTGTTTTTTATCCGGGGGTTATGCGGCATTAGTTATCTTCATTTTCACGCTGTTTAAGCTCATCCATCGACTCTGGCGTTGGTGGGTAGTTCACTAAATTAAAGGGTTACAGTATCTTCCTCTATATCGAAGTCTTGCTCATATAAATCGAACAACATGTCGCTAAGGCAAAATCTCCAAAAGAACTTTCTGGTTATGTCCATTCTTCGGCCCTTAGCAAACTGAAGACCAACTTCATCTCGATACTTCATTTGTGCGTTTTGATAAGCGCTAACGGCCAAGTCGGAGTCATTTATAAAAGAGCCGCCAAAAGCAAACTCTTCTTGTGCATCGAGACTGAATTCAGAAGACTCTTTACCAGAAGAGCGTTTAAGTTGGGTCGTGTTGACAATTGGCTTTCCAGAACTCAAACCAATCGCTTTAAAGTCTGACGTGACAGATTCTACTCTTTCCCACGTAGCCAGCTTTAAATGCCTATTCATTAAGTAAGAACCATCCACGTAAACTATTGGGGGGTTATACATCGCCACTAATGAGTCTAGTTCTTCCGTGCTTCTTACGTTCTGAACCATACGTATTCTTGAGTTTTTTTCGCTCATGTTCTTTAAACCTTCATGATACTTTTTTTCCATGAAAGGTGTCAAATTACCCCCAAGCAAGTCTCCATAGGGAACACCGAAACGTATTGCATCTGAGCGTTCATTTATCTCCTCAATAGGCATCTCGTTCGTAACAAACAAAATCTCATTGTCTGTATCGGGCAAAGCATCTTCGGCCAACAAAGCGAGGTATATTAGAAGGAAGGTTTTACCTATACCGGAACGAGCAGCAAAAGTCCAAACGTCTGATACTTGGTAGCCATAAGTAAGTTCGTCCATAAGTTTGCTGCCCGTTGAGCGGTATAGTATTCCACCAGAGTGCTTTCTTTCTTCATATTTATCGAATCTGTCTAATGCGGACTCGTGTTGGGTTGTTGATTTGCTGTTCGTTTCTCTAAGCGTGTCGCGCTGTATTAATTTGTTTATGTCGCTGAGGGCTTTTCTTGGGTCGTCTCTAACGGTCTTTGAAATCTTGGGTAGCACTTCGGCAATAGATACATATATATGGCGCTCAAATATCTTTGTCGCGTAGAATTTTGGTTCTGCTGCTGCTTCATCAAAGTCAAACTTTACAGTGGGAAACTCCGAAGAAAGAACTCTTAGGGGCGGTAATTTTTTGTAGTCAGCATAATAATTTTTGACTACTCTGTAAATGTCAAACTCTAAGTCGTCCCACCAGTCTTCCTGTATCTTGGTTATGTGGGATATGTCTTTTTTTCTGATAGAGCTAACAATGAGCTTTATGCCATCGGTCATATACTATACTTTTTTTTGTTTTCCTGTCTTATTTTTTCTCTGTAATCGTAGTCCGGCATTAACACACCCAACGAAGTCTCTTTAAGTTTAGAAGAAACACCTTCACCATAAATATTAGAAAGGTTGTCGGGCGTTTCTCTTGATGATATAATCGTTGGCTTTTTTAAGTCGCTTCTGTAAGTCAGGATTTGCTCTATAACAGTCTTGGCTAAGTTGCTGGTCTCGTTTCTTTTTATTTCGGCCCCTAGGTCTTCCACAAAGAGAAAATCGGGATAGGTTATCGCTTTAAAAAAGTTAGAATCAGAACCGCCAACCCAACTGCTTGTGAGCATACTAACTAAGGAATTAAAGTATCTAACTCTAACTCCCATTCTAGTGCTAGACATTACAGAAAGGGCTGCGGTATATAAAAAGCGAGACTTGCCAGAACCTGGTGGGCCATAAATGTAGAGCCCAATTCCATCCTTTCTATAATCTTCAACATTATCCCCAAAATGTTTCAATCGAGATTTTTGGGGGTCAGTAAAGTCGTCTAAAGAAACATCGTGCCACTTAGTTGGTAGCTTAGCTAGTTTTAAAAGCGATTTGTTAGAACTCTGATTCTTTGTCATATTTTCTACTTTCAGTTATTGTTGGCTTCTTGAATCCCCTAATTGACTGGTATATGTCGTCTTTCAAAAAAGATAGGGCGGAAGGTGTAGGAAATTTTCGCTTGGCGTAGTTGTCAATGTTCATGACCATCTCTATAACTATTCCAGCTTTTGCGGCATCGGAAAAACCTTTAAGGGTAGAACCAAAAGTAAATAAGTCTTTCTTCTGAAATTCTCTAAAGTCTTCCCAATAAGTTAGGAAATAACTAATATTAAATATCTCGGCCAGTTTGTTTTGTGTCAACTTAGAACCACCGCCAACACACTCTTCTATGATTTGGTTTCTTCTCTCGTATCTAAGTGAAAACTCACTAGCCCTGTTTTTTGGTGCGGATTTATGGAAACTAGAATACTTCTCGCACAGAGACTTAATGTCTTCAACGTTTAAAGGGTCAGTTACACTCGAAACAGTCGGGGTAGTATTTTCTTTTTCGGTATTAAAGGACACATTGTAATTATCGTCAATACTACCTAATACGTAAAAATTTCGGTGGTTAGTTATACGGCCACTCTCAACTAGTTGCTGAGCAAGTATATCAATTTTCGGTAATCCCTCTATTTCGGATAGTAAAACATCGCTATAAAGATTACCATCGCCAATCTCAAAACATATCGAAGTAAGGGCTAGGAAAAGTTGGTCTTTGAAACTTAAAGACGACATTTTTTTCCTCATAATATTTTGAGCGGTCAAACCAACATAGACATACTTTTTCTGGGAGTCTTTTATCGTGCTTAGTTTTGGCATGGCGCTAGGCGTTATTTATTTGGTATTCGATTTCATCGTCAATAATACCGCTCAACCTCTCTATCGTAGTTTGAATATTATCTTCTTGAATTTCTAGCTCTTCTTCATTGAGGGGGTTTACTGCTTTAGCTAGAATACCGGTGCAAACTTTAAAATAGTCTTCACCAATTTTTCTGGTTACTGACTTCTCGTAGTACACATAATCAGACTTACCATCGGCAAGTTTCATTGGCTCTAGTTTTGCCGTGTTAGCGTGTAAGGGAGCTTCTTTTTTGGGGGGTGTTTTTTTGATTTTTGGCATACTTATAGATTTTTATATTCTTCTTCAAAAGCTTTTTTCAATCTAACTGCGGTTTCTTTAGGTCGCTTGTTGTATTTCTCTAAGACTTCTGTATTGAATATATGGATAATTTTCTCTACTAATTCTGGGGTATACAACCTTATGTTACCACCTAAGTGAGAGCCAGAAGGTATTTTTATATTCGCTTTTGGTAAGACGCCAGAATCTTCTAATTTTCGCATAGCGGATTTACTTTTACCACAAAGTTCGGCCATCTCTTTTCGGGTATAGCACTTATGAATTTTTCCCGAAATATTTACTGTAATCATTGCTTGGGTCTACTTATGTTTAGCCGGTAATGTTCTTTTATTTCAGTGATTTCTGATAGGTCTTCTTCGGTAAGTTCACCGTTTATAGCAAGCTGCTCAATAACTTGCTCATCAACCACTTCAATAGTGGATATGGCTTCTTTGAACCCTAAACGTTTTAATTCTTCAACAGCTTCGTCTTTGAATTGTAGCTTTCTAACTGGGGTGCAAGAAGCTTCAAAGTCCACGTAGCCAACTCTTGTGGTAAAGTATCTAGCCCCCTCACCATTTGGTGTGACATTATCCATTAAGTAGGCTGTGATTTCTTTTTTTAGGTCGTCTTCTTGTTTTTTTAGATTTCTTAATTTGTCTTTAACCCCTTTTATTGCAGCTATTTTAAGCTTCACTGCTTTGGTCTTTTCTTCTAAGTTCTGTTGGTTCTGTTCTTGCATTTTCGTTGTGCTTATGTAAAACGTTAAATAAAAAAGAAACGCCCGTAGGCGTCTCTTAGGTATTATAAATAAAAGTTAACTACTTTATGATTACGGCAGTTGTTTGCTCTGGGTCTAGTGTTTCTTCTGTATCATCTTCATAAAGAATAACAGGGCCCTTTCCACGAGCAATCTTAGACACTTCACCATCTACCCATTCTCCTTTTCCATCATTCTCTAATGGCCAGAAAACAGATACTTTATCACCTTTTTTCAGTTGTGCTTTGGCTTCTTCATAGCTAAGCTCTTCTGACTCTTCTTCTTTCTCTTCTTGAGCTCCTTCTTCCTCTTCGCCTATAATCAAACTATAGGTTTCTATTCCCATGTCACCTGGGTCAATAGAAGAATCGTCAAAAAATACTGAGGCTTGGTCTTCCAGAATATTCTCAATGGCTTCTACCTCTGATTTTTCAACTTCTAAGTTATCAAAGATTATCTCTTTGTTGCGAGCCACAATGTCCTCTTGGCTGTCAGCTATTGCATAACTATCAGATAAAGCTTGGATTATTTTCTCCTCTGTTAGTGGCTCTGACTTTTCTTCTTTTTTAGAAGAGCTACCACGAGATTTCTTGGTAGGTTCTTTCTTTTCTTCTTTCTCCTCACCAGCTAAAGGGTCTTGACCATCTTGAAGCTCCAAATAAATCTTTCTGAGCTTTTTGTTGGTGTTAGAGCCTGTAGTTTCGTCCAAATCAAATTCGGGGAAATTTTGCTCTATAAGCTCAATAAGATTACTTGCAGGGGTAATTTTTTGCAATTCAGACTCCGTGTAAACCTTAGTTTCGGAAGAAGTCTCTTCCTTAGTTTCGGGCTCTTTTTTGATTGGGGGGGTTTCTTTTTTTGGTTCGGGCTTTTCAGCAGCTTCTTTGATTTTTGGGCTGTCTGAAGAATTTATGACGTTCTTGACGTTCATAAGAGGGAAATAAACAACTCCATCCCCATCAATTACGGCTTCAACGTCTTCGCCTGGATTCACATTAAGCATCAAGTTCGATGCTATTGAAACTAGTACTTTTTTCATTCTTACTTCTGTTTTTATGATTACTAATTATTTGGTTACTAATATGGCTTAAATTAATTGAGTTTTTTTAAGGTTTTTATTCCTTAGTTTTTGGGGTTGCAAATCTAAACTCTTTATCGGTCGTTATGCACGAGGTAAAATATTAAATATGATAACTATTCCTACACCAGACCTTTTAATAAGTAACTTAACGTTCTGCTCTAGGTGGCAAAACTTTCTAAGGTGGTTCCCATGCAACTCTTTTACGTGGCATTTAACTCCTTCGGAGGTAGGGATTACTTTTTCAGTAGGTAGGTTTTCGGAAACCCATTGGCTTAACTCTTCTCTATTCTGCATTATATATATTTACATTAAAATTAATAAACTTTTTGAAGGTCTTAGGGCGCTACGCATGTCAGATAGCGCCCTAAGATTCTGCAAAGCAGGATTCCTCAATTTATTTTCCCATGAGGATAGGCTAATCTTTGTTATTGTGTGTTAAGTTATTTAAAGACTTTTTTGAAACTTCTTTTTTTCTGCGGATATAATCAACTCTGAAATTGGAAGCAGTAAGGTTGCTTTTCATAGCACTAAATGTCTTGCTTGCTTGTAATAAATTAGAGCGTAGTCTTAGCCCAGCTTTGTTTTTACCCTCTACCAAAAACTTGTTTAAGTCTTCTTCAAAACTATCTAAACTTATGTCTATGTTTCGCTTGGCTAATGTGAAGTCTTCAATAAGTCTCTTTTTTGCTTTTTCGTTAGTAAGGTCGTACTTACCATCTTCTCTGAATATTTTATCCTCAAGTTTAGGCATTTTTTTGCTCCTCTCTTTTTTGGTTGAACTTTCTAGTGGCCACGGATAATACGGGGGTAGTAGACCAAGCAGTTTTTCCAAAATCGTTATTGGAAGGGAACATTTCTTTGTGCTCTAACTCTACATCAGTACCGCCAAAATTAACGGTGGTTGGTTTTTGTATTTTAATAAAAAATATCTCATAACCAACAACTTTTTCGTGCTCTGGGTCATATTGCTCATACATAGCTAGGCCAGCATCTCTATCAACACGTATTTGGGTATAAAGAAACTTGTTCTTCTTCAACTCAATCGGTAAGGGTTGCGGCTTGCTCTCTGTCTTCTGTTTCAGTTTTGGCATAGCGATGTGTTAAATCTTGGACAAATGTAATGAATAAAATCACAATTAAAAGCAAATTATTTACCTTTGCTGAGAAATAAAGAATAAAAAGAATAAAAAGAAAGAAAAAAAGAAAAGAAAGAAAGAAAGTAAGACAAAGAAAGAAAGAAAAGAAAAAAAGAAAGAAAAACAAGAAAAACAAGAAAACAACGACCTTTTTTTCAAAAAGACTCGTTTCATTCAGATTATCAACACTTTAAGAGTAAAAATATATGAGTAATGAGGTAGGCAAAGTAGGTGGGTTTGAAAAAAAAGACGAACACTATTTAAGCATATTAGCGCAAGGCTCAAATGTACTGCTAGAATACTCAGAGTTAGTGGAAGGTAAGAGGTTATTCGTTTACCAAGTCCATGCTGTAAGAAAAGTAGGCAAGAGAGATATTGTTCTTTCTAATGGGTTGCGGTTCTCTGTAAGTACTGGGTTAGCTTTAGGAAACTACACAAGCAATAAACTCAAAGACGCCAGAATTCTCCCCCTTACTCTCGATAGAAGGAAGCAAATCAATGAGCAAAGGGCTATTAGAAAGTTAACCGCCCAATTGGTGGGTTTGTTAAAAACTAAAACACTATCATCAAACAAATTATTAACCATAATAGACATTGTCAATGAATGAAAGTGAAAATATTATCGAAAGAATATCCTATTGGGCTAAATGTTTTGGGCATAACGTCCCTTCATTTGTGCTTGAAAAAGTAGAAGAGAAAAAAAGACACCTTTATAACAAGCTGATAATTGAGGAGTTTGAAGAATTGAGCGAAGCATCCAAGGAAGAAGACTTAGAAGAGATTATTGACGCTTACGGAGACATTGTGTGGGTGTGCATCTTTAAAATGGTTTGCCTAGGGTACTACCCCAAACATGTTCTTTCGGACGCCCTAGAGTGGGGAGTACTCTTTAGGAAGTCGGAAAAACATGTGGGAAAAGCCGAGTTAATGCCCCCTTCAGAATCTTTACCAAAATTGGTCTGGTTGAACAGCTTACATAATAACTACCAAAGTCATTGTCTTTTGGCGGTCGGACTAAACGAAGAGCACTCAGGATTAATTGAAATATTAAAAGAAATATCAGTAACAAAATCCTTACTGTACGAGATAATACGGTTGTTTGAGAGTAAGGGGGTGTCAACGATGGAAGTCATTGAAAGTATTTACGTGTCGAATATGACAAAGGTTATTGTTGGGCAAGAAGCCAAAGAAAAGACCATAGAATTTTATCAAGAAAAAGGCATAGAGTTGGGCTTTAATGAAGTTAAAAATAGGTCGTGGACTTGTTACAACTTAGATACTGGGAAATCTTTGAAATCCGTGCAATTCAAAAAACCAGACCATTCCAAAACTATCAACAAAATATTAAAGAGATGAAAATAGTTTTCACGAAATGGATGAGAAAAAACACGAGAGGAAAAGCTTTTTGGCCTTTTGTGTTCGTAAAGAAAGGTTTGAGCCAAGTAGAAATGATAACAGTCATAAATCACGAGACAACGCATATAAAGCAGCAACAAGAAATGCTTGTTGTGTTCGCCATTGTGTGGTATTGGACAGAAATGATTGCCCGGCTATTAATATACAAGCTTAACTACAAAAAAGCCTATGACCTTCACTCTATGGAAAGAGAAGCCAGAGAAAATCAGGAAGACATAACTTACAACGTCAGGAGAGCGCCCTACTCATTTATTCTATACTTATGATTCCCTGGGCAATAAAAAAATCTTTAATGGCAGTACCAAAAGGTTCTGTTGATGTTAAAACCCTAGAGAAAGACTTGTCTGTAAAAGAGTTAGGGTTCACTAATAAAGGAAGAAAAAGCTTAGGCATTAAGCCTTTATGGAGAGAAGATAGTGAAAGATTTTATTTGCCCAGAAACTATCTAAGGAATAAGGGGATAAAAATAAAGGAGTTTAGAGACTTGACAAAAGAAGGGACAGAGTGCCCAAAAATGGTTTTTAAAGCCAAACTAAGGGATTACCAAGAAGAGTTCTTTAGGCAGCACGATAGGCTCTTTACGGACACCGATGTAGTAATAGAAGCTGGTTGCGGTTCGGGTAAAACTGTTATGAGCATCTACATGGTTTGTAAAAGGGCAGTAAAAACTATTGTTTTGGTTCCGACTAATTTTTTGGCCGACCAATATTACGACCGGTGTGTAGAGTTTGTTGATGGAGCCAAAGTGTCTAGGGCAACAACAAAGAAAATTGATTGGGAAGACGCTGACATACTGATACTATCCTACGAGCTTTTCAAAGTAAGGAAGTTTACAAAAGAGTTTTTTGAAGAGTTTGGCCATTTTGTTATTGATGAAGGTCATAGAGTAGGCGCGGACGGGCATGAAAAAATAACAGCGATGATGCCTGCAAAATATAGGACAATGCTTACTGCTACATTTCGTAGAGAAGACGGTACTATGGAAATTATTGAGCACCATTTTTCTTTTCGCGCCAAAATGAAAAAAGTAAATCCAGACGTGTTGGTGTTCCCTTTAAACATAGGAAAGAAATACGGAACTATTGTAAGTTTTAAAAAGAATTTTGAGAAAGAAAAAAGCAAATCAGAGTTACTGGAAGCTTTAAAAGTTATGGAAGACGTTGGTGTATCAATGTTAAGAAAAGGACACAACGTAGAGTTCCTAGAACCTATGGAAGTACAGAAATGCTTTTTTAAAATAAACCACAACGTATTAAGCAAAAAAACCTCAAACATAATTGACAGCATCATATACAAAGTAGGGTTAGCAACCAAAAATCCCCAATATGCCGCAGTAGATAGTTATGTATCCATGGACAAAGTAAGAAATGTTAAGCTTGCTAAATTTTGCAGAGATTTAGTTGTAAGGGATGGGAGAAGAGTTTTAATATTGGGCAAAAGATTAGACCAATTAAATTATTTTGATAGCTATTTAAAAAATTGTGGCATAGTTTCGCAAGTATTAAATAGGGAAACAAACGCGGCTTTGAGGAAAGCGAAAAAACTAGAAAAAACCATCGGGGAAGCCCAAGTAATAGTGGGCATAGATAAGTTAGCAAAAGAGGGGATGGACGTAGATAAATTAGACACCCTAGTGCTGCTAACTCCCATAGGTGACACGGAGCAAGCTTTTGGTAGGGTGAGCAGAATACTTAAAGGAAAAAAGAAACCATACGCATTTTACCCATACGACCAGTGCACACCTTACCAACAAATATTCAAAAAATCACAAAAATTTATACCAATTAACGGGAGAATCCAAAAAGAAATATATTTAGACGATTATGTATAGGAAAGACAAAGAGTTAGGTTTAGAAGTAAAGAACCACTTAATTGAGGAAGGGATAGAAAACCCTACAATAGAAGTTTTGGGCGACCAAAAAAAAGAGGTAGAAAAGTTTGCTGCAAAAATGTTAGAGTCCATAGGGATAGACCTAAGTAACTCTTCGACTAAAGGCACTCCAAGGAGATTAGCTAAGATGTTTGTAGATGAACTTTTCTGGGGACTTAATTACGATAATTTTCCTGCCCTTCAAGTAACTGAGGACGAATATGGAGTCTATGATTCAATGATAATCGAGAAAGCCATACCAGTAAAAAGCATGTGTGAACACCACTTAATGCCAATAAAGGGTATTTGCTCTATAGCCTACATCCCAAACAAAAAGATATTGGGGTTATCGAAATTGAACAGAGTGGTTAGGTTCTTTAGTAGGCGGCCACAAATACAGGAGAGGTTAACAGAGCAAATACATGCGGCAATGGCTTGGGTACTAGAAACAGACGATGTGGCTGTTCACATGAGCGCTGAGCACTTCTGTGTGTCTCATAGAGGGGTAGAAGACCATGGAACAGTTACGGAGACCATGAGACTGTCGGGGGCATTCAAAGAAGACCCTGCGGCTCGTTCAGAGTTTACCCAAACGGTGAACAAATGAGAAACTATTTAGTATATTGGACAAATAGGCCCACCTCTCAAGTACTAAAAAACTGTAAGAGCCCACAAAATGCCAGAGAAAAAGCAAAGAAGCTGAACAAAGGAAACTATGGGAGCATTACAAGAGTAATACCAACTAACGTCAGAGAAAACACGATAATAAGAGCCGGTAAATGGAAAAACAACGTACCTCCAGGACTGAAAGTGAACAAAAGGAGCTAGAGCTTTATAATATTTATAAAGAGAGGGTTAAAGTTGCGGCCATGACTGTGATACTTTTAGAAAAGTGGGAAGTACTAAAAACACCTAAATGGCCCCAAAGAACGCTTAAATATAGGGCTAATTTATTCATCAAAGAGATGGAGAAAGAATTAGCCGAAGCAATAGCCCACTTATACAATACGGAAGAAGAAATATTTGTAGCCATACAAAACTCTTTTGAAAAGTTACTAGAGAAGGATATAATGGAAATACTCAAAGAATCAAAAGAGTACGACAAATTACCCGACTGACAAGTAAGTAACGTTGATGTTGTATTTGTAACCAAGTGTAGTGTTTGTCAATGCTGGTAATTGAGCTAACAAAAATCCTTGCCCAGAAGCACCAATGAGAACGTCTAGCTTAGTTTCAAATCCATTCGCATTACAAGTAGCGCTTAGTTGAGTTTTAAGCGGTTCCCAACCAGAAGGCAAATCAAAAATAGCGTTGGAAATACTGGTACTGGGGTCAAAAAAGGTACTTACATCGGGGCTGTCTATTTCAAAATCTAAGTTTATCGTCACCAACCTACCAAGTTTGGAAACATAGCCAGCGAAATCAATGCCTGCTAAGGTGTTTATCTGGTTTATATTTAAAACAATTGGGGCTTTATCCAACTTGCTTATTAACCCGTACTTAGTTTCTAGTGAGTCGGCCAAAGAATTTAGTGTGGTTATATCAGTAACCACGAAGTTTGACGGGGAGTTAAAGTAACCATCTATTACTACCTCTTTTTGTGGGCCGTCCCCAAATAGAGGGAGCTTTGTTCCCCCAAGAACGTTGGCTTGCTGTATGTTGATACCAGAAACGTTGTGAAGAATAGAAGGACTATAAATCCTAGACTCATAATTATTAGAAACAGGAACGTTAGGCATGTTTATTATAATTCTAACGTAGTTTCTGAACCCAGAACCCTTAGATAAGTCAAAAGAAGAGTTGCAGTATATTTTTTCTAATATTATGGGGTCTGCTCCTGAGTAATCTATATGAACTGTATCAGCAGAGTTGACAAATATAGCAGCGAACTTAGTAGAAGGCTCGTAATAAGCAGCGACCTTGTTTATTGAAGATACAGAAGTGGGAGTAAGAGCTGAAACAGTACTTATGTTACCCCCGGGGGTAATTATTGGGTCGGTGGTAATATTTATTAAGTCGGTCTGGTGTACTTTTTTAGCGTTTCTCCCTGCTATAAGATTGTTGTTTGGCAAAGATTGGTAAACAGAGGAGAGATTGGCTATTGAATTGTCTACATAGTCTTCTAAATCTGAATGATTATCGTCTACATACTTTCTAAGAATCGGTATTAAAGTTCTAACACTAACGGGAGCAACAGTACTTAAATCAGCGTAAAGGTCTCTTACTGCGTCTACTTCATTGTGGATAGTAACCGTGCCATCCATAGAAACAGAAATGATAGCCAGTCTAGCTAGTCTATTGTATTCACCATCTTCTTTAACAAAGTCAACATCTTTTATCAGTTCTATTTTCGGTTCAGTAAAACCAACAAAATCCATACCCTCTAAGGTGTTGGTAACTAAGGAGCCAGAAGCAGTAGTGGTATAAGTAATTGAAGCTATCGCATCAGAAACTATTTTCTTAATCCCCGTTTTTAAATCGTACTCAATGCTGGTTGACTTAGCAGAAGATACGTATTGAGTGTATTTAGCGGATAACCAAACACCGAAAGTTCTTGAATCTTTATTGAGGGTCGTTAAGTCTATCGGTAAAGACTGCTCTATCGTTTGGGAAGCCAACCCAATAACTGAGCCTTTAACAAAAATGTTAGAGTCGGCCAAGGAAAGGTCAACGTCCAAAACATTATTTGGGAAGTCCATGGAAGCGGTAAGGGAAGATATTACCTTGTCTGTGGAATCAAAATTAAAAGTGCCCAAAGAATCACAAAGAGCATCAATGGCGTTCTTAACAATACTTTGAGTAAGGTTTATATCTGAGTCAGAGTATACTGCTGGTTTTCTCTTATGTACAGACCTCTCTAAAGACTGGCTAAAATCAAAAGGCTTCTTGCTTACGGGCATGTTATGGTAAATTTAAAAATATTACTTTCTTAGGATTAAAAGGCATAATCCAAAAAACCCAACCAAACTTTCTAACGAAAAAGTTAGCGAGTTTCCTGTAGAATTTAGGAACGTCTGATGCTATAAGGTCTTCTTCAAAAAAATCATTCACTTCTTTTAAGGTAACGTTCCTATTAAACCATATTGCTGGTTGCTTAGTACCGTTTATTTCTTGAGAAAAGTTTAACTCCATGCAGTTTCTAAGTTCGCCATTAACGTGGAAAAGGGCATCGTGCAAAGCGCTTGCTTGCTCTAGTAGAGAGCGAGGTATAACGGCTCTGGCAGGAGCAGGAACAGAAGCGCCATCAAAAACAAAACCTTTTTTGACCCAACATTTAAAATTGTGTTTTTTGTTCTCGTAGAATAAATCCTCTTCAGTAACAAAAGACACTTTTGGAAGGTGTTTCGGGTTCACCCACTTAGGCAGGTATTCGTACATTCTCAAGAGAATGTGGTTCCTACTGTATGTAGTAATCTTGAGACTTTTTACTAATTTATCTTTTCCCATGGCGTGTGTTTTACGGTCGCTAAAATACTAAATATCGAATAGGTAAACTTTTGGTAAGCCCGGTATCTCACAAACATCCATGTGAACCCAAATGATAGGCTTACCCCTAAGATTATTTTCCAGCCTTATAGGGTGCGGTATTTCTTCTGCGTTTTCTAAAAGCCACTTTCTGTGCTCAACAGCGGTTTGGTCGGTAACATCATAATCTAAGGCTGCTGCTAAAACGTGCATGCTAATCCAAGCATCTTTATTATCGGCTCTTTCTTGAACCATGGGGGTGCTAGTATCTCTAAGGCCCCTTTCATCGAAACGCCCACCCCAAAGCCAAGTATTGACTGTAATAGATAGGCCAACATTTAAACGAATCCAAAGTAAGTTCTCAAGTAATCTTTTGTCAAATCGGGCAAGCAAATCGTAATCAGAAAAACCAAGACGTAAAACATACTTTTTGTATACCCCTGGACTAACAAGTTCTCGAATATCGAAGAGTTCAAGAATACCATCGTAAAGATATTTAATATCTAGCTCGAATATTTGCTGCTTAGTCATCAACGGATTCTTCTTTAAGTTCGATTAAGATTATGCTCTCTTTGCTGCTATCTATTTTAAACATTTCCCCAGCTTTTACGCTAATGGGCCTATCTCCCTCAGACAAGCTTCCTCTGTCTGTAGTCAATTCGCCACGTATTACATGAATGTTTCTATCAAAAGGTAAGGACACGGGATGACTTTTGTATTTGTCGCTCATATAACCGATAACTATTTTTCCATCAGGTCTTATCTTTTTGGGAAACTCAATAGTAAGGTGCATGGCTTCCCCAGTAGTTTCGTCAGGAATCCAGTCATGTGACTCGTCTAAGTCTATGAACACTTTTTCTCCTTCGGGATTTTTATACATTACTTCCGATATTTTAGACATACTCATGTCATAAGCATCGTTGAATCTTTTTTTGGTGTCTTCGTTACCGTTGTTGCTTTTCATAGTTGCATGAATTTTTTGATACACTTTCGACCAGATTATCTATTCTGCTGACTAATTTATCGTCAGCGTCCTTTGAAAGTTCTATGGATTTAGTGGCTAAGGTCATAACTTCAATCGCTTTATTGCCCATTTCTTTGTACTCTTCCAGCAATTTCTCATTGCTTTTTTTGAGTTGTTTTTTGTCGCTTTTTAGCGATAGAATAAAGTAAACTAAAACAGCGAGAGAGAAAAAATAAGCCCCAAAAAACTCTTTTTGCTGCATCAACACATCTTCTATCATCTTATATTTATATTTATATCTATACGGTATTAAGTTACTAATTATTTTGCAAAGCTATTGCGCTTGCCCAAATTTCATCTAAATCTAAATTCAATTGCTGCTCAAAACTCATAATTAAGGGGTCATATCTATTAAAAGTATTAGCCGTGTTCCACTTCATTTTAGTTGCAAAGTCACCAGAGCTCTCAACAGCGCTTTCTATGATATTGAAGATACCTAGGTCGTTTAAGATTATTTTAACATTGAAAGCTAAGACCTCTATCTTGGAAAACTGCGATTTTGTGAAGTGTAGTTCAAACTTGTCTATGTCTTTTCTATATACGTGGTAGTCATAGTCTGTACCAATTACAAGACCGTTAGGCAAATTAGGAACCCATTTTGTTCTTTGTTGCCCCCCTACTGTTTCTGTTATTTTCTTTTTATCTACTATCATGGTATTGATTGTATTAACCCACCATCTACCCGGTAGCCTGTGAATTTTACTCCAGCGCTGGCCTCACCAAAACCTATGGCCGTTAGCGCACCTATATCTGTAGCCTTATTAAGCGAAAAAGAGCCAGAATGGGGGGTTTTTATGTACATAGTATCTCCAAAACTACCACGGGGCCCCGTATGTATTTCATAAGTACCGTAACCATTTCTAAGGCCTGGAGAGTTTTGATTAAGTATTTCGGTGGCCACCCCGCTTACAATTTCTAAAACAATGAGCCTTTGATCCCTAATTTCAAACAGCAACCCGTTACTGTTGTCAATTAGAAAACCTATGTACGCATAGCCACCGGCTCCTGCTCTTCCCTGAATAGTTGCAATTACAGCAATTTCATCAAAAGTAGAAGTATTCAGAGTTATGGGGTAAACATATTGTAAGGGCGCAACACCTGCTGTAAAAGCTTGACCCGTAATGGGGGCAGCAATGTCTTTACCATAAAATAAACCTGCATTTGGCGGCATGAGCGATACAACAACAGATTCTTCGGCTGATGGAATACTTCCGACAGGGCCTTGAATGCCCTGTGGGCCTGTGGGGCCTTGTGGCCCTTCAATATCAGTAAGCGGTATTAAGTTTAACCAAGTAACTTCACCAATGTAGCGCCATTGAATGTGCGTAGCGGTTTTTTGCAGTTCTATTTCTCTACCATCATCACCGTCAGACCCATTAGCACCGGGTAAACCTTGTGGCCCTTCAATATCAGTAAGCGGTATTAAGTTTAACCAAGTAGCTTCGCCCACGTAACGCCATTGAATGTGCGTAGCGGTTTTTTGCAGTTCTATTTCTCTACCATTAACCACCCCAACACCAGCAAGCAAAGCTTCTACTTTTTTCATAAAATGAAAAGAGCTATACTCTCCTGGGACTACTTCTTCATCTTCTGGGTTTATTGCGTAGCTCCTACTTAAATCCTTGAAGGTATCTGTTTCAGATTTTAAATTGACAACTTCATCTCTTACTGCTTCAGTAGCTTCTTTAGCTGCAACAGCAGCAGCGGCAGAAAACGGTGCAGTAAAATCCCACCTAATAACATTCCCTGTTTGAATTGAAAACTTCATATTAAGCTCTTGTTTTAGTAGGTAGTATCTCTAGTATAATTAAGGGGCTGAAAAACACGTCACCGTTTATAAATTCAACTCTTATGTCTGTGTAAAAAGTTCCATGGCCAAGCTTCAAAGTATCTTCTGGGGTAATCTCTAGTGGATAATGTCCAGCAGAAAAAGTACTAGTGTAACTAAGGACTTTCTTGCTTCCTTTGACTGCGCTATCGTGAACGTCCATGGTGACAATCGGCATGGAAATACCTGGCCCGGGCTCAATTGGTACAGAGTCTTGCTCCAAAACTAAAAAGTCTTGCCAGAAGCTACCTTCTTTTACACATATCTTATCCATTGAGCAAAGTTACGATTGTAAAGGATTACTAAATAAAATCTTGGGGTCAATGTTCATATCTAACAGCTCTAGTTTTTCTGAGTCGGTTAATTTACCATCAATAGTATCCCAGTTTTGAGCGTTAGGGTTCTTTTTAAGCCTGTCTATTGCCATGGATTGAAAGCTGTTTAGTTTTTGGTTGCCTAAAGCGTTAGATGGGCCAGCAGAAGCGAGGACGTGGTTCTTAACTTTGATAACATCCATATTGTGTGTTTGGATATAATCGTGGGAAACTGCTATGAAATCATTTACCGAAGTTTCAGACTTGCTATCGCTGTTTGTCCAAGTATGTTTACCAAAACTGCCGTCTCCTTGCAAATCGTTTAGAGTGTCCCACGGTTTTTGGTGTAATTGGTCATCAACTAGAAAGTTTTTGAAGTATAGCTCAGAAGTAGTACCTCTAGGTCTAGCAACCATCCTTACCACGTTCCTGCTCATATTTTCAAAAACTATGTTTGTCGCTTCGAGAACTAAGCCACCATTATCGTCTTGCCCCCGTTTATCTTTTCTAACGTTGTCGTGAGCTATGGCCAGTCCAAACTTAGCTGTTAAGATGTAGCAATTGTGCATATAAGATTTTGTTCCTGCGGTCAATTGGGGAGTTCTGTCAACACAGTTCAAATACGCACATTCTATGAAACTTAAATTTTTCCCACCCTTTTCATCGTAGCAGAAATGAATAGTTCCTTTAGGGTGAGCACCCTTGTGGTGTTTTGGACTAGCTAAGGGCTCTAAGAAAAGGCATCTGTAAAAAGAGATATTACTACCAGTACTTTGTACTAGTTCGTCAGTAGCTAAACTAAAAGCGCAATTCTTAAAGAGAATGTTGTGACCATTAATCTTTAAACAATCTCTTTCTCCGAATTGAGACCACCCACTCGCTGTAATAAGGTCTTCGTCTTCATTTAACCAATCGCCTAAGTGAAAAGAAACACTATCAAAGAAAACATGATTTACATGTGCTTTGATTTCTAGCCCAATAAGATTGACGCCACCAACCATACTAGCATCTACAGTTACGTAGGGATGTTTTATCTTGTGTAGGGTGTAAGGGGTGAAGTGATAATCTCCCGGACTAGTGAATATTATTTTTCTTGGCCCCTTAACGTCCAAAGCTTTTAAAAAGCCTTCTGGGGTGTTTACGAGTATCTCCATCGGAGTTACTTTCGCGCTAGATTCTTCTGTGTAGCCAGAACCACCAAAACAATCAAAACCTCCACCAGAGTAAGTATTTTTAATTAGCGGTAAAGCGTATTTATTCGGGTCAGGTGTGGGTGTAGGTGTGGGTGTAGGTGTGGGTGTAGGTGTGGGTGTAGGTGTGGGTGTGGGTGTAGGTGTGGGTGTAGGTGTAGGTGTGGGTGTAGGTGTGGGTGTGGGTGTAGGTGTAGGTGTAGGTGTGGGTGTGGGTGTAGGAGTAGGAGTAGGGTCAGGCTTCGGTTGAAAACTGTCTTTTATTTGCTTAATGCTAGATTTTATTTCTAATAATGAAGACTTAAAAAACTCAAGGTCTGAAGCTCTAGCCCTATCCAATAAAGTTAGGCTATTTTCAAAGCTATTTATTTTTTTAGTCAATTCAGATATAGAAGACGAATTAATCTCTTGTTTCTCGTTAATATCTGATATACCCAGCTTTTCAGACAAGGTATTAAGTTTTATTACTAGCTTTTGAATTTCTAATTCTTGTGACATTTTTATTTATTTTGTGGTTTGTTTTAATATTATTTATAGTGAACTGCCGTCTACGTTGACCCAATTAGTGCCGTTATAAACAACCAGTTTACTTAATGATGTGTCAAAAAACAATCTACCGGTAAGCGGAGAAGACGGTCTTTCGCCTGTTGTGCCATCTTGTACTTTGTCTAAGTTTCTAGTATACATAGCTGAACCACTAGAAACTAAAACTTCACCCTCTGATAAAGCTACATCTGCTGAGTCTTTTTGATTACCATAAAATCTAAATGCTTGTGTGCTGTCTATGGAAAACACATTTCTATATACAGAGTCCCGCTTAACTTGGCCCTTAAAAGAACCATCGTAGTGGTCTTGTGAAGTGCTTAGGAACCTAGTAGTGCCTTTTATAGAGCTTACGTGTGTCGGGTCTTTACCAAAGTTTAAGTATAGCTCGTTCTGAATAGTTACTTCATCTTCAAATCTAGCACCTTGTGTAGATGATAGTTGTAAAATTCTAGTGCCATTTGGTCTAAACCCCATAGTGCCACTAAATGTGTGTAAGTCCATCCCCAATGTCCCAGCAGTTATTTTACCTCCTCTATTCCCTAAACTGTCAGCGACTAAACTAAGTTGTGTAGTAAATCCACGTATTGTGACGTTTGTTGTGGCTGGGGATTCCCCCTCAGCTATTGTTGTGTCACCGAGCACAACAAACAATGTTTTCTCTCCATTGTATTCTGTTGTATCAACTATTTTGATTGTTTGATAAGATGTGCCTTGAGCTAGTACGGCAGAATTTAAACCATAATCAACGGATTTCATTTTAGAACCATCTGAAACTAAGATTTGGTTAGCCAGCAACTCTGTACCTAAAGCGTCTTTTGCGTTTTCAGTAAACATGTAATTGCCAGATTCGTCCATCTCAAAGACAGTTACCCCAGCTTTTTTTACACGAAAAACACCAACACCTTCTTCTGAAATAGAATACGTTGCACCCAGAAAAATGCCATTGTTGAATACGGGAGCAAACGTAGTGGTATTCCCTTCGTTTAGCACTTCTTGTAGAGTACTTTTGCCAGAAGCATTGTCTATTAAGGGAGTCCAAGAAGAACCGCCCCATAAGTAAAAAAGACTGTCTTTCTTTTGATAAACAACTGCGCTGTCTTTTAGATATGACGGCAAGAGAAAGGTGTCAGTCAAAACATGAAAGCCACCCTTAACATACTTTTGAGTAGTTATTGGGAAAGGCCCTGTAGGGGCCAAAGAACCATCACTGATAACCTTTACTTGCGAGAACAAAGGAGTAGACACAAGGACTAAAAATAAAAATAAAACACTTTTTTTCATTACGGTATAAATTCAAATGTGGAACTGGTTGAAAATTGATTGTTACTAACGTATATTTTGTAGCTTTCTGATTCCCCGTTAACGTTAATAACGTTTCTGGTAGTTTCAGTAAAAGCCGATATAGAATTAAAGCCGTTAACCTTTATTTCAGATAATGAACCATGACTGTTTGGGTAAGCGAAGTAATAATATTGATTTCCAGAAGGAGTATCTGTAACTGTTTTTTCTTCGCTTTCTACTAATTCCCCAGAGCCAGAAGTCAGGTCTGAGTCTGTAGGGGAGTCTGTATTAGCGAACCCAAAATATCTTTTGTAGGCAACTCTTATGGATTGTATTGAGCTAAATATTGTGTTTCCGTTGGCATCGAGGACAGAAGCTCTGTACTGTAGAGAGGTAGAAGTGGTTGGCGTTATAGACCCTATGCTCTGCGTCAAAGGAGAAATAATTGATTGGCTCGAAGCTATCGGGTTGTTACCACCGCTAACATCAATTATGCTTAGCGTGTCAGGCGCAACATTTCCCACGTTACTGAAAGACCAAGAGAAGTCTCTATCTCCCTCAATCAAATCTCCAACTTCAAAAAGTTTAGAGCCACTAAAATTAAAACTAGAGAATGACGGGGCAACATATCCAAGAAAAGCAGCGGTTAGAAATTCAATAGCTGTGAGACCTTCAACGTCTGTGCCGGCACTTAATAATCCAGCATCAATTGTCAGTACGCTCCCAACGCCAAAAACGGCTTCGGCTGCATTAGCGCTCCCCAAAGACCACGAAAAAACTTGATTCCCAACCCTAACAAAGAATTTTTTATCTGCTTTATTTAAAAGTATTTGCCTATCGTACAAGTCAGTATTAGACCAACCACCCAAAGAAGGGTCTTCGTTAGGCGGTATAGTACCAACCGCTCCTGGAACAGTAGTTTCTTTAAAGAGGAATGAAGCATTAATTCGAGTCATCGTCAATTACTATGTTATCGTTATTAGGTGTATCATCATCGAGAATATCACCAACGTTAATACGCTCACTACCATCGTCAAAAATAAACAAATTGGACGAGGAGTTAGGGGATACATTCAAAAATATAGAATTGTTGTCCTTACAAAGGACTAAGTAAGAGGTTGTTCCAACATGTGGAAGTGAGTAGGCCCCTTCAGAATAAGAAGTTTCTGCGTAAGGTATTTCGTCTGGGTTTTCGTAATTAGCTTGAATCAACCCACCATTAGAAGTAAGAATGCTCAACAAATCATTTATTACAGAAGTGGTGAAGCTTTGTTGGCCAAGCTTGCTTGCCAATCGGCAAAGGAGTAAAACCATATCATATCGAACCTTACCATAGTTGGTCGGATATAAATCTAAAGGGTAAGAGGTTAATCCATACATTCCAGATACGGGGTCGTTTGAAGAGTAGTTGCCAACTATGTAATCGTTTAGCTTTATGCACTCAAGTAACTTTCCTATATCGAACAACAAGCAAGCACCAAGAATTTGATAGTTGACATGAAAGTCGTCTGGTTCTGGGTTAGCATTTCCAGAGAGAAGCCTAGCATAAAAAACATCATTTCTATAAAAAGTGTCTATTATGTTGGCAGACAAGGTATCTGCTAAATTTTTATACGTGTTATCTCCTGTATAGACATATTGAGCGTGTAAGAAATAAAAACCATAAATATTTGTCTTCAAATAAGCTGTTTCAGAGGTAGACTCTTTTAAGAGTGTTGCAGAGCCAAGTTTTGTAACAATGGAATCTCTTATCACGTTTATTTTGGTGTCCCAATCGGTAGAAACGTTAGGCACAACGGGCGCTAAAAAGTTAGCGGCTACAGTCAATGCGTACCCTGTAAATACGCTGCTTAGGTATATTCTGTTAGCCATAGAAACGGTGTGTGGGTCATCGTTTGTTTGGTCGAAATAGTCAGGAACCAGCTCTACATTGTCTATTCTCTCTATAAGTTCATCGCCCAAGAGTTTAGCCCTACTAACATTACCGACTTGGCAAAAATAAAGTAGCGCTCTTGCAGCATCTAATGTCTCTACTGTATTTAGAAAAGCCACGGTTCTTGGTGGGTTGTCTGATTCATAAGAACGGGTTATATATTTGTCTACGCTCATATAGTGTATCCTTGGGCTATCATAAATTCAAGACTAGATATGTCGTCAACTAAACAAGAGTTAAGTGGTTTTATACTCTGTAAGCAGTTGAAGTAATCAATCATGTTTTCAACACACACTATGGGGCCGCATAAAAATATTATTTCTGGCTCCGAATCAGACTCGTAAAAAGGCAAAAAAGTTTTAATACTTTTTCTAATATAGTCCTTTACAATTAGGTTCTCAAACCAATAGGTTTCGATAGTGGCTTTAAATTCGGAATTCAAAGATTCTTCGTCAGGAGAGTAGGTGTACCAAGCATCTTCGGGGATGTCGTTAGGCAAGAAACCTGTGTTGGGGTCGTCAGGGTATATAGCCCTAGAGCGAGGAAAGAAGTTATCAGTATCTAAGGTTACTTCTCCCAGAGTGCACGCTTGAAGAAATAGTTTTATGCCGGTAACGCTGCCACGGTAGCTCATTATTTTCCCCGCGTTAAGAACCATATTTTGAAGCAGTACTGAGGGAAATTTCTCTGAAACTCTAGGGAACCCATAATCAACCAAAGTCCTTACCAAATGCGAACGGTATTGGTTGGTAATCGTGTTGTAAACACGGAAAAAATTGTTTTGTCTGTCTTTTTTAAAATTATATAAACCGTCCAATACAGAAACCATCCCATCGGTATTTTCAAATCGAAGAGCTGTAAAAGGTATTCGGTCTCTGAAATCTTCTCTCATTTATATAGGCTTAACAACTAAGTTCATAGTTTGCTTGGCGTTAGAAGGGTCTACCACAGACTTTTTAATTATGTCGCTCTCGCCAATTCTTATAAAATCTGGGACTTGTACGTTAGTACCGAAGTTGTAGATATTTATTCTAGCAATATCATCATCAGAATCTTTCAAATAAATATAGAAGTCATCGTGAGAAAAGTCTCTACCGTAATCGCCAAAAACTAAGGGGTCGAAAAAATCAACTATTCTTTGAGAAACCTTAGAGTATATGCTATTGAAATTGGCGCTTGGATTTGTTTCTACAACAATATCCATCTTAGGCAATACTATCTCGTTGGTATCAGAAGCTATAACCGTGTACCCAAGCTGAACCATTATAGCTTCTATTTCGGGAATAAAAGGGTCTAATTCGGCAGACGCCATAGAAATCCCCTGATTGTTTATGCCATAGATAGTTATCGTCTCATTTATAAACACGGCATGCGTTCTAGCTATCGAAGACTTAGACAAAAGAAAGTCTGTACAGTCTTCTGTATTTATTATAGTCTTTCTTCTGCGCGACTCAACAGGGGCGACTTTTTTAATGCTCTCTAACGTTTCTGCGACTAAGGCCTCTTCTGTTTCATCAGAGTTGGGGGTTGCGGAAATTGCTGGGCGGGATTGATTAAATCTGAATATGTCAAAGCTCTCAGATTGAAGACCCTTACCATTAAGCCCATCGGTTTTTATGTAGGTAACAAACACGTCTGTCTCTGGCTCCACTTTTTTACCGAAAACGCCATAACCAAAAACTATTGTGGCTGAGCCATTCTCTTCTGGAAGAGCTACAAAATGCTTATCGAAAGAATCGCTTATGCCCAGTTGTTGGACGCTTTCCCACTCAACTGAATCAATGTATAGGCGGATAGTTTTGGGGTCTATGCTACTGTCTTCAATAAAAATTCTATCTCCATCAAATACATAAGAACGGGTTTTAAACTTTCCCCTAACCATGGGAATAACTTGAGTGGTATCAGATAATGAATCAGGAATTTGAAATGCGGAGTTATTTATGTAATTGTCTGGCCCGGAAGAAACTTTTAAAATTAAATCGCCTGGATTGTATGTCTTAAAAGGGTTAGAGACGTCTACGACATCTAGTCCGTCAAAAGTAACTGAGAATTCAACTTTTCCAGCGGTATACACTTGTGGGTCATAGCCCATAGAGATTGCGCGAACAAAAGCGTTGCTGTATACCTGAGACGTGTGTAAATTGGATTCCAGAGAAAAAGCGTTGTTGTACCAATAATCTTTTTCAGAAAACAAACAAACAAGTTCTACTAAGAATTGGCCAAAGTCACCATCCCCCCTATCAGTCCAACTAGGTAAGTGGGTATTCGCTAACTCTCTGGCTTTAGAAAGCATTTGAGACATATTAGCATTTAGCAGCAAGTCGTCTTCGGGGTAAAGCATCTGAACTACCTTAGAGTAGTCATGCAACTTGTTCAACTTACTTTGGGTAAGGTTTGCTAATTCTGTTAGTATGGCTTTCTTAGATAGCATGGCGAGTTATAAAATTCTTGCGTAAACGTTTTCTGTTCTGTCTTGTTGGTCGGGTTCTGTATTTGAGTAATCTATGTAAAGTTCTGTAACTTTTCTGTCCGTCTTAGGAACTATTAAGCTGCTGTTATTCACATTTAAAAATTTTATAGAACTCTCTAATAATGAAGTAAGGCGGAGCATAATGGCCCCCCTAGCTGAAACTATGCTAGAGGTATTGGCTTGAATCAATTGAAATATGAACAGAGTGCTGAAGAATCTTTTATAATCTCTAGTCCTGTCATAGAAGGATATAACAAAGTCTATTGAAGATTCTACGCGGTCATTGCCCGTGTAAAAACTGAATTTACCATCTACTATCGGTAGATTATGTGGGATAGACTTTAAGTTCATTTCGTCAAAATTAGTTATTTAAGTTCTACCAATGAAGATTTGAAAGAATCGAGTTGCGTTTTAAGCGCTTTTATTGCTGTACTAGATGCTGGGTTGATTGGGGTTGCTGGCCCTGCCACAGTAGGAACAGTTATAAGGGCTATTGTGTCTATAAGATTCCCCAAAAAGCTTTTAAGCTCTTGATGTGTAACGGCTGAACCAAGATTAGTGTCGTTCTTTTTTGCGAGTTTTACTTTTCCATCAGTAGCATGAACTCCTATATCGTCTGAACCATGGTAAAGGCCAGAATAATTCTCGCCTTTAATGTTTGAGGTTTCTGAGGATATTATGGATAATTTTTTAGTGGCTAAATTTATAACTTCATCCGAAGATAGCTTGGCAGTGCCATCGTCATCGTTGAATTCCAAACTGTTTTCTAGGTCTCCAAACTTAGACACATCCCCAAACTTGTTTGCTTCTGCTGTTTCTGTGTTTTTTCTTCTAAGATACCCAAGAACAACCGGGCTGCTTCTAGTACCATCCAAGTAACCAACAATGAAATCTATTTGGTTGTAATATTTTTTAAACCACTTGTAGCTAGGGATAGCGGAAACGCCAAAACCCATCAGAAGTCTGGGTCTTATGCACATACCAGCAACATTACCTTCGTCCATTAAGTATTCGCTGGAAGTAAGTTGGGCTTCATAAAATATGTCATTGAATATTCTACCAGTAGGTCTAGCCATTTCTATGCCGGTGAATCTAACAGATGATTTTCTATAGAAGTCGTATTCGTCTTGCATTACTTAAAAAATTCGAGTTTAGTTTCAAATCCCGTATCTTCCCAAGTGTGCGACAAAGAACGCAAGTAGAATTTTTCATTGTCTGAGTCGGAACCATAACGTATGATGCCGATTACGTCATAAAATCTTTGGGAACGGATATTTATGTTGCCATCTATTTTACAGTTTATTCTAACACCTCTCCAATCAAACCCCTTAATTCTCTGTGTCTTTTCTATCGGGGATGGGACACGCTTCAAATAAATATATTCTTTTTTTGTAAGGTTGTTATTATTTTGGCTTATCTTATCGTTAAGTTCATTTTGTTTTTCAGGCGACAAACCAAGTATCTTAACTTCGTCCACTTCATAGAAGTAATCAGCATCCATTAAAACATAATCAGACTCTTTCTCTATTGATTGTATTCCCAAATCAGAAACGCTCTTTATTTTCCCTGTAATAGGGTTTCTGTCGACCAGCTTCTCGTCTACGGCCAAGTAAGATTGGCCATTGATTACTACAAAGTCCTTATCTTGGTTTTTAATTTTATCTCTGTTCTGATTATTTATTAATTGAAAAACTCTTTTCTGAGTTATGTAGACTTTATGTCTAAGGTCTATTTGTTCCCCGTCTGCTGTTGTGGTTTGTGGAGTAACTGCGTTCAGCATAGTCATGTCTTCGATGACAGAAACGTCAAACATTTGAAGCCTTCTATCTGTAGCGCTGCCAAATTTCTTGTTGTACGAATCGTTACGGTAAAAGAAAGAATCAAAGAGTTTTCTGCCCCGGTCATCGCCAGAAACAAAAACAGAATCTCCCCTTCTAGGGAAATAAAAAGATGTTTCGGGTTGAAGTCTTCTTATGCCAAACTCGTCAATTTTTAAATCTTCGGGTTTAGAAAGACCTTCTAAAGAAACAAAAAATAATTTAAGGGTGTCTTTTTCCACTTCTAACCAAGCTCTGCAAGATAAAATAGCGCAAAGCTTCAATAGAAATGACCAGTCGGATTGACTATCTTGAGTCGCAGGCGCTAACAGTGTAGGCTGTTGTTCCCAGTCCTTATTTGCGGCAAGCTCTGGAAGGACAATGCTAGAGTCATCAAAATCCCACTCATTCTCTTCTGCTATGCCCTCTATAATTGCTTTGTAAGTTATGCTTATGTCGTTGCCATATTTGACTCTATATCTACTCCCATCGGTATTTACTTTACTGTCAAATTGATTAACTGCGACATCTAAGGGACTCCTAATACTTTGAAGTAAGTCGTTGTTATCTACTATGGTTGTGTTTTCACCAAAAAATTCGTCAGGAAGTGGGGTAACATCATAATTATTTCTTATGTAGTTGTAAACGAACAACCTGGAAGAAGAAGAAATGTCTGGATAGGTGTAACTTCTAGTTCTGTTGACTGCTTCTGAGTTAAAAGCCTTCATACATGTTATGGTCACATAAACTTCTCCATCTTCTTGGTAGTCGGACTTAATAACTCTTATGGGCCCTTGGAACACTTTACGGTAATTCACTGTGTTTCTTCCAGAGCCCAACTCTAAATCGCCACCCCAAAAACTGATTATGCCCCCTACTTGCAGAAAAGCATATAAGAATTCAGCGTTATTGGCTGTGAGAGTTAACTCAGTCATTAAGGAAGCCTGCTCTTCGTAATTAGCCCTAAAAACTGTTTTAGTTATGTCAATAGCAGGCTCCCCGTAATAGCAACGAAAATACGGTTGGTCTTCACCAGCTAAATAGTTAGAGGGATTTTTCTGTCGAAGTACTCTAGGCATTCCTAAATCTATCTAAATTAAAATCTTTTCTCAATACGATGACTAAGGGTATTTTTAGTGTTTCTCCTGTTCTCCAATCTTGCGGCCTTCTCAATCTATTTGTGTTGCATAAAATAGTCCAATTAGATTCTCCACCACCAGAAAATTTAAACAAGAATTCGCTGATTGTATTGATGCTGTCTGAAGCTTTTATGTCATACTCCGTAGTCTCTAATATTTTGTTTCTGGGTACGGGCATGTAATGGTCAGCTTTCCCCGTTAAGTAAACGGAGCGAACATTATTAAGGTTGAGCTTATCTTGATAAATCATAGTTACTAATTTTCAGAAATAGATTTTATTGCCGCGTTAATAAGTGCGGGGTTTATGTTAGCGCGGTACTTCTCTAGTACGGGTTTAGAAAAATCGCTGTGAACATCCCACTCGTCTATAATAAAAGAGACGCTACATTCGCTACGTATGGGCATGTAGTCTTTATTATGTAAAACATGCTTAACGCCAACGCTGTCTATTTTTCCCATAAAAACTCTATTACCAAGAATCAAGTAGAGTTGCGGTATTGACTCAAATCTAGGGGCCGGCTCTTGCATCCCATTATAGTATCGGGGGCGAGAAAGGCCCTCTAATTCTTTTTTCTGAATAATAGGGTATTGAAAAGAGCACAGTCTATCAACAACGGGTTGAGTACCATTTACCGAATCACCACCATACTTTGCGTGTTTGTCATTGCTGTACGGATTCTTGGCTTGTTCCCTTAATTCGGCACTAAATAGTTCGTCTTCATTCATTGATATTCTGGAAGCATCGAAAAATAAGTTGAAGCTCATTGTTCTTCTGCCACCAAAAACCCAGTTATTTCTAGACGCACCAAAACCCAAGTAGTTTTTTTCTACAACGTTATTCTTTTTCTTATCCTCAAACTCTGTGGGGTTATACTGGAAAAAGAAAAAATCTTTTGGGTTTATCTTTTTATTTTCAAACAAGTAAGTGGGGATTAAGCACCCCCTAGTTTTATCAATATCGAGAACGTTATATTCAGACGCTATGGTAGGGAATAAAGGGAGTTCTTTTTTTATACTTCTTAGGTTTGATACTGTCGGGTCTTTTTGTGGTTCCCCAACTTTACCAATACCCTCTCCCAAATCTCTCATAGCTTGAGGGTAGTCAATAACCCCACCAGTAACTCTGCTAAATAGGGTAAGCTTTTTAGCTGTGTCCAGACTTATCTTACCTAAGTTAGAGGCTTTCAAAATAGGGTCTGGAACAATAGCACTAAGGACGGCCCCGCCATAATTTAAAGCGCTTCTAGTGACACCAGCAGCGAGAGTGTTTTCTCTTTCGGTTTCGACATTCCTAAAGTCTAAAGACTTTCTTACGGACAAAAAACTGTTGGTTGTTCTTTTTTTAGAAGACTCGGTAAAGTTTTTCGTGTTATCACTAGCCATATACTTTGCTTTGATTATTAATAACCAACCCAGACCTAAATCTTAGTTTATCGGTGGCTTTTCTATTCTCTTCTTCTACTACTTTTCTAACTTTCTGAGAAAAATCGTTGGCATCGTCTTTATTCATAGAACCATCAAAAACTATTGATATATCGCTTTTGAAGTTGTTTTTGTTGACGGGGACGGAAGCTTGAGGAGATTTTGTTTTGTGCGATTCTTTTGTGGGATTGGATTGTTTCGAGGTTTTTTTGCTGTCGTACAGCCCAGAACCAGTCCATATATTATCAGCATCGGTATTCATGTCCCTAGCAACGTTAATGCCAGCAATGCCAACGGCTGCGGCAGTACCATATCCCGGAATCAAAGAAGCTATCCCCTCTGCTATAGCTAGGCCACCCCCAACATTATCTCCAGCTTTGAATCTTCTGTAGGCTTCTGAAGCGGCAAAAAACAAACCAATAACAGGTATTTTTTTCATAATCTGTCTTAGACCAACACCAAGACCTTTACTGCCCAACCCAAAAACTTTGCTAAGTAGCCCACCACCCGTCTTGATGCTAAACATTCTTTTAGTAGCTGAGCCAATACTCTTAAATATGCTGAAGACCTTTTTACCAATATTCCAAACACGTCTTAAAATATTGGCACCCCCTCTAATAACAGCAAAAGTGGTTTTTAATACAGTAGTAGCTATCTTAAAACCAACAAACCCAGAAGCCACTAAGCCGAGCGCATAAGCTACTTTGTTTAGTCCGTCTCTATAATCCCCATTGTCTCCAATTAGACTTAAAATGAATTTGCCAAAATCACCCAAAAGACCGAGCATTACCCTTAACGGCTTAGTGCCACGGTAGAAGGCTTTGGCCATGTCTATAATCGCGGGAATAGCCTCTTTAACGAACCTAACTATTTTCGCTCTAAGGATGACGAATCTCATTTCTATAGCCAGAAGCTTCATTCCAAATTCGTCTGTTCCAGCGCCAACTTTTTTAAATTGTCTGTCTAAGTAGCCTCCAAGTATTTGACCTAAATCTCTTACTGCGCCAATAAGTTGTTTAAAGAAAGCGGTAGCTACTCTAACCACATCGGCTATTTGTTTTTTGTGTGACATTAACCAATCAGCAATAGACTTAAAAGTGTCCCTGTAAACTGAATATAAAGAGTTGGGGTCGTCTATTCTGCCCACCAAAGTCATGGTCATCAGGTCTTTGTATTCACTAATCCTAGACATCATTTCGTCTATCGTTTTCGGGGTATCTTTTAGTATAGAATTTAAAAGTTTTTGGTCTTTTATAACTTCCATCACTGCGTCTCTGGACATTTTCGTGCCCTCTGGAATAACGGACATAACACGTTGCATAAGTCTTTGATTCATCATCATGGACTTATAAAGCGCGTCACCCCCATACATAATAGCATCGTGCAGTTGCTCAGACAAGTCACCAACTGATTGACCGGTATGGAAAGAAAGTTTTTGTAAGCTGTTAAGGGTGTCTTTGAAGTCTAGGTCAAGTCTAGCTAAGTTGTTTTTTACGCCCACGTATTCTGTGTCGGATAAAAACAGTTGGCCCTTGGCTCCCTGAGACTTTTTATACATTAAGTCTCTTTCAGAGTTCGCTTGGCCACCAGAAGCTATTTTAGTTTTACGTATGACTCTGTTGAAGCCGTCCGCAGCTTCCATAGATTTTTTGAACATTCTAGTGATGCCTTTAACCACTTTTGATAGCGCTTTGAACACTTCAATAGTAATAAAAATAGCAGCCCCATAACCGCCCATAGACCTAGTGGCCATGCTAAGACCTTGGGAGAATTGCTGAAGCTTACTACCGGGAAAAAGTTCGGCAACGTTGCTCATTGCGTTTCCAGCTTTACTGCCCATATTAGAACCTTGGGTCGCAGCTCTCCCTGGCTTACCTTTTAAAGTGGCCATATAATTGTTTATGTCTTTAGAGTGCTGGCTTAGTTTACCGCTACTAAGGCTTCTTTGCATTCTCGTGTTTTGATAGCCCATGTAGCCACGTATAATGTTGGCTTGCTTTCTTCTTTCACTACCCTTGGGCAGTAAACCCATTCTTACTTTTCGGTCAATTGAGCGTATTTTGGATTTGTTTGATGCTATCTTAGCAGTATATTCGACAGCTTTCTTTAGATTTTTTGTCTCCTCTTTGCTATAATTTTTCATTTTAGTCATCTGACTGACAACGTCATCCATCTTTTTTCCGGCTTTACCAGAAGCTATGTTGGCTATTATATCAAAGGGGTTAATCATCGTTTTCGCTATTTAGCTTATCTGCCTCTTTTTGTTCGTCCAAATATACGGGATATTCTAAGTCCATGAATAATTGCCTAGTTATCTCGTCCATCATCATTGTTTCTTTATAAGAGTACTTAAATCGCTTTGCGAAAAAAACACAGTAACTTATCAAGTCCCAATTCGGCTCTCTTGGCCTATCGCTGTAAATTGTGTGAAAGGTAAAATTACCAAAAACATCTTGTAGTTGCGGCCAATGATTTCTTGATGGGTTTATACTGGGCCAGACCTTGATGACTGACCCAGAAAACGAGCCTATTCCGCGAAAAAATTTCCCTGCTCTACTACTAATGCAACAGTAGAACCACAAGAATCACAAGTACTTTCAGTAAAAAATCCCAACACAGGCAACTCATAAAAAACTATCGCTTCTTTAAGTTTTTTAAGGTCTTTAATACCTAACAACTCATTTAGAAGCTTTATGGTTTTGTACGGTCTTACCTGAGTGTTAGTTAATTCTATTTCTTCGCCATCAACACCCACTTTAGCGGAAACAATACAATCAAGTATCATGTGTCTCCAAAAATGTATAGTGTCTTCTCCCTTTATGTAACGCTCATTGTTTATGGCGTCTTTTAGTTTCGGTGCTCTAAGAACAAACTTGGTTATTCTCTTGCCATCAATTTCGGGTTCCAATAATTCTCCTTTAGGATTCTTAGGTGAGTTGTAGATTATCTCTGCGCTCAACTCATATTCTTTACTAGTAAGGTGGTGTAAATCTTCGCCAGAATCTACAAGCTCTTTGTGCTCAGGAATAAAATCTACTTTGTTTAAGTCCAAGTCTTTTGAGCCTTTGTGCCCACAACTACCACAACCATAGGGTTGGTTTTCTAATATGTCTTGCCAAGCTGTGCGGTGAATCTCTACCATGGCGGTGTTCGCGTCACTAAGGAAAAGATTTGTTATGGCGCTAGGCACGGCAAAGGTTTTATTTTTTAAATAAGCCTCTCTAACATCGTGACAGATTTCTCTGCTACCTAAAGAAGCGATTGTAGCGCTAAGGATGTTGGCTACTGTTGTGTACGGCTTTTCGTTTCTTTTTTTAAGGATTATTTCTTCTGCCACCCCGTTAACTACTGCTATTTCGTAGTCATTTACTGATGACTCTCCTACTTTAATTCCAATGGGTAATTTCATATATGATAATTTTTTGTGCGGAACAAAAATAAAAAAATCCCCCATAACATAACATCGTGAGGGATTTCAACCAACGTATAAAACAGAATGTTAACCGATAACGGAATTAAGTACTGGCGTAACCAAGTTGGGTTGGTTAGTCACATCGAACTGTAAAGGAACCATGTAAGCATCGTCAATTGTTGCTGGGTAAGTAACAACGAATTTTTCTCGTCCCTCAACATTAAAGTCTGGGAACTGTATTGCTGACATTCTAAAATCTTTCAACAACATAGAAAAAACATCTATTTGCTTGTGTCTCTTAGTAGCAACAATGTCAATTTTGTAGCCCTGCTTTATACAAGCAATGGCAAAAATTTGGAGCGCATAATCATTAACGTCTGACTGAAAAGGTCTAGTCAGTGTTATATCGGAGTAGTCAACTATTTGGTCAGAAAACTTTTTCTTCTTATTGGTCACACCATCCACAGTCTCAACGCTCTCGCCCCCTATACTTAAACCAGTAAGGGTCTCAAAGTGCGGCTCAACTAGGCCCGGTATTCCCTCAAGAATCCAACCATTAGTTACCATTAAATCTTTTACCATATCTAAGTTTTTATGAAACTAATAAAGCTCCATCGTTTCTATTTATCCTCAAAGTTACGGTTTCTGAGCATTCAGTAGGGATGTACTGAACTTCAAAGTTTCTAACTTTTCTGTCCTGCGTAGCTGGGTTAAGTGTTGAGCCAGACAAAATGATACAAGCTTCTGAAAACGGTATGCTATTTTCGAGGGCTTCTTCATCGTATTCATTACCAAAAAATGCGGTAAGGAAGTTAACCACCTGATTATCGAAACGAGGGGTTATGGGTACTTGTAGTGTCCAAGCTAAGTTGTCTACAAAAATCTTGCGGTAGTAGTTAGCTTGAATAACCAGGTGGATAGAGTGCCATAAAGTGTTGGTACTCATGGTTCGAGAACTTAACATGTAAATTCCTAGACCATCCGTTTTAACGGCCACGTTAACTAGATAATCTCGAACACGAGTATTTATCTTAACGTTTTCGGCTGGTGACAACTTAGGAAAGTAGTCAGTTGCGCCTAAAGCTGCTGTGTTTATTCCAGCAGGCGGAGTATGAACTCTTCCACCGTTTTCTAGTTGCGCTTTTAAAAAGCCAGCACCCATAACATAACCAACAGACGGAACAAAAACTTGCTTGTCTTGCGAAGCGCTATACACTTTTAGCCAGAAATCATAACAAGCAATTGAAGGCTCGTTTGCGCTGCTTAGCGTAGAGTAGTAAAGCTCTCTAGTGTCGTCAGTAGCATTGTACGGTAAATTGGCCAAGTAGATTGTATAGTTAGCGGCTGCCCAAATCTGTCCTTGAACGGCCATTTCTACACTCATGTGGTCAACAACGGTAACGGCTTTTAAATAAACACCATCAAGAGCGGCCAAACCAAGACCTTCAGTTGTTGGGTATGCGTCTGATTCTGCTTCAGTGCCAGCATCACCGTTAGAAAAAGTAGTTGACGTAGAAACAGTCGGAGTAGAAAAAGTTAAATCAGAAATAAGTCCACCATTATTCGGAGTTACCGGAACACCAGAGTTAGCTAATTTAACAGTAATACTAAACAGGGAAGTGGTCGGGCTAGTTTCTATGGAGTACACGGAGATTATCTTACCAACAACGGTTCCTTGGTAACTAACACTTTCACCAACAGTAACAGCGGCAATAACTTCATTAACGATATTAGTCGGTAATGTAGCACCAATAACCCTTTGTTGGTTTCCATAAGAATTGAAAGTTTCAGTAGTAGCAGAAGCACTACTAGTATCGGCATCAGGAACAGACGCATTAGGTGTCGGAGTTCCTGTAACAGTAACGTACTTGCTTTCGTTTGTTAAGAACGCTACAATATTTGCAAAAGTATCTTTCTCTACTTCCTCAACAACAACTCCATTAGGGTCTGTTAAAGTCCACTTGTAGGGTGTGTCTGTAACCGCAGAAGCGGAAGCAATAGAGACTTTAGGGGAGTAACCATTTAACCATACGCCTGGGTCTTCTTCTCCAAGATAACCAGCCACTAAATCAATAGATAAACTAGTTCCCGGTTCATCAACAGAAGCGGTAGCAGCAACGGCATCGGAAGCGACAATACGAACGCCATAAATTTTAGGGGTAGCTTGACCTGCATTGTCTATAAGTAGCTTAACCACTTCAGCGCCATACAAGTTTTTATCACTTCCCCCAAAAATTTCAGCGTCTTCCTCAACAGAAGAGTAAATAAACGCCTTATTAGGTACTCCCCTTTTTCTACGAAACACTAAACCCAAAGAGTTCGTGTCTGGTAGTTGGGGGGTGTTTAGGCCATTGGCCACACCATTTAAGACATTCAATCCAACATTGTTAGACATTTTTGAATGAATTTATGTTAATAAAAAAAATACTGCTAAACCCTTAGCAAATATAGTAAAAGTGTTTTTAGGGGGTAAGGACAAAAATCAAATTAAATCCTGTAGCTACTCTAGCAGCGTTTGGACTTATACTTTGCGCTTGTCTTAGTACCAACCCTAGGCATAATTTTGCTAGACTTCATCTTAGCTTTTTTCATGGCAATTTATTTTATGGATTTATTTATTTTACACAAATTTACGGCAAATACATTAGAGTTCGTAGCTGGAACCACATAAGACTCACCATTAAAAACCTCTAAAGAGCTTCCACCATCGTGGGATATAGGTAGAGTAAAGTGTCCATTAGCTACAAACTTTATAACTTCTTCTTTTTTCTTCGCACCCTTAACCACTTTATAGGGCTCTTTTTTAGAAGATTTGGGTTCGGTGCTTTCAGTTTCTACTGCTTTGGATTGGTCTGGTTTCTCAGACTCATAAATTTTTTTCTTGCTAGGCATCTATTTTAATTTTTGGGGTTAATACAATGTTTAACTCATTAACAATCGGTAATATCTGCGGGTCGCCAGAAGAAATCCAAACCTCTAAAGTAAAGGTGTAAACGTCTTGCAGAACTCCATCGGGTCTGGGAATTTCTGTGTGCTCAACGAAATAGAAAAATCTCTCTTTTATCTTTACCGGCTCGTCATTATATAGTTTGTAGACTTCATAACCATCAAATTCAAGAACACCTCTACTGCCGAAGGTTTGAAGCATTAACAGTCTTGCGGAATCTCTGTCCATAAAATCCTTAAATACGAAATGCACATCGTATTTAAAATCAAAAAGAAAGGGGCGGTAAAAAACAGGAAGGTGTTTAATTATATTCTCGTCAGCTAGTTCTTCTTCTGTGAGCTTTTTAGAGGAAGAGTCTGTAAGCTCGTTACCTATATACTCGTAATTAAAAACGTCATTGTCTGACTTATCAGAAGGCACGGGCATTAAAGGTGTAAGAGCAAATGCTGGATACTGTTCTGGTTTAGCTTGACCAAAGTTCTTGGCAGAGCGTTGAGACACATAACCGGGAATCTTAGTGCCATTGGGCAGGGTTATGGGTGTATTAAATTTTCTACCCATAAAGTACTTAAAGAATCCTTTGTTTACGTCTTCAATACTTAGAACCATTACTTACCAGATTTATTTACTCTTGTCGAGGATTTTATATGACCACGAACTCTAATTCTTATCCCGCTTCCAGTTTTTTGGGTGTATCCATTAACGACTCCCCCAGAGCGGCTGTGACTTTTAAGCTTTGAGCGTTTTTTTCTTGCTGACTTTTTTACGTTTAAATTCCTAGCGCCCACCAGTTTTTTTCTTAGTGTCTTTTTTACCTCTTTCTCTTCTGCGGTAATCTATCTTACCACTGGCTCTTTTCTCTCTTATACCATAACCTTTACCAGCTTTTTCGTGTCGAGAAACAGAAGTAGCTCTCCGTCTAGTTGCTCTAACGAGGATTACTTTTCCGTTTTTAAGTCTACGAGTGTGGGAAGTAGCGGTAGTCGCACCCCTCTTATGGGAAGAACGAATAATCTTCTTTTTGCCACCCTGTGTTCTCTTAGGCTTGTTGGTCGTAGATAAATCTGGATTTCCGTATCCCATCTGTCTGAAGAATTTTTGTTCTCCAAAGGTACAAATAAGTTATTTAATGAATCTCTCTATTAATTGGCTGAGTTCTTTTTCCTTTTCTTGCAGTAATTCTCTGAGTATTGGTCGCCACACAGGTCGGGCAGGAATAGATAAATCTGGATACCCAAACTCATTCATGTAATAGATTTGTATGTACTTTATTGGGGGTTGGCCATCTTTCTGACCAGCTCTTTTTGGATGAGTTCCTGGGTTTATGTAAACGGTGTTTGTTTCTTTTATATGTCTTATTCCATTATTAAGGAAATCCCCAGACTCATAATATGGGGTGATTCGGTACACCCTACTGCTTCTTCTTCTTTTTATAGTGCTCGGACTTAGGGGAGCTGGCTTTACTGAACCAGTACCTCGGTAGGCTCTTCTTATTTTAGTGTATAAAGAGCGAGAAAAACTAGCTTCTAAGAGTTTTACTTCTTCTGTAAATCTCTCGTAATCATCCATAATAGAATTATCTATGCGCAACTGTTCTTCTCCGCCAACTCTTTTAGTTGTTCTCTTGAATTTACGTTGGTCTAGTTTTCCAGATTTGGTAAGTAGATTAAGGGATATTCCCCTGTCTGGGTCTGTCATACCAATGCCAGTCTGAACTCTCGATAATAATGCGGAGCCAAGACCTCTGTATTGTCTAGTTAGTCGATTTTCTACGCTTTTTGCAGCGTATCTAGTTCTTTTATCCGCCACCTCTTTTTGAAGTCTTTAATTGAAGCTGAATAGCAACACAGTCTCCAAACATCTCTTCTAAGTATCTGGCAAAAGAAATTACATATTCTTCTCCAAGGTAAGTTATTATTACAGTATTGGTGTCGGGGAATTTCTTGAAACCAAACTTTTTGAACAGTTGTACTGGGGATATATATATAACAGCTTCGGTATCTTCTCTGATACCAAACCTAGTTCTGCTTTTTCCAATGGCTTCCAAGTCAAAAAGGCAATTGAGTGTTTCTTTCTTCTTGTACTCATGTAAAGAACCAACGGCTTTTTCGTACCCATCTTCACAATCTTGTTCTAAGGCGTACAAAGAGTAGACTTCACAAGTAAGTGGGTTAACGGTTACTTGTCTGTGAAATCTGTTTCTAACATCGTAGAATTTTCTTTTAGTAAGTCTGTGGTACGTTAAAGACATATTATATTATTCCACCAGATGAATAAGAAGACGAACTGTCGGATATACTTCTTCCGCCACCAAAAATACCCCTACTGTATGGAGATAATTGATATGGGTAAGAATCGAAGAAGGCCATGTAATTCATTTGAGTGGCTGGGTCTAGCTCTTCCACACCCTCAAGAACTTGATTAGAGCGGAGTGCATAATCTCTGTAAATGTCTTCAAATCTTTTTCTGATATGGCCCTGTAAGCGATACCAAAAATTAGCGTCATCGCCAAGAACATTATCTGCCCCAACTTGCCCAACTTTGTTGTCTCTTGAGTCTCCTGCGCCACCCGGCTTTTCTCTCATAGTGAATACGGAGCCAATTTGAACTTCTAACTCGCTTGTTAGGCTGTTGTTTCCACCAATTAAGGAAGAAAACCCAGTAGATAAATCTAAGTTATCGGCTCCACCCATGAGACCTTGACCGGCCATTTCATAAGCTCTTCTATCTTCTACTGCATAGAAAGAAACCCAAAGCATCATGTGGTCAACCATTTTTTCGGGTAATCCCATGATGTTAACTTCAATGCTTTCTGATAATCTAAACCCCCTAGAATAGTAGTATTGGAAATATCTTTCTAAAAGGTTTCTATAATGGTCGTCATCAAAAAAACTCTTGCGGTATATGGCGGCAGGCTCATCGTCTTTTAGGTTGGCTAAATACGTCTCGACTAGAGTTGTTGGGGGGTCTGAGGTTATTAGTGTAGGCCAGAAATCTAAGTCAAATAGATTGTTGTTGTTAGACTTCATCTTTGTGCCCAAATCTATAATGTCAATAGCATCAGAAAAAGGAAAGCTTTTAGTCTCAAAATCCTCTAATTCTATTGGGTATGTAGGGTCTTTGTAGGTTATGTTAAAATTGTAATAACCGATAACGTTGCCAGTATCTTTACTCTTAACACTAATAGTAAATACGTGTGGTTGGACAACTGTGCTAACTGATTGCTCGTAAGTATGCCTGTCGTCAAAGTCGATAAATGGTAAAAAACTAGCGGTTATGTCGCCAGAAAAATCGGCAGGAATTTCTACGTCATATTGTGTCTTGTAAGGGAAAAACCCCTCAACAAATTCACCATTAATAAACAACTCTTTTATCAGTGGACATTCGTTCTTTTCAAACGTGTAAATTCTTTGAACGCCCGATACTGCTGTTGTCAGGGAAATGCCAGAAATAGTATTGATGGAAGTGGTAGGTTGAAGTGATGGGTCTTGAAGAACCACCCTTACTTCTGAAGTACTTACAGGTAACTCAAAATCTTCGGGAACATAAATGTTAGATGCGTTGGTAAAATCGGCATCGGTTACAGGTTGGCTGTCAAAATAAGGACAGCTTACCCTTTTAACTGTTAAGGATAAAAGCTGCTTATCGTTTCTTCTGTTGACTGTTATTGTGTACGTTCTATTGTTTGATTCATCCGAACTTGTGGTTACTAACGTCACAATAGATTTTAAACTGTTTACAACATTTTCGGCCTCAACCACCTCTATGTCGTCTAACGTCTTTCTATATGATATTTTCCCTGGTCTTTTGAAATCTATAAAGACTTCGTATTCTAAACGGTCGGGGTTAAAGTTCGGGAAGGTAGTACCATCAATAAGAAGTTTGGATAAAGAATCTATCTTAGACTCCTTAACCAAACTTACTTTTGAATCAGTAACTCTTAGGCCAACATTTTCTGAGTTTGATGGCTTTTTCTGTATTAAGTAAGCCGGTTGTGGGAATTGGTCTAAGGTGATTTCTCTTATACCCCTAACCACATTCTCAAATGTTATGTCAGCCATAGCGTTTCTTTGTTTTTAGATTATAACCTTGCCAACTTTTGAAAGCATAGAAGCTAATGTTTTAGGCAATTCGTAGGTCTTTCCAGCTACAATGTTGTAGTCTTTGTTACCATAGTTGCTAGTCCAAGTCTTAACAGCTTTAACCTTTACGGTCTCTTCTTTTGCGCTGTCTTTTTTAACTTCGGCTACAACTGGTGTAACTTCTGCTGCTTTTTCTGCTGCTGCTTTTTCTGCTGCTGCTTTTTCTGCTGCTGCTTTTTCTGCTGCTGTTTGAGTTTTCTTCTCAGGCATTTTTGGGTAATTTTAAATGAAAAATAAGGGGGGATTTTAGTCCCCCCAATGAAAAACTTAGGCGTGTTGGGTAATTACTTTGAAAACATTGCGGTCTTCTAGTATTCCAGCACCCCAGATACCGTACCATGCAAGTCCATGCTTACGGCCAAAATCTTGAACACCATCGTCACGAAGCTCTGCTTCAACGGCAACACCCCAAGCATAAGCATTTTCACCAAATGCAACGGCTTCGTGGTTATCGTCATTAGTAACTCCGGTATATCCTGCTGTTACAGCTTCGGCAGCGGTAGCGTATATAGGCATGTTTGTGGTTTCGATAAAAATCATACCCTCGTACATACCAGCTTCACCAACATATAACTGTCTACGACCGTTGTATTTATTGGCTTCAATCCAATTGTTGTCATCACGTAAAGAACGCAATTGAGATGGAGTAGCGAAACAAACAAAGTAGTCTCCTTCAAAACGCGGAGAGTTGTTGCTCGCTAATCGCTCAACCAAGGTCTTAACTGTTGCAGTGTTGAACTTGGCAGTAGCGTTTCCATCTGCTCCGTTATAAGCGGTAGCATCGGCCAAAGAACCATCACCAAATAGAATATTGGTAGTTTCTAGTGCGGCATTGCGCAATAAAGTGTCTACGGAAGTTGCTAAGTGGTTCGCCAAAATACGAGAAGATTCACCCATAATGTCTTGAAAAGACGTCTGTAGTAAAAACTCAGTAACTTGGATTGCTTTACCTTGCTCCTTTACGGTAATGGTAATCTCACTAGCTGATAGATTTGTCTTTTCTAAGTCTGTTCCTTCAGTAAGTTCTGAGCCACCAGTCAAGTTGTTATACTTGGTAAAGATTATCGACTTACCCTTTACGGCTTGAAAGTCTACTTTTTTCTTGGCGAACTGCACAAACTTTTGTCGAGGTTGAGCTTCAAAAAGAATTTCACGGGAATACAAATCTCGAACTGCGGGGTCTAATGTAACATATCCACCACCAGAAGTACTGGCAGAAGAAGTGCTGTCTGCTGCGAAGCCAAAAAAGGCCGAGAAGACTAGCATAACAAATGAAATAATAAAAGTCATTTTTCTTGTAAATAAAGTTAAACTATCGGTTAGTGAAGACTATTTAACTATCCTTTAAAAGTTGGTTTAGCACTTTTCAACAAAGATTCACGATAAGTTGCGTACTCTTCGTGGTTCATGTCTTTTGGGCTCTTTGTGGGAGCGTTAGATGCTTGGCCATTGTTCGCGTCTGGGCTAACGCGTACTGTTGGGTCAGAACTACCACCGTTGTCGGATAGTTGATTTGCCCCACCAGAATTTCTTGCGCCATTCTCAATATCTTCAACCGTAAACTGTCTAACAGTATTCGGAGACGATTGAGCTTGATGCTGAGCGTTAATCTGGGCTTGGTGCACAGGACTAACGTTGTTGTCTTGCCCGTTGTTATTTTGTCCAGCGTTAGGCTGGGGAGTAGAGTTGGGCTGCGGATTAGATGAACCGTTGTTGGGCGCTGCTCCATTAGGAGTGCTCACACCAGTAGGGTTGTACTTTTTCCAAGCTTCGTGCGCTTTCGCATAAGAAGCTTTAAGTTCTTCTTCTGTGCTGCCAGAAATAAGCTCCTCGATAACTTGCCCACCATACTGCTTAGCAATAGCCTGCTTAGCGGTATTCATTTGCATATCGACAATTGGAGCCAATCTGTCATTAACCGCATTCATAATCGCGTTTACAAGTTCAGAATTGTCCACGTGTTGCGTATTTGCGTTGCCATTTTGGTTTGGGGTGTTGGGTTTAGCAGCATTGTTGTTTGCTTGCACACCTTGTCCATCATTAGCAGTAGCGTCATTTGCTTGCTGTGATTCCACAGCGCTGGGATTCTGAGGTTGTTGCGTACTTAATCGTGCGACTTGGTTAGCCAAAGAACTGTTTTTTGTTTTGAGCGTGTTAATTTGATTGTAGAGGTTTTTCTTTTCCTCTCGAATCTGGTTAGTGTGTTGCTCTGAAACTTCTGATTCTATTTCTGAGCGAAGCTCGTCTCTAACTTCAGAAGCTATTTCTGGAAAATCATTAGTTTCAATACTAACATTTTTTCCGTCAATTTCTAGGTTCAATTTTGCCATTGAAAATTTATTTAAGATGTATAATTAAAGTGGTGATTATAATTGGCGGTGTATTACCTAAACTCGGCCCAAATTATACGTTATTCGGGTTGCTTGCTTTTTCAACCAAAGCGGCTGAATTGGCATTACTAATTTTAGCGTGCTTACGCTCTTCCATTTTTACAAAGCTGCTAGGCGATGTACCTGGGTTAACAAACTGCGCATCTGTGCGGCTGTCTGTTCCTTTATTCTTTTCATGCAAACTTTCTGGATTCATAATCTCAGGTGTTTTAAGTTAAACTATTACGGATTGTAAAATTACTGCTAAAATTTAAAATACAAAAAAATTAACAATTACTTTTATTCTTCAACGGTCTCTTCTTCTTTTTTATCGGTCTTTACTGTGTCGCCCCCATTATTAACTTTAGGGTTTCCTTTGCCGTTGTCTGTGGGGTCTTCGGTCTTGGAGCTTTTATCAGATTCTTGGTCTTCTTTAAGAGCTTTTTTTTCTTCTTCGATTTCTCTCAAAAGAGATGTAACATTGTTCTTTCCTAATTTTTCCATCCACTCTCTACGAGAGCCTATGCCCATGTTTATCTCTTGTTGAGCCATACCTAATTCGGATGCTCTATCTTTAGGAAAACCATAAGTAAAGGTAGGTTCTATTCTGTATTCTTCGTTGAAGTCTTTTGGCAAATCGTCAAAGGTTTTTAAACCTTTAAACTCACGAATATTGAGCATGCTTATGGTCATCTTATTTATCTCTGTAAAACCATCACCATACATAGTCTTTTTCGTGTCCGCCTGCTGTAAAAGCGGCTGATACGTCAGTTCTAAAGCAGCACCAGAAGTGTTAGATATTGGTTGCAATTGCCCAAGAGTGTTTTCTGGAACGTCAGAAAATTCGTGCATTGACGTTTTTATTCTTTCAGTAAACTGCATAGCTGCCCCCAAATCGCTGTCAAGGGTCAAGTTGAATACGTTGGCATCTACTGGGAGACCAGACCATATATTTCCGACACCACGTTTTAGTGCTTTAGCATTGGCCCCGGTTATAACGGTTGTAGGTGCGGAGTGGTAATCTATGATGGTTTTTAACTGCTGATTCATCTCGTTGTAGATTTTGTTCAGCGGCAAAATACCTTCAACATCGGAAACAGAAAAATACTGACCAAGGTTAGGCCTGTTGCGTATGTGGATTATTGGGATGAACCCATAAGGATTCTTAGACGATTCTATATCTTCTTTATCTCCCCCCTCTTTAACGTTTTTCTGATACCAAGTTTTTATGTTCTCTTTGTCGTAAGAGTAAACCTTTAAAACGTAGTTGCTATCATTCTTGGGTAAAGGGACTCTGATTTCAAACCTAGACATGTCTCCGTCTCTAGTGTCTTTATCGAAATACGGAATACCAAAACGACTGTCAATTAAATTATACCTGACAAATTTATTTTCTGAGTCATAAGCTAGGGAAACGTAACAATCTCCGCAAACGCTGCCCATTTGTAGGATTTCTTGAACAAGTATCTTTCTTTTGTTTAGATTCCAGTTACGCATGATGAATCTCTCAGCGTTTTCGGCAACTTTGGACAACCTTATTTCTTCTGCGCTGTGTTTACTAGGCCCCTCTTCAGAAGAGTCTTCGACAATTTTCCTTAGTATGCTGTCCTCTGACAGGCTCCTAACTTGAAAGCTTATAGACTCTTTGCCCACTATGAAGAAGATAACTTTATCTATAAAGGCTTTTATGTAATTAAAGGTTAAGAAAGTCTCATTCCAATCTTTCCAATGCTTACCACTATAAAAGTTGAAAAACAAAGCATACTTCGTAATCCTGTCCATTACAGACTGATTAGCAGTAGATACTATGTTTTGAGAAACAAAATCTCTGAGTTGGGAATCTCCAAGACCCATAACTCTAGTGTTGAAGTTGCCAGACTCTCTGCTAGTCGTTCCCCTAGAAGTACCCCAAGTATCGTTAGTGCTTACACTCATCTTTTATTTTTTTGTAAAATTAGTTAATTGTAACTATTCTGTCTTATGGATTCCATCATTCCTGCGCCTGGATAAAAAGGGTTGTGTTCTTCTTGCTCTACATAGTCTTCTACGAGTATGTCCATATTGGCGCCAAGAGTGGCTAAACCCAAAGAATCTAAATAATCATCAAAACTGTGTGGCCCCTTTTGAACAACTAGTAAACCACCAACGTAAAATCTTACGGCCGAAGTAAGCTGCTTTTCAAAATTTTTGTACTCCTCAGAATCTCTTACGGATTTGTAAGCTGGCACAACAATACGGTCTTTTTGCATGTCTTCTTCTAAGGATTGCCACATATCTGACTTAGAAGTTCTTGAAAACACATAAGGTACTACTTGGGTTTCTGGGGGAGCGTTGAACATAAGTCTTTCTGTTGGCGCATTACCAACACCCGTAGAATCACAAACAACGTAAGTAGGCATCCACAAATCAATTAAGTCCATAATAGCTATGTGTTGGTCTTCGTAACTAGTGCTAGGGAATTCATACCAATTAAGTAGCCTTTTATTTGGCTTATCTGCTTCATAATCTTCCACAGACTCATGTAGCTCGTTGCTTGGGTAAACTTCTACTATTGTTAGGACAGTAGAGTTGTTTTCTTTTGCCCAGTCTATACCAAAAACTATGTGTGTTTCTTGTCCGTCAGGCAAAATAAATTTGCTGATAGGCACTACTTCCTGTGGGTCTGATTCTGTTTTGAGTTTCTTATTTAAAAGGGCTTCAAATTTTTTCTCTGTACAAAACATGCCCGTCTCGAAAGTCCATACCAGTGCGTATGAAAGTTTAAATGCGTCTGAATCTTTACCCCAACGGTGGTACTTTTTCATAACATCTTTTTGGTAAAGTAGGTGGTACTTTTTACCATCAACCTCGTACTGCTTTTTCCTAGATGCTATTATGGATTTGTAATCGTATTCGTAGTGTGTTTTTAGTCTTTTATCATCGACTGCTCGGTCTGCTTTTTTATTAAATTGTATCTCTTCGTAAAAATGATTCTTACTTGTTCCAGTAGTTCCACACCTAAGTATGGTTCCCCCTGTTGCTGAAACCATTGGTTCAATACTTTTCTGCGCGATAAGTGAGTCTATTTCTTGGGTTTCATCAATAACAGCTAAGTCTAACGTCTTACCCTCAATTTTAGATTGTTTTGAAGCTGTTTGGGCGGAGCAGATAGAGTCATTAGTTAGTTTGAGTCGGGCTAAGGATATGATTCCCGTGTCTATGTCTTCATCGGACATAACCATAGCAGCGTTGTGCGAACCTATACGAGACTTTGTTCTTCCATAAACGTTATCCACTTGCTCTGATTGAGGGGCGAATAAACCAGATTTAAAACCAGTACTAAATTGACCTAAATCGTCTTCAAAAATGTCGGCTAACTTAGGGAGTATAACCATCAGAGTAGCTACTACGAAAGCCACAACCTCTGACTTGCCACAATTATGCAGCTTTATGCCCCCACAAGTGAACCAATGTTTCTCTGGAACTTCTACGTCATAAACGTCATAGAAACCATCAAAAGTTATATTCAAAAGCGGGGCAAATTTATATTGCTCTCCGTCTTCTCCCATAAAGTCGTATTCGGGGACAGTAGGACAAACTCCGGTGCGTAGGAATTTTTCAAAAGTCTTATTCATAAAGTCCGCAGGAAACTTTACATAAAAACCAGTATTACCGAGCTTATCTATTACTGATTTATCTATGAAGGACGGGAAACCAAATTTATTTAGGACTTGCTGGATAGTTTCTGCTACTGTTCGGTCGGGAGCAAAGAAAGAATCTTTCTTGTAGAGGTTATTTAGAAGGTCTATGCAGTCTTTTCTGCTAAGCTTTGACACCATTGAGGGGAAATCAATGTTAGTGTCTCTCTGGTCTACTGTGGTCTTTTCTGGGAACTTATCCCACTTGACTAGACAAGCTATTTCTTCGCCAATTTTTAAGTCTTCTGCTTTTTTCCAACCATCCCTAGTGTGCACTGGGTGGTTATTAGTTAGGAACACTTCGTGCCCAAGATAAGATGTGTACTTCTTAACGGGTCTGTTCTTTGCGGTTAGCCAAGCGTTGGGGTGGTTTTCAATGGCGCACAAAGAGCCATCTCTGTTATGAATAACTGAGCCCTTCTTTACACACTGTCTTGACGTGAGCAACGTAATAGATGCTCCTTCTAAGGTAATGACTGAGTAAATCACTCGGTACGCTGGGGCATATTGGTAGTCATACAAGTCTATGCCCGTAAGCATGGCCCCAAACTTCATTATCTTATCAGTTAAATCATGGGGGTCAAAAGCAAATTCTCCCGACATATCACTAGAGAAGTCATCTGGAAAGTCGTTTATTAATTCTTCCGCATCGGAGCTAACTGTTTTAGTTATTCTGCTCTCGTCTGTTTTATATTTCTTGTTTCTCAACTTAGGCATATAGCAAAAATAATAAAAGCGAACCTACGCAATGTAAGCTCGCTTTGAGTGTTGATAGTAATAATGGATTAAAAGTCAATGTAATTTTATTAAAAAAGTAATTTAACTAATAAAGAACCTAGGACGAAAAAAAAGAAACCCAATAAGAAGAACGTAGAAATTTTAGTAGCGGACGAATAGTGGTTGCTTTTCCAAGACTCCAAGAAGTCACTTAGCACTTTATCGTCATACTTAAAAACATGAACAACTGACCCTTCGTTGTCTGCCAGCATAATAAAGTCAGATGTAGCTGTTAGCGAATAAAGGGTTTCGGTTTCCACGTATATGTCGGCCAATATTTTAGATTCCCCTGTGTCATTGTTCATTATCATATTAAGTTGGGCGTCTTGAATACCGTTAGGGCTGTGCTCTGGGTTAACTGTTACCCATGTTTGCGCTTTTACGTACATAGGCTAACCAGTAACTTTAAATATGTTCCCAATCCCTAAAGCTGCGGCAGGCTGCTTACCATCTACGCGCATCCACATTTTTCCTGTAAAAAGAAAGTAAAATCTAGCCAGCAAACTTGGGCAATACCAGTTGGTTACTGTGTGGTTTCTGTCGATGTACATAGGTAACTCTTCATAATCTTCTTTAGGAACTCCACGGCTAACTTGTTTTCTTGTCGGCTTTCCTTTTCCTATGGCGTTTTGCTCTTTGAATCTTGATGCTTCTAAGGGTATATACATTTTTCTTAACTTTTGTTTGCTCTGTTAATTGCTCTTTTTGCTTTTCTAGGTAGGTTATTATAGTAGTCTAGCTTATTTTGGGTTTTGTCTC
>Ga0307935_1000050_pt1 | contig 59001 bp, 52 predicted proteins | sample OrgLakmetageno92_FD_201827 | JGI IMG/M metagenome (GOLD analysis project Ga0307935, IMG submission 201827) | Saline water microbial communities from Organic Lake, Antarctica - #92 | ecosystem: Environmental > Aquatic > Non-marine Saline and Alkaline > Saline | place: Antarctica: Organic Lake...
TCAACAAAACTTCCTTAGTGGTTTAGATGACATATATAACAACTCATCTGAATGGGTAGATGAGTATAATGAGTTTGATGATGTAGATTATGGTTTTATAGAGTATGATACTCCGACGACAACTTCGACAACTGGAGGTTCTACGACAGCTACAACTAGTACTTCTAATGAGAGTGGTGCTGTTGATGGACAGTGTAGAAAAGGTCTTAGATATAATAATGCTTCCGTACCTTGGGTTACTGAAGGATATTGGCCAATAGGAGGCCCTAGCAAGATTGAAGGACACATGTGTTTTAAGGGAGATTTTGTTTTTAAAAGCAAACAACAAAAATATACTCCGGAATATGTAGGTCCGGGACAACATGAAGGTCCAGGAAGTTATCAATATTCTTGTAAGGGTGTTAATGGAGGAAAAACAGTTTCATGTTCATATCCATATTATAAAAACCTTCCTACAGGAGAAACATGTGGTAGTAGTGTTATTGCTTCAAAATATAAACCAGGGGATTTAGTACTAACAACAGAAGCATGCTTAGCAGAGAGTTCACCTGGAAATCCTAATGATTTTAGTGGAATGATGCATCCGTCTAATCCAGGATGGTCAAGAAATGATCCTACACAAGGAATAGTTTGGTATGGAAATCCAAAAATGGAAGCAGCGGTATATCATTGGAGATGTGGTCTTAAGTTATGTTCTGTAGATTTTGGACCTGGAGCCTTATTTAAGTAATCTATTGATATTAAATAATATACTTCTTTCTACATCCTGTAATTTTCTGGTATAATTAATACAAATGAATGACCCAAACAAAATAACATACTTTGCAGAAACTGATGCTAGAAATAAGAAGGTTCAGTTTGGTATTAAGGCTGTGGATAGAACTAAGCATGTTTATGTTATCGGAAAGACTGGAATGGGAAAATCTACACTTTTAGAAAATATGGCTGTTCAGGATATTCAGCAAGGAAACGGTTTTGCTTTTCTTGATCCTCATGGTGGGTCTGCAGAATTACTACTTTCATATATACCTGAAGAAAGAAGAAAAGATGTTTTATACTTTGCACCTTTTGATGCAGAGAATCCAATTGGATTCAATATCTTAGAAGATGTAGGGGCGGAAAAAAGACACTTAGTCGTGTCTGGTATTATGTCAGTGTTTAAAAAAATATGGCCTGATGCCTGGTCTGGTCGTATGGAATATTTCTTAAATAATACACTGTTTGCGCTATTGGAATATCCAGGAGCTACTCTTTTACATGTTAACAAGATGCTTAGTGATAAGAAGTTTAGAAATGAAGTAATTACACACGTTACAGATCCCGCAGTTAGGGCTTTCTGGATAGATGAGTTTGGAAATATGACAGATAGATTCATTGCTGAATCTGTTCCTGCAATTCAAAACAAGATTGGTCAGTTTACAACTAATCCAGTTATTCGTAATTTAATAGGCCAAGCAAAATCTACATTTGATCTTAAAGAGTTAATGGACAATGGAAAGATAATAATTGTAAACCTATCAAAAGGAAGAATTGGAGAGCAGAATGCGCAATTGATAGGTTCAATGCTTGTTACTAAAATATATCTAGCAGCCATGTCCAGAGCTGAATTAAAAAGGGAAGAGATAGAGGGTCTTCCAAACTTCTATTTATATGTAGATGAGTTTCAGTCTTTCTCTAATGATTCTTTTGCTGATATCCTTTCAGAGGCCAGAAAGTACAAGCTCAATCTTACTATTGCTCATCAATATGTAGAACAGATGGAGGAGACTGTTCAGCATGCCGTTTTTGGAAACGTTGGTACAACAATTTCTTTCCGTGTAGGAGCTCAGGATGCAGAAGTTTTAGAAAAAGAATTTGCTCCAGTATTTGAGGCAGAGGATCTTGTGAATCTTGGTAAGTATCAAATATATCTAAAGCTCATGATTGATGGAGAAGGATCAAGACCATTTTCAGCGAGTACTATTCCAGCGCTTATGAAGCCAGAGATTGATTTATCTGACGAAGTTATTGCTGTGTCTCGTGATAATTATTCAAGAGATAAGAAAGAGGTTGAAAATGAAACAAAAAAAGCTCTTGAGATTAACGATAAAAAAGGAGGGGGCGATAATAAAGGGGGAGGAAATAAGAATAATAATAAACCTAATCCAAACTATAAAGGTAAAAACCCTAATAATGGAGTTCCAAAAAATACAGACTTTAAAAATAATAATAACTCAGGTAATAAACCTGTGCCAAAAAGTGTAGACTATAAACCTGAACAAAAAAAAGATTTTAATAAACCTGTGGAAAATAAAGAATCAAGAGAACAAAATAAAGAATCCATAAAAGAAAATCCATTTAAGAAAGCTTTTAAAGAAGAAGATTTTTCTAATAGTCTAGTATCTAAAGCAAAGGAGAAAGGGGTTGAGGAAAAAGTGTATAAAAAAAATAATACTGCTTCATTGGGTAGTTTGAATAAGAAAAAGAATAAAGAAGATAATAGAAATGCTTTAAAAGACGCATTATCTGCAGTAACAAGTCTTAAAAAAGAAGAAATTGAGACTAAAAATAATGAACCTAAAAAGGATGTTGGAGTATCAGACGATAAGTTAAGAGATGTTTTAAGAATTAAGCCAGAAGACCTTTTGAGTTAAAATAATTTATTTGACTTTTCTATATTAGTTTGTTAATATATATATTGTGAGTGTAGGAGTTAATCCTTACTTAACGAATATATACGTAAGGGCCCACTTCGGTGGGCTTTTGCGTTTCTAAAAAATATGATAATCTATAGATGTAGTTATATTGTCTTTAGACACAGCCAGTGAACGGCACTCACGTAATATATTCGTTGGAGGATAGCTCTCACTGGCGTTGTGTAAAGAGAAGAAAATCACTCAAATGGGTGATTTTTTATTTACTAATTTAAACCCATGTATTAAATTAGTAAAGTATATATATTGCTTATATATATGATAAACTATACTTAATATGAAATTGTTAAAGAAATTTTTTAAAGACGAAGGAGTTAAATTACTAGAAAAATATCAATTAAGAACTGGAGAGATAGAATCTTTTGAGGAAGTTTTCTCTAAAATGTCAGATGAGGATCTTAAAAATAAGACAGAGGAGTTTAGAAAAAGATTAGAAAGTGGAGAAACAACAGATGATATATTATCTGAATCTTTTGCTGTTGTTCGTGAAGCATCAAAAAGAACTACTGGTCTTAGACATTACGATGTCCAAATGATCGGAGGAATGACTATTCATGATGGTAATATTGCAGAAATGAGAACAGGGGAAGGTAAGACTCTTGTTGCGACGTTACCTGTATATTTAAATGCATTAAGTGGGGAAGGGGTTCATGTTGTTACTGTGAACGACTATCTAGCTCGTCGTGATGCAGTATGGATGGGACAAGTATATGCTTTTCTAGGCTTATCACTTTCTGTGATAAATCAAGAAGAATCATTTATGTATGATGCTGGTCACCAAGAGGTTGATGAAGAGAGAGATGAAGAATCTTCTCATAAAGTTTTTTATGAATTTCTTAAGCCAATTACTAGGCAAGAGGCATATCAGGCAGATGTAACTTATGGAACTAATAGTGAGTTTGGTTTTGACTATCTAAGAGATAACCTTGAGATTGATCCTCTAAAAGTTCGTCAAAAACCTCATGCTTTTGCTCTTATTGATGAGATTGATTCAATACTAATTGATGAAGCGAGAACTCCTTTAATTATTTCTGGACCTGCTAGTGATGCTGAGGATATGTACAAGACAATGTCACAAGTTGCACATAGTATGGTTAAGGATACTGATTATACAATTGATGAAAAATTAAGAAGCATTCACCTAACAGATGAAGGTATTACAAAAGCAGAAAAAAATCTTGGTATTGAAAATATATATACAGATGCTGGAATAAAATATGTTCACCATTTAGAAAAATCAGTACAAGCAGAGGCTTTATATACAAAAGATAAGGATTATGTAGTTAGAGATAACAAAGTTGTAATCGTTGATGAATTTACTGGGCGTATGCAACCAGGTAGAAGATGGTCAGATGGTCTTCATCAGGCTATTGAGGCTAAGGAAGGGGTAATAATTGGTAAAGAGTCTAGAACAATGGCTTCTATTACTTATCAAAACTATTTCCGTCTATATAAAAAACTTTCAGGTATGACAGGTACTGCCAAAACTTCATCAGAAGAGTTCTTAAAGGTTTATGGTTTGGATGTTGTTGAAATACCAACTAATAAGGAGGTCCAAAGAATTGATGGGGGAGATTTGATATTTCAAAGTGATGAAGGTAAGTATAAAGCTCTGGCTAAAGAAATTAAAGAGAGACATAGAAAAGGACAACCTGTTCTAATTGGAACAGTTTCAATTGAGATGAATGAAAAGCTGTCAGAATACTTAAACAAAGAAGGAGTTCCACATAAACTACTTAATGCTAAGAATCATGAAAATGAAGGAGAAATAGTTGCATCAGCTGGAGAGTATGGAGCAGTAACAATTGCTACAAACATGGCTGGTCGTGGAGTTGATATTAAACTTGGGGGAATATCTGCAACAGAAGAGGAGATTATGAAGGTTAAAGATGCAGGAGGTCTATGTGTATTTGGTACAGAACGTCATGATGCTAGAAGAATTGATAATCAGCTTCGTGGACGTGCTGGTCGTCAAGGAGATAAAGGTGAGACAAAATTCTTTGTATCAATGGATGATAAGTTGATGAGAGTTTTTGCATCAGACGCAGTTAGAATGATGATGGGGAAACTAGGTCTTAAAGAAGATGAAGCAATAGAGAACAAGATGATCACAAGATCCCTTGAGAGTGCACAGACTCGAATAGAAGGAATGAACTTTGATTCAAGAAAGCAAATTCTAGAATACGATAGTGTATTAAATGTTCAAAGAAAGTCAGTATATGAAAAAAGAAGAAGAATACTAATGGGAGATAGTGATGATGTTGATAATGAAATACAAGAACTGTTTGGAGACGATTCTTCTACACAAGATCTTCTAAATAAGAAAAAAGGAGAACTTGGAGAGGAAGTATTTTATAATTACATAAAAAGAATTTTTCTTTATCATATTGATTCTTTATGGGTAGAGCATTTAGAAACAATGGAGTATTCAAGAAGTAGTGTTACTTTGCGTGCTGTAGGACAAAGAGAGCCTCTTATTGAATATAAGAAAGAAGGAAAAAGACTGTTTGGAGAAATGAAGGATGCTTACAAAGAGCGTGTTCATAAAGCAATTGATAAATTAGATGAAGCTACTTTTGTTAAGAAAGAAGAGAAATTACATAAAGATATTGAAATAGCTAAAAAAGGAAGTGCACCTTCAGGAGACAAGTCTCAAAAACCAGATGTTAAATTTGGAAGAAACGAAATTGTAAAACTTCAAAAAGATGGAGAGACAAAAGAGATTAAGTGGAAAAAGGCGGAAGGATTGATTGAAGAGGGTTGGGAGTTGGTGAAATAGTAAAAAACCTCACGATTGCTCGTGAGGTTTTTATTTATCAAAATATTTTTCCTACATAGTTTGAGGGGAAAATCTCTAAAGGACTTTTTATCAACTCGCAGTTTTTTGAGTATATTACACAATCTGCCACAGTGTCTAAAGGTAAATATATTATGCCTTCATTTATGACTTTAATTTTTTCAATATAGATATATTTTTTAATTAAATTTAGCTGCTTTGTATGCTTTTCGTGCACAAGTAGCCTTATCCATTTAGGTTTATTAAGATTTTTATTAACTTCATCAGATTTATAATCTTTAGTATATCGAAAAGATATTGTATTATGTATGTAGAATGTTACACCTCCTTCTGTTATTTCTACATTAGATATGTTGTACATAAAAAGATATTGTAAATCAGGGCCACTTTCAAAACAAGGAAATCTAAATATTAATATTCCACCATTGAACGTCTGTAGTATTTTTTCTAATGTTCTCATTTAAAATTTATGCTACAGGTAAAAATAAAAAGCTCAACCCTTTACTCAAGATAAAAATATGATATACTATTGTCAATAAACACCTAAGGGGTGTTTTTAAATTACAATAAATAAAACGCATATGTCTTTAATCTCATACTTTAAAGGAACAGCTGCTGAAGTAAAACACATTAGCTGGCCAACAAAAAAAGAAGCTGTTATCTATACTGTATTAATAATCCTAATCTCTGCATTCGTAGCAGCGTACCTAGGAGTATTTGATGCTATATTTACCAGAGGTATTAACTTCTTAGTAAAATAATATGCCAGAAAATAACAAACAACAACCAACAAGAGATCGTAATTGGTATGCAATTCATACATATGCCGGATATGAAAATGCTGTTAAGAGAAACCTATTACAAAGAGTAGAGTCTCTTGGAATGGAAGATAAAATATTTGATGTAATCGTTCCAACAGAAAAAACTGTTAAGGTTAAGAATGGTAAAAGAATAGAGGATGAAGAAAAGATTTTCCCAGGGTACATTCTTGTAGACATGATTGTTACAGATGATTCATGGTATATCGTGCGTAATACTCCACGTGTTACCGGATTCGTTGGTTCTGGTGTATATCCTGTACCACTTTCAAAACAAGAAGTTGATGGGCTATTTACAAGAATGAATGACGATAAGACTGTGCACGCTACAGATTACGAAGTAGGAGAAACTGTTTCAGTTATTGATGGACCATTTAAAGATACGGAAGGTTCAATTGAAGAAATTGATGCAGAAAGAGGAAAAGCAAAAGTTATTGTTTCAATGTTTGGTCGTGATGTTCCAGTGGAGCTAGACTTCCTACAAATAGTAAAACTTTAATATTTGTTGCGTTTTATAATTAATAATGTAATATACTCTCACTATGGCAAAGAAAATAGAAAAGAAATTAAAACTACAAATACCAGCTGGTAAAGCTACTCCAGCTCCACCTCTTGGACCATCACTTGGTCAAGCAGGTATCAATATTGGTGAATTTACACAAAGATTCAACGCTGATACTATGGACAGAATGGGAGATATCGTTCCTGTTATTATAAATGTTTACGAAGACAAGAGTTTTGATATGGAATACAAAGTATCTCCAGCATCACAACTTATTCTTAAGAAACTAGGACTTAAGTCAGGTTCAGGAAAGAACAAGTCTAAAAAAGTTGGAACAATTTCAAAACAACAACTTCAAGAAGTTGCAGAAGAAAAGATGGCAGATTTAAATGCTAATGATGTAGAGGCAGCAATGAAAATCATGGCTGGGACATGTGAATCTATGGGAATTGAGGTTAAGTAATTAATAAATATTTAGAAATAAAAAAACATCGTAAAAGATGGTTTTTTTATTTTCCTTATGCTAGTATCACAAAGAACCAAGAACATTTAAAATTATGAGTAAACTAAAAAGACTGTTAAAGGAACAGATCAAAACCTCTACTGATGCATCAATAGTATCTATTGATGAAATATCTGCTGAATCAGCAGCCACATTACATGCTCTAAATTCTCGTGAAGCGGGAGGGTGGAGATCAAACATATTAAAAATATTCGATGATAAAGGATCCCTTATTAAAAGAGTAATGGATAAGTTTTATGTCGGATATGGGCATAAATCTATTGGAGATTGTGGGCCAGGACATGTACTTGTTGATGATCTTAGTATGTTAGCAGCAAATGCTCTAGAGCATAATCCTTTATTTAGTGGACAAGAAACCTCTAGTCGATATGTTGAGTTATCAGATAAAGGGTTTGTGCAAAGTGGCAACCTAATAGTTGATTATTGGACAGAGCAATGGCTAGATTTTTATTCAAAAAATCTATCTATTGTTATTGAATATATATCAAAACAGTATCCGTGTCCTGTACATGAAAAACCTATAAATTGGGAAAAAGCAATTAAATCTAGAGCTTGTGATATCATGGGGTCTTTCTTACCATCTGGAGCAAAAACTAATATGTCTATACAAATGAATCTACGACAATTTGCAGATTTCATGGATAAGACTATATATCATCCTGTTAATGAAATTAGAGAAATATCAGAAGCCATAATTGAATCTCTTCAATTAAAGCATCCGAACTCTTTTAAATTTAAGAAATATGCTTCTACTGAAGAATATAAGAAAAAAGTTTCTGAATTTATTTTTAAGGGATCAGAAAAGACTTCAGATTGGAATTTTTCTACTAATATTTGTAAAGATATTATGATTGATTTTCTGGGAGACTTAGTTGATAGACCAGAAAAAACAGAGCTTCCACACGAAGTTTCTGAATTAGGTCAAATTGATATTCAGAGCATGATTGATTATCGGTCATTTAGAGATTTACATCGTCAAAGGTGCATATCATTTAAAATGCCAATAGTTACAGCGAAACATGGATTTGAAGATTGGTATCTTAAAATGTTACCAGAATCTGTTCGAGAAGAAGCTGCTTCTTTATTAGGTGTATTTGAAGAAGTCTATGATGATTTTGTTGATGATGAATCTAAAAAATTTATTATGCAATATGCAGTTCCTATGGGGTATAAGGTTCCGTGTAATGGAATAATGACTCTTAATGGCGCAGTATATGTAACAGATCTTCGTAGTGGATTACCTGTTCATCCGACAGCAAGAATTTGGGCAATCAAACTTGCAGATGAATTGGAAAAACATCTTCCTGGGCTTAAGCTACACACTTGTCGTCTACCTGATCAGTTTGTCCCTGATCGTGGTAAACATGACATTATAGAGAAAAAATAATTCTCTAAAAATCAAGACCTTCAACTTTAGTTGAAGGTCTTTTATATTACTGATACTATTAAATAACTATGAATGAAAAAAGACCAAACTGGGATGAATATTTTATCGGAATCATGGAAAGTGTTTCCAAGAGAGCTACTTGTGATAGGGGGAAGTCTGGATGTGTAATTGCAAAAGACAAAAGGATACTTGCCACTGGGTATGTGGGATCTCCTGCTGGATGTAAACATTGTGATGAAGTGGGTCATGAAATAAATGAAGTCAATAATGATGATGGAACAATATCAAAACATTGTATTAGAACAGCTCATGCTGAACAAAATGCAATTGCTACTGCAGCAAGATTTGGAATAGCATTAGAAGGATCAACATTATATTGTAATATGACACCTTGTTATATTTGTGCAAAAATAATTATTAACTCTGGCATAAGTAGGGTAGTAGCAAAAAATGATTATCATAAAGGGAATAGAAGTAAGGAAATATTTAAAGAGTCTGAAGTAAAATATGAACTAATAAGTGAAGAGCTTGTTACTTATGATAATATGAAATAGTATGAAAAAAATAATTGGTTTAGTTGGTCCGATTGCAAGTGGTAAGGATGTTGCCAAAAAATACATAGAAGAGAAATATGGAGCAGAAAGTGTTAAATTCTCTCAAATGTTAAGAGATGTATTAAACAGATTGAGAATACCTATTGAGAGAGAAAATATGCAAAAGCTTTCATTATCTCTAATTGAAAATTTTGGAGATGATATTTTTTCAAAAAATATAATAGAAGATGCTAATACTAAAGAGTCTGATATTGTAATTCTTGATGGAGTTAGAAGATTATCTGATATTAGTACTGTAAAAAAAGAGGGTAATTTTATATTAATAGGAGTTACTGCTGATACAAAAATTAGATATGAAAGGATGAAGAAAAGAAATGAAAATGAAGGGGATAAGGATAAGACTTTTGATGATTTTATAGAAGATCAAAAAAGAGGAACAGAAATTCATATCTCTGATTTAATTAAACAAGCTGATTATGTATTGGATAATGGAGGTAATTTAGAGGATTTGTACAGGCAGATTGATGAGGTGGTAGTAAACTTTCTATAGATTGACTTTAGTAATATAATATGTTATTATATATATAAGTTCAAATAAGCAAATCGTGCTTAAATTAGAATATTCACAATTCAACCATATAATGAAAATGAATACATGTACAAAAGAGTTGGTTTTAGAAAAACCAACAAGACAATTTAAAAAGACTCTAATAGAGTCTTTACAGACAGATTCTAATCCATCCTTGGAGTTGGTATCCGATGAGGATGCTCTAAGAGCAGAAAAGCTTTTAGGGTTAAATCTAAAAAGACAAGAAGGTTTTTGTAAATCACACCTCCAGACAAATCATTTGGAAGATTACTTCAAAAAAGATTCTGTCACAAGAAGAAATGTCTATGGCAGAGAATATTTCTGTCCGAAGACACAATATAGTCTTTGGTCTAAATGATTCAAAAACAACACATTTAAAAATAATTTGTTTGTACAGAGATGGGGCTCCAGCACCAGTAGGCCAACTTTTCTTAGGAAAAGTCATGGAGAGCGGGAAGTATGAAACTCTAACTGATCAAGACAGGTTAAAAGTTGATAAGTTCATTTCATCGTTTTTATAAGATGGTTGAGTAATCAAACCCCAACAGAAAGCTTCGACTTTCGTTGGGGTTTTCTTTTTTATGCTATCCTTCATAATATTTTTAATATACAATACAATTAATATGAAAGATAAAGAAATCGAGAAACTCATAAAAAAAGAAATGAAAAGACAAAATTCTGTAATTAATCTTATTGCATCAGAAAATTATGTTTCAGATGATGTTTTAATTACTCTTGGATCAGAACTTACTAATAAATATGCAGAGGGATATCCTGGAAGGAGATATTATGGTGGGAATAGTGTTGTGGATGATATAGAGAATCTATGTAAAGAAAGAGCGCTTGATGCATTTAGTTTAAATGGTAAGAAGTGGTCTGTAAATGTTCAATCTTTTTCAGGTTCACCTGCAAACCTAGCAGTATACAATGCATTTTTAAATCCTGGAGATAAAATAATGGGAATGAATCTTTCTGATGGGGGACATCTAAGTCATGGACATAAAGTATCTATAACAGGTAAGTTATATAAACAAGTTTCATATGGGGTTGGAGAGGATGAATTGATAGATTATGAAAATTTATTAAAGATTGCAAAGAAAGAAAAGCCACAAATTATAATTGCAGGGTTTACTGCATATCCAAGAAAAATTAATTGGAAAAAGTTTAGAGAAATTGCTGATTCTTGTGGAGCAATTCTTCTGGCTGATATTTCACATATCTCAGGCTTGATTGTTGGAGGTGTTTATCCATCACCTTTTAAATATGCTGATGTGGTAACTACTACTACACACAAGACATTAAGAGGTCCTCGTTCAGCTTTAATTTTTTCAAAAAAAGAATTAGGAGATTTGATTGATAAATCAGTATTTCCAGGATTACAAGGGGGTCCTCATATAAATACTATTGCTGCAGTTGCTGTAGCTCTAAAAGAATCAAAAAATTCTTCCTTTAAAAAATATACAGAAAGAGTTGTGGAGAATGCAAAAGTTCTATCAGATGAATTAAAAAAACTTGGGTGGAGGATTATTTCAGGAGGAACAGACTCCCACCTTGTTTTAATAGATACTATTTCAAATGGATTATCTGGTAAAGAGGCAAGTCTAAAATTGGAGAAGGAGGGAATAATTGTAAACATGAATACTATTCCAGGAGATAAAAGATCACCATTTGATCCTTCTGGAATTAGAATTGGAACATCAGCAGAGACTACTAGAGGAAAGAATAAAAAAGATTTTATAAAAATTGCTAATATAATTGATAAAATATTGCGTTCCTAGATTATTCTGGTAGTGTTTTAGATGAATTCAACTAATTAAAAATATGGAAAAAAGAAAAGGAAAGTTCATTGTGATAGAAGGTGTAGATGGGGCTGGAAAGGGTACGGTAATTAAATCTTTAAAAGAATATTTTAAAAAAGGAATTATTTTTACCAGAGAACCAGGAGGTACTCATGTAGCAGAAAAAATAAGGACATTATCACTAGATGATCTTTATTCATCTGGTCTTAATGATAAGACACAGTTTTCTCTTATGTGGGCAGCAAGAGCTGATCATGTAGACAAGTTGATAGCACCTAATTTACATAAAGGAAATAATGTTATTACTGATAGATTTGATCTCTCTACTTATGCATATAATATTTATGGACAGGAAGGAAATTCTTGTTTAGAGAACTTATTCTGGGAAACTAGGGATGTATATCTTGACCAATATGTCCCTGATTTATATATCTTTTTAGATGTTGACCCTGAAATAGGGAGAGAAAGACAAAAGATAGCAAATCAAGAAAATAATCATTTTGATGACAAAGATTCTTCTTTTAAAGAAAGAGTCAGAAATGGGTCATTGAAATTCTTAGAAAATATAGATATTGGTAATGTATTCATAATTGATGCCTCACAATCACCAGAAGATGTTTTTAAGGAAGTCTTAACACACATCACAGAAATTATTGATTAATAATTTCAATATCATAAACCCTAGTTGAAATTTCGACTAGGGTTTATTTACTTTCATATTACTTTTAATTTGTTAAGATACTTATACATGAAGGATGTTATAGAGAAAAAAATAGAAGAAGTAATTAAGTCTTTAAAAATTGATGATTTAAGTTTTTCTCTAGAATATCCAACAGATATTTCTCATGGTGAATGGACTACTAATATTGCAATGATTGCTGCGAATAAGATGGGTTCAAGTCCAAGAGAGTTGGCAGAAAAAATTGTTTCTGAAATGGGAAATATTGAGGGTGTTGAAAAAGTTGAAATAGCTGGTCCTGGATTTATAAATTTCATACTAACGCATGAAGCAATTATTAATTCTATAAGTATTGAGGGGAGTGGTTTATATAAGGGTAAGAAAGTAATAGTTGAATACACAGACCCCAATCCTTTTAAGCAGTTTCATATAGGACACTTGATGAGTAATGCTGTTGGTCAGACTATTTCTAATCTATATGAATCTCAAGGCGCAGAGGTGAAAAGACTTTCATATGGAGGAGATGTAGGGTTACACGTTGCCAAGGCGATTTGGGGAAAGATTGATTTAAATAATGGAGACAGTATTGAAGAATGGGGAAATGCATATACACATGGTTCAAATGCATATGAAGATAATAAGAAGGAAGAGATAGATGATCTTAATAAGGTGATATTTGAATATGTAGCAAATGGAGTTGATTTTGAAAATTCTAAATTATACAAAGAAGGTAAAGAAATAAGCCAAAAACATTTTGAAGAAATATATGAAATATTAGGAACTAAATTTGATAAAGAATATTTTGAATCTGGTGTTGTGAATAGGGGTGTTAAGATTGTTAATGAAAGTAATATATTTGAAGAGAGTGATGGAGCTATTGTATTTAAAGCTGATGAGTATGATGAAAAGTTACACACTAGAGTTTTCATAAATTCAAAAGGAGTTCCAACATATGAAACTAAAGAACTAGGCCTTGCATATCAGAAGGCAGAAGATTTTCAATATGATCAATCTGTTGTTGTGACTGCTTCTGAGCAATTGGAATATTTTAAAGTAGTAATGAAGGCATTAGGTATTTTAAATAAAGATATTTCAGAAAAAACTATTCATATCACACATGGAATGATGAGGTTTGCTGATGGAAAGATGTCATCACGAAAAGGTAATATTATTACCGGAGAAAGTCTTTTGTTCGATTTAATTGAAGAAGTAAAAAAGAAGATGGAAGGAAGAGATGTTAAAGATAGTGAAAAAATCTCACAACAAGTTGCAGTTGCAGCTTTGAAGTTTTCAATTCTTAAGCAAGCTCCAGGAAAAAATATTATATTTGATCCTAAGGATGCATTATCTCTAGAAGGGGACTCTGGTCCATATATACAATATACATATACAAGAGCAAAAAGATTAATAGAAAAATCAGATGTAAAACCATGTTTTGATAGTTCTTTAGATATTTTAGATATAGAAAAAATATTAATGAAATTTAATACTACTATTGATCGTGCATATTTAGAATTAGCCCCACAATATATTGCTACCTACCTTTTAATTCTTGCTCATGGATTTAATAGTTTCTATCAATCAGATCAGATTATTGGAGGAGATAATGAGGGTCATAATATTGCAATAGTTGAGAAGGTGTCGGAAGTAATAAAGAAAGGTCTTGAAATTTTAGGGATTGAAGTTCCAGAAGAGATGTAGTTGACATATAGGGTCAATATCTGGTACTATACTTAGGAAATTATGCAAAACATAAAAAGAGTAAAACAGTTGGTCCTTGTAAAGGAAAAAGTAGAAATTATCAATTCTGAAGAATTACAAAACATTATAGACAAACTAGGTCTGGGTCATCCAGACGAGGTTTCAAGTGATATTTTGACTCTCTTGAAAGAAATTGATTTTAAGGAGTTGTTAGTTTTCTTTAGAAAAGAAAAGGAAACATGTGATCGCTTGTCTATGCCAAATAGTCATAAGATAGGGGATGGGTCTGCAGAGCATCTTGTTAGTAAGCTTAAAGAGGCAACATCTGAAGAAGATCTTAAAGATCTTTTTATCTCCTCAAAGCGAGGAGCTCCAAAAGACCAAACTGTTCAAACAACATACACAGATTTAATTCTGTCTTATCTAAATACATTAGTTTATAGATAAGACTAGATAATAAATATTCAAAGAGGAAGTCATTAAGACTTCCTCTTTTTTCTTTATATTTATTGTTATTGTGCTAAAATTCAGTTTACATATGTCTAATAATGAAAAAAGTAAAATAGCAGAAATTGAAGAGAAAATATTAAATTTTTGGAATGAGAATAATATTTTTCAAAAAAGTCTTTTAAAGAATAAAGATAAAGAAGATTTTGTTTTTTTTGATGGACCTCCATTTGCTACAGGACTTCCACATTATGGACATCTTCTCCCTGGAACAATGAAGGATATAATTCCAAGATATAAAACAATGAGGGGATATAATGTAGAGAGAAGGTGGGGATGGGATTGTCACGGCCTTCCTGTAGAGAACTTAATTGAAAAAGAACTTGGTGTATCTAATAAGCAAGAGATTGAAGAATATGGAATAGAAAAATTTAATCGTGCAGCAAGAGAGAGTGTTCTAAGATATGAAGATGAGTGGAAGACTACAATTCCAAGAACTGGAAGATGGATTGATATGGATAGGCCGTATAAGAGTATGGATCCAGAGTTTACAGAATCTGTATGGTGGGGATTTAAGACAACATATGATAAAGGGCTTGCATATGAAGGATTTAAATCTATGCACATGTGTCCAAGATGTAGTACTACACTTTCAAACTTTGAAGTGAATCAAGGATATAAGGATATTACAGATATTTCTATCTATGCTCTATTTACTTTAAAAGATTCTCCAGATACAAGCTTAGTTGCATGGACAACAACCCCGTGGACTCTCCCCGGGAATGTTGCTCTTGCTGTAGGAGAAGATGTTGAATATGTGAAGATAAAGGCAGAAGATAAATTTGTAATTGTTGCAAAAGAAAGATTGTCTGTAATTGAAGGAGAGCATGAAGTGTTAGAAACATATAAAGGAAGTGATTTAATCGGTAAATCATATATTCCTCTTTTTGATTACTATTCTTCAGATAAAGATTTGGAGAATGTAGAAAATGGTTGGAAAATATATGGAGCAGATTTTGTAACTACTGAAGACGGAACAGGTATTGTTCATATAGCTCCTGCTTTTGGAGATGATGATTATAATCTTGGGCAAAAAAATAATATGCCATTTGTTCAACATGTAGATAGGGAAGGTAAATTTAAAGAAGAAGTAAAAGATTTTCCAGCTCTGTATGTAAAACCAAAAGATGATCATCAAGGAACTGATATTGAAATAATTAAATACCTTGCAGGAACAGGTAAATTATTTTCAAAAGAAAAAATAATTCACTCATATCCACACTGCTGGAGATGTGACACACCTCTACTTAACTATGCTATGAGCTCATGGTTTATTAAAGTTACAGATCTTAAAGATAGAATGATTGAAGAAAATAATAAGGTTAATTGGATTCCTGAATCAATAGGTAAGTCTCGTTTTGGTAATTGGCTAGAAGGGGCAAGAGATTGGTCAATTTCACGATCAAGATATTGGGGTGCGCCACTTCCAATATGGAAGTCTGAATCTGGAAAGGTGGAAATTCTTGGATCATACGATGATTTAAGAAGTAAGCTAAATGCTAAGAATACATATACAGCAATGAGACATTCTGAATCTTTAGGAAACACTAAAGGTATTGTTACTTCAAAAATTGGAGGACATGGTGATGAGCTAACAGAAAAAGGAAAAGAAGAATTGTCTAAAAAAATAGAAGAACTTAAAGAGTTAAAAATTGATTTAATTATTTCTTCTCCATTTGAAAGAACTAAGGAAACTGCCCAATCTATTAAAGAGGGACTTAGTCTATCTGATGATGATTTAATTTTTGAAAGTAGAATTCAAGAGCTTCAAATTCCAGAATACGAAGGGAAGGACTGGACTGTTTGGAGAGATAAAAATATTCATGAAAGATTTAATTTTATAGATGATAAGAATGAAAACTATAATAAGGTAAAAGAAAGAGTTGGAGAATTTATGTATGATTGTGAAGAAAAATATGAAGGGAAGAATATTTTATTTATTTCTCACGGTCTTCCAATACAAATGATGCATGCAATATCAAATGGGTTAACAGGAAGATCAGTTGAAGATATGTATTCTGAAGAAACATACGCATATAAAAATTCTGAATTTAGGAAACTAAATTTCACTCCTTGGCCTCATAATGAAAAATTTGAGTTTGATATTCATCGACCATATATTGATGAAGTTACTTGGGTAAATGAAGATGGAGAAAAGATGGAAAGAATCCTTGATGTATTTGATACTTGGATGGATTCAGGAAGTATGCCATTTGCACAACATCATTATCCTTTTGAAAATAAAGATAAGGTGAAGCCAGCTGATTTTATTGCAGAAGGATTAGACCAAACAAGAGGATGGTTCTATACTTTACTTGTTCAAGGTGTATCACTGTTTGATAAGGCGCCATTTAAGAATGTTGCTGTTAATGGATTAATTCTAGCAGAGGATGGAAAGAAAATGTCTAAGAGTCTTCAGAATTATCCAGAGCTATTACCAACACTTGATAAATATGGAGCAGATTCTCTTAGATATTTCCTAGCTTCATCTCCAGCCGTTAAAGCAGAGGACTTACTTTTCTCAGAAAAAGGAATTGATGAAGTTATGAAGAAGATTGTGATGAGGTTATATAATGTTGTTTCATTTTACGAGATGTATGGTGGTAATGAAAAGGCAGGTGAGGAATTTCCACATACTAATAACAAATTAGATAAATGGATTGTTAATAGGTTATATGAAGTTAGAAAAGAGGTTACAAAATCTCTTGAGAAATATGAATTTGATAGAGCTTCCCGTCCATTTATGGATTTTATTGACGATCTTTCTACTTGGTATATAAGAAGGTCAAGGGATAGGTTTAAGACAGAAGATCAAGATTCAAAAGAGGCACTTCAGACTACAAGATTTGTACTTAAATATATTTCAACTTTAATGGCCCCATTTATGCCATTTTCAGCAGAAGAAGTTTATCAAAAAGTTGAAGGTGGAGAAGAGAGTGTACACTTAGACGTGTGGCCAGAAGAGGAGGCTGTCGAGCAAGAGGTTCTAGATAAGATGGAAATACTTAGAGATGTAGTTACTAAGGCTTTAAAAGTTAGAATTGCGACAGGTATGAAAGTTAAACAACCTCTACAATCTGTTACTATTACTAATATAGAATTTGAGGGAGATATTGATTTACAAAATATTCTTTCTGATGAATTAAATGTGAAAGAAGTATTATTTGGTTCTGAGCTAATTTTTGATACAGAATTAACTTTTGAATTAGAGGAGGAGGGGAAGGCTCGAGAATTTATTAGAGGTGTTCAACAGTTAAGAAAAAATAGAGGATTACAACCCTCAGACAGAGTTGTTATATCTTTAAATGTAATACCTAGTTTTGTGGAGACTCATAAACAGGAAATTATAGAAACTGTTGGAGCTGATGATATTGTTAATGGAGAGATTAAAGGAGAAGAAAAGATTGTAATTGGGGAGGAAGAAATTAGTATAAGTATCTAATATAATTTGGTGTTAATATATAATAATGTATTCAATATATAATACTCCGGCATTAGTCTTGAATAAGAAAGATCATTCTGATAATGATGTTGTTTTAACTTTTCTTACCAAAGAATTTGGATTAATCAGAGCTGTTGCCACAGGGCTAAGAAAAGAAAAATCTAAATTAAGGTTTAGTCTTCAAACATTCTCAGTCACAGATGTTTCTTTGGTAAAAGGTAAAGGAATGTGGAGAGTTACAAATGCAAAGCATATTGAAAGTCTTGTTGGAGAAAAAAATAATATTCTAGATAAGATTAAATTAACTATAGAAAGATTGGTATATGGAGAAGAGGGTAGTGATTTGTATAATATAGTTGTTAATGGAGTCAAGACAGATTCAAAAGATTATGAGTCCGTTGAAAGGATTATTATCATGAGAATTTTAAATGAATTAGGGTATATAGAAAGAAAAGGTTTGAATGATTTTTTTAAAGATACTAATATAAGTATAGATTTGATAGAAAAAAGTAATTTAATGAAGAAGGATATAATTAAATTTATCAACAATGCATTCAAGGTCTCTAATATGTAACTATGTTAGAATTAACCCATGAAAAAGATAATCCTAACCTCCCTAATACTAGTACTAGCACTAATAACAATATTCATAACATAATTTGTTATATTTGATATAATACTTTATATGAATGAAAAAGAAGATAAAATATCAGATGTAAAGAAAAAACTTGATTCTGCTAAGTATTCACAGAAAGAATCTTGGAGGCATCATCTTGCCCCTAAGCAATATAGTGTTTCTGGAGATTGGGAAGGAGAAGAAAATGAAGAAGTTGATGATGAGCCTAAACTTCTAACATCAATGCCAAAAGCGCCAAAAACTAAAATGGGTATTTTGACTGTATTGTTTATTGTTTCAGTAGTGTTTCTTATAAGTGCAATCTCTTTCGCTCTATTTTCTTTTAGAGGAGGGAAAGTGGGTATTTCAAAAGAAAGTATAACTATTGATGTAACTGCTCCAATTTCAATAGCATCAGGAGAGTTATTGAAGCTTGATATTTCTGTTTCTAATAACAATCAAGTTAATTTAGAGGTCGCTGAACTTGTTATTGAATATCCTAGTGGAACAAGACAGGCTGATGATATAACAGAATCACTGTCAAGAACCAGGACTGTTTTAGGAGAAATAAATACTGGTGAGATTGTTAAACATTTAGAAGTGGCAAGAATTTTTGGAGAGGAAGATGAGACAGTAGTGATACCTATAAAATTAGAATATAGAATTCCATCATCAAATGCCGTATTTGAAGTATATAAGGATTTCGATCTAACTCTTTCTTCTTCACCACTTAGATTGGATGTGACTGGATTGGATAAGGTTACTGGGGGTCAAAGAGTGTCATTTGATGTAGCGCTGGAATCTAATGGAAATGAGATTTTAAGAAATGTATTAGTAGAAGCTGAATATCCATTTGGATTTAGCTTTATAGATTCTAATATTGAACCGATATTCAATAATAGGATTTGGGAATTTGAGGAGATATCTCCAGGAGAAACTATTGATATTACTATTGATGGTATTTTGGAAGGAGAAAATAATGAAGATAGATTCTTCAAGTTTAATGCCGGATTACAAGATTCTGAAATACGAGAAAAAATAAATGTCCTGTTCACTACCTTTAATCATGTGATTAGTATTAGTAATCCTTTCTTGGCACTAGATCTAAAATTTGATGATGAAAGTGGTGATGTGTTTATAAACAAGAATGAAGAGACAATTGCTGGAGAGATTATTATAGAAAACACAACAGAGAATGCTATAAGTAATGCAAAAGTAGTTATTGATATTAATGAAAATCTATTTGATAAATATACAATTAGTAGTAACGAAGGATTCTTTGATTCAACTAATAGTAAAATAACTTGGAATCCACAAGTATTAGAAAGTCTTAAGGTATTAGCTCCGGGAGATTCTGTATTTCTAGACTTCGTATTTACTGTAGATTCATTTGTTAGAGAAAGTGGTGCGGTAATTTCAAAACCAGAAATGACATTTGATGTTTTGGTTAGTGGAAATAGAATAAATGAAAGAGGTGTTGATGAGGAAATTAAAGCCAGTACATTTAAGAAAATAATTTTCCAATCAGATGTTAAGTTTGTAGGTAATTCTTTGTATAATACTCCTGAGATTATAAACTATGGACCGATACCTCCAAAAGTTGAGGAGGCAACAGCATATGCTGCATACTTTGAAATATTTAATCCTACAAGTCAGATAACAGATGCGGTAGTTACTGCAACTCTACCTCAATATGCTAATTGGAAAAATGTAATTTCTCCGACGACTGAGAATGTTAAATATAATGATATAACAAGAATTATAACTTGGGATATTGGTAATATTCCTGCTGGAACAGGATATATAACATCTCCTAAAAGAGTTGCTTTCCAGGTAGAAATCTTTCCAAGTGCTAATCAGTCAGGTAGAGTGCTATCAATAATTGGACAACCTAAGTTTGTTGGGTATGATACTCATACAGAAATAAACATTGAAGAATACCTAGAGTCATTCACTACAGACACAGAAGATATTGGTAACTTCGATGAGATTAGTGTAATTAAATAATTATGGAAAAACATTCATTAGAAAAAGTAATATCATTAGCAAAAAGAAAAGGATTTATATACCAAGGGTCTAGTATCTATGGAGGACTTGCTGGTACATGGGATTATGGACCATTGGGTGTAACTCTTAAAAATAATATTAAGAATATTTGGTGGAAGCAATTTGTTGATAATAGGGAAGACATGTATGGAATAGATGCAGCAATATTAATGAATCATAAAGTATGGGAAGCAACAGGACATGTTGGAGCTTTTCATGATCCGCTTGTAGAAGATACTAAGACAAAGAAAAGATATAGAGCAGATCATATCCTTGAGGAATTAAATGTTGATGTTGTAGGAATGGATATTTCTGATATGGATAATTACATTAGAGAAAATAGTGTAAAAAGTCCAGAGGGAAATGAATTAGGAAAAGTTGTTCAATTTAATATGATGCTAAAAACTGAAGTTGGTGTAACTGGAGGGGAAGATTCAATTTCATATCTTAGACCAGAAACTGCTCAAGGAATGTTTGTAAATTACAAGAATGTTTTAGATTCATTTTCACCAAAGCTTCCCTTTGGACTAGGACAAGTTGGTAAAGCATTTAGAAATGAGATTGCACCAAGAGATTTTATTTTTAGAACAAGAGAATTTGAACAAATGGAAGTTGAATATTTTGTACATCCAAAAACATGGGAAGAACACTTTAAAATGTGGCAGAAAGAAATGTGGAATTTTACAAAGGAAATAGGATTGCCTCAAGATTTAATACATGAGCTGGAAGTAGAGGATGGAGATAGAGCACACTATTCAGAAAGAACTATTGATTTCGAATTTGATTTTCCTTTTGGAAGAAAAGAATTGTATGGGTTAGCATATAGGACAGATTATGATCTTAGAAAACATATGGAGAGTAGTAAGGAAAAATTAGAATATACAGATAGTAGTACTGGAGAAAAGTTCATTCCACATGTAATAGAGCCATCACTTGGCCTTGATCGTACAGTACTTGCTGTTTTAACATCTGCATATAGCGAAGATATTGTAGATGATAATCCTCGTACATTTTTAAAGCTATCTAAAAATATTGCACCTGTTCAAGTTGCTGTATTTCCTTTAGTTAAGAATAAGGAAGATATTGTAGAGAAAGCGAGAGAGATATATGAAGTATTAAAAAAACAAGGATTAAGAGTTGCATTTGATGATAATGGAAACGTAGGAAAGAGGTATAGACGACAAGATGAGATAGGAACGCCATATTGTGTAACTATTGATTATGATTCTCTTGTGGACGGTACTGTGACGCTTAGAGAGAGGAATAGCGGGGAGCAAGAGAGGGTAAAAATAGAGGAGATTATAGAAAGGATATAATTAAATTTATCAACAATGCATTCAAGGTCTCTAACATGTAACTATGTTACAATTAACCCATGAAAAAGATAATCCTAACCTCCCTAATACTAGTACTAGCACTAATAACAATATTCATATACACAGTATTCACATCAAACACTGAAAAGACTGTAGTACAACAAACAATAAGAAGAACAAGCTCAGATGACACTACTAAAGTAACAACATCAGGTCCAAACTTCGAAAAGAGTACTGGCGGAAGTATAAGTTCATTATCAAACACTGAAAAGACTGTAGTACAACAAACAATAAGAAGAACAAACTCAGATGACACTACTAAAGTAACAACATCAGGTCCAAACTTCGAAAAGAGTACTGGCGGAAGTATAAGTTCATTCTTTGGTCCAAACAAAGAAGAAGAGAATGAAGTTAAAAGAAATCCTTTAAACTTCCTTCTTTACGCTAACAAAGATAATGAGAGTAATAAGTTAGATACAGGTACTAACTCTGAAACTATTTTTTCCTTTAGGAGTAGTAGTGATCAAGATTCACAAACATCAGAACCTCAAGCTCAAACATCTCAAACATACTCAAACCAAAACCAATACCAACCAGGAGATGAATTCATATATTCAGAAGATTATGATCAACAAAACTTCCTTAGTGGTTTAGATGACATATATAACAACTCATCTGAATGGGTAGATGAGTATAATGAGTTTGATGATGTAGATTATGGTTTTATAGAGTATGATACTCCGACGACAACGGGGGTGGCTACTGCACCTACGTCAGGAAGTTCGACCGGAGGGTCTTCATATTCAACGTATAATGAGGATGATATTGTAGATGATGGTAGATTCCTAACAAAACACACCCCATATCCAACGTATCATGAGGATGATGCTTTTTGTGGAATTGGTTATAATACAGATAGGGCTATATATGTTCCATATCTTGTAGAAGGGTATTGGCCATTAACAGAACCTAGTCTCTTATGTGATGTGGGAAATTATTCTGATTTTTCAACAATAGGAGACTCTACTACCAAGCATATTGTTGAAAATGAGCTAGGTGGAAAAAACATAAAAATATCTAGCAGAATCTATAGGGGAATGATAGCAAGCTGGAAATGTTCTGGGGTAAATGAAGGAGTAGAAAAAAAATGTATATGGAAATATTATCCATCACTTCCTCCGGTACAAAGTAATAATTGTGGTACTGCGCCCAATCCAAAAACAGCTTCAGCTTCTGAGTTATGTAAAAATGGAAGTTTTATGTTTGGAATCACTGATGATAATAAGCTTTTAGGGAGTGATCCAAGCAACATCAGATACAGTAGTACGGTTGGGGTTAGAACATATCCAACAAAATCACCATCAGATCCTCAGATTTATTATTGGGACTGTTTTACTGACAATATAAGTATTCGCGATAATTGTTCACAAGTGGTTTGGCCTTAATGTTATTTTTCTTTTCTTTAAATTTTCTGATACAATGTTTTCTATATGAAATTCAAAAAAACAGTTTTAGAAAATGGACTTACAATTATTACTTCACCAGCAGTAGAGTCACAGACAGTTACTGTTTTGACTCTAGTTTCAACTGGTTCAGATTATGAGACAGTAGAAAATAATGGAATCTCACACTTCTTAGAGCACATGTGTTTTAAAGGTACTGATAAGAGAACTTGTTCAGAGATTAATATTGAATTAGATTCAGCAGGAGCAACTAGTAATGCATTTACTAGTAATGAGTATACTGGATATTATGCTAAAGCTCATCACAAAAAACTTCCAGTTCTATTGGATGTTGTTTCAGATATATATCTTAACTCTACATTTCCAAAAGATGATATTGAGAAAGAAAGAGGTGTAATTATTGAAGAGATTAATATGTATGAGGATCTTCCAAAAAGAAAAGTTTGGGATGAATTAGCATCTTTGATGTATAAGGGTGAACCGGCTGGTAGAACAATACTTGGCCCAATTAATAATATTAAAAACATTAGTCAGGAAGATTTTATTAAATATAAAAAAGATCATTATGTGGCAAAAGGAACAACAGTTGTTGTTTCTGGTAAATTTGATCAATCAAAAGTAATCAAAGAGATAAAGAATCTTTTTAAAGATGTTGATACGAACAAAAAAGTAAAAAGAAAAAAAACAAAATTTACACAATCAAAACCACAAGTTGCTGTAAAATATAAAAAGACAGATCAAACTCATCTTTTGTTTGGAGTAAATACATTTCCAATAAAGGATAAAAGAAATATAACTCTATCACTACTATCTACTATTTTAGGAGGAGGAATGAGCTCAAGATTGTTTACTGAGATGAGAGATAAAAGAGGTCTTTGTTATTACACTTTTTCTCATGCAGATAGATCTACAGATCGTGGAATTCTAGCTGTTGGATCAGGAGTGGGACATAAGAAGCTAGAAGAATCAGTGGAGGTTATCATGAATGAATTCAGAAAACTTCGTGATGAAGAGGTGTCACCAAAAGAATTAAAGAAAGCCAAAGATTATCTAATTGGTAATATGGCAATGTCACTAGAGGGAAGTGATGATGTTGCGATGAGTCTAGGTATGCAAGAGTTACTAAAAGGAGATATTAAAAAACCACAAGAGAAGTTTAGAGAAATTAGAAAAGTAACATCAGCTGATATTAAGAAGTTGGCTAAGCAAATATTTGTAGATAATAGATTAAACTTTGCAGCAATTGGACCACTTAAAGATGATAAGAAAATTAAAAAGATTTTAAAATTCTAGAATAATATTAGCTTTTTTAGAAACATTTAGTTAGAATAGGTTAATGTCAGATACAAAAATAACAACACACGCTATTTCATCAGGAAGCATATTAAGAATCATTTTAATATTAGTCCTGTTTTATGGATTATTCATCATTAAAAATATAATTTTAACACTCTTAACAGCAATTATTATTGCTTCAGCTATCGAACCAGGAGCAGCATGGCTTGAGAAAAGAAAGATACCGAGAACTATTGCTGTTCTTATGATCTATGTAGCGGTATTCCTCTTCTTTGGAGGATTGTTCGCATTCTTCATGCCTATGTTATTCAAGGAGGTTGTAAATATGTTAAATGTTCTTCCAGAATATATTGATACAATAATACAATCTTCAACATCTAAAGGGTTTGAAGGTATAGCCCCTCTATTTTCAGAATCAACTTTTGGAGATATCTTAAAATCTGCAGGAGGAATATTCTCCGGAGCTACGTTAAGTTTTGTTACTGTAGCCAGCTCATTGTTTGGAGGTCTTCTAGGACTTTTAATGACTGTTGTAATATCTTTCTATCTAGCCGTTCAAAAAAATGGTGTAACTAATTTTCTAAGTATTATAGTTCCTAACAAGCATGAAGAATATGCTATCGACTTATGGAAAAGATCTCAAAAGAAGATTGGTCTTTGGATGCAAGGACAATTGCTACTAGCAATACTTGTAGGTGTTCTTACATACCTACTATTATCTATCTTAGGAATTCCAAATGCACTTGTATTAGCATTAATTACTGCTGTGTTTGAGTTAATTCCTGTGATTGGACCTATTCTTGCAGCTGTTCCTGCTATAGCATTTGCTTTTGTAGATGGTGGAGCAACTTCTGCAGTATTAGTAGCTGGTGTATATGTTGTTATTCAACAATTAGAGAATAATCTTTTCCACCCACTTGTGGTAAAGAAGATTGTAGGTATACCATCTCTTGTTGCGATTATAGCCTTAATTGTCGGAGCTCAATTAGCGGGATTCTTAGGAATTGTTATAGCCGTTCCGATGGCTGCGGCACTTATGGAGTTTTTGCATGATGTTGAGAAAAACAAGGCAGCGAGAAGAATAAAGAATTCATAAAACTATGTCTAAAAATCAGTACATAACAACAACACTTCCATATGTTAATTCAGATCCTCATATAGGGTTTGCTATGGAGATTGTAAGAGCTGATGCTGTTGCAAGATTTAAAAAACTTCAGGGATATGATGTGTTTTTTAATACTGGTACAGATGAACATGGAGTTAAGATATTTGAAAATGCTCAAAAGGAAGGGGTAGATACTCAAGAGTATGTAGATGAATATGCAGGTAAGTTTAAAGATCTAAAGGAAGTCCTTGGACTCTCATCGGACATTAATTTTATCCGTACTACAGATGAAAGACATATTAAAACAGCCCAAGAGTTCTGGAAAAGATGTAATGATAATGGACATATCTATAAGAAGTCATATCATGGAAAATATTGTTCCGGATGTGAGCTAACAAAAACAGATAGTGAATTAGTGGATGGGAAGTGTGAAATTCATCCTACAAAAGAAATTGAATTAATAGATGAAGAAAATTATTTCTTTAAATTTTCTGAGTTTGAAGATAGGCTAAAAGAGTTGTATAGGAATAATCCAGATTTGGTAATTCCTAGTTTTAGATTTAATGAAATTAAATCTTTTGTTGATAGAGGATTAGAAGACTTTAGTATTTCAAGATTAAAAGAAAAAATGCCATGGGGTATAGAGGTTCCGGGAGATAATAATCATGTTATGTATGTTTGGTTTGATGCTCTTGTAAACTATATCTCTACACTAGGTTGGCCAGAGGGAGAAGATTTTGAAAAGTTTTGGGTGAACGGAAATCCTATTCAGTATGCTGGTAAAGATAACTTGCGTCAGCAATCTGCTATGTGGCAAGCAATGCTTATGTCAGTTGATATTCCTACAACAAAAAATATTATTATTAATGGATTCATAACTTCAGATGGACACAAAATGAGTAAGTCATCAGGTAATGTTGTAAATCCATCAGAGATAGTAGATGAGTTTGGGACAGAAGCTTTTAGATATTTTGTACTTAGAGAATTAAGTCCTTTTGAGGACAGTGACTTTTCATATGAAGGATTTAAGGAGTCATACAATGCACACCTTGCAAATGGAATAGGGAACCTAACTAATAGAATACTTAAAATGTCAGAAACTCATATTTCTGAAGGAGTCGATATTGTGGATAATGATTTACCAGAAGAATATATAGAAGCATTTAATGAATTTAATTTACAAAAAGTTTGTAACCTTATCTGGAAAAAAATAGGGGATATGGATAAATATATTCAAGACACAGAACCTTTCAAACTTGTTAAGGAGGACATGACAGCAGCAAAGATCATAATTGAAAGTCTGGTACAAGATATTAATGATGTGGCTATAATGCTTAAACCTATACTTCCAGAAACAGCGCAGAAGATACTTACAAGTGTGAAGGAGAACAAGAAGCCAGAAGTCGGATTGTTTGATAGAAAATAATACCTTGAGTTATTTTAAATATGTGGTATAAATTATGGAATTAGTTCTTTAACATTTTTGCGAATTTGGTCATAGCTATGAGTCCTTTTAGAGGGTTGATAGCTATGACTACAACAACTGGAGTCCTATGGTAAAAAATAATCTGTACATTGTAGCGTATTAGATAATACGAAGCTTTGTATAGGTGCAAACAAATAAAATAATGAAGACACCAACAACTGCTCAGGCTATGAGTATTATAAAAATAGCAACAGATAAAGGTTTAGATCGTCAGCAATTTCAAGAATTGATTGATGGAGGAAACATTGCAAGACTAATGGATAGGAAGGTAAGCCTAGGTAAAGGTATTAAAATACACAAACTAAAATCAACTGTGCATCAGGATATGGATTGGATTAAGTCAGTGCATTTGGCTGGACCAGATACTCCATCTAATTACAGTATTTGGGAATCTGGATATCTATACTCACCAGTTTCTGATAAGGAAGAGAAAAATGATTATGTTTTGGTTAATTTCTCAAAAGGAAATGGATCTTGGGATAAAGCCCTGGAATATGCTAAAGATAATAATCTTGAATTAACAAATCCTAGAGAAGCTAATGCAGTCGCTTCAAAGAATAATTTAATAAAAGATTTGGAGATAAAAAAAGATGATTGGATTCATATAGTATCAACTACTTCTAAATACTCTAAAGGACATAAACATACTTGTTGTGTGTTTCAAAATTATTCTTACTCTAAGACAGTTCTTCATAAAGTTAGTAAATTTGATAATTCAAATTCATGGTTCTTGTTTCGCAAAAAAACTAAATATTAGCATCTTATAGAAGAATGCTAAATCAATCTCCTACAAACTCGGTTTGTAGGAGATTTTTTATTTTTTTATGTTAAGCTATTTAAATATGAAATACATAGACATCCATTCACATTTAAATTTTGATATATATCAAGGTGATTTAGATTTTGTTTTAAGTGATATGAGAGATTTGGAAGTAGGGAGTATTGTCGTAGGAGTAGACTCTAAGACCTCAAAAAGGGCTGTAGAGATAGCAGAGAATAATAATGGTATATACGCAGTTGTAGGTATTCATCCTATGTATGTGGATGAAGAAATTAATTTTGATAGAAAATATTATCAATCATTAGTTGATAATGAGAAGGTGATTGGAGTGGGGGAGATAGGATTAGATTTTTTTAGATTACCAAAGGAGGGAATTGAAAAGTATAAAGAAGATCAAGTAAGGGTTTTTATTGAGCAGATTGAATTCGCAAGAGATAATAATCTTCCAATAATGATTCATTGTCGACAAGCATATAGAGAGACTATAGATATATTAAAAGAGTATGAGGGTCTGAAAGTTAATTTTCATTTTTTCGCTGGCGATAAGGATATATTAAAAGAGATATTAGATCTTGGATACTATGTTTCTTTTACGGGGGTAATTACTTTCACTAAAGACTATGATGAGGTAATAGAAAATACTCCTGATGATAGGGTAATGAGTGAAACAGATTGTCCATATGTAACTCCTACTCCATACAGAGGAGAAAGAAACCAGCCAGTTTATGTTAAGGAAGTAGTGAAAAGAATAGGGGAGATAAAGAATAAGGATATGACTAATCAATTATTACAGAACGCTAAAGACTTCTGGGGAATATAGGATTTCTTTATTGAAATTTTATCTTAGTTGTGGTAATCTTTCTTTATGACCGAAAAGAAAATGTCATTAGAAGAGGGGAAGGAATTATACGAGATCGGATTCCACCTTATCTCTTCTCTTGCTGCAGAGCAAGCCCAAGAAGAATTTTCCAATTTACAAGACGGTCTCGGAAAATTAGCAGAAGTAATAAGTGCTAAAGAGCCAGAATTAATCAATCTAGAATACACAATGGTTAAAACTATTGATCGTAAGCATGAAAGATTCGATACTGCACACTTTGCATATATTACATTCATTACTAGTCCTGATAAAGTTCAATCAATTAAAGACTTGTTTGATGGAGATAAGAGTGTTTTAAGACACCTAATCATCAAAACAGTTTCTGATGCAGAAGAATCTCTAATCAAGGTAAATGAAATATTTGCCAAAGATGAAGAAGATGAAATTGTAGAAGATATTGATAGTTCAGATATTCCTGAGAAAGACGTTGAACCTACTGAGTCAACTGAAAAAACTCAAGAAGATCCGAAAGAAGACGAGCTAGATCAGAAAATTGATGAATTAGTTTCATAGCCTATGTATCTAAATAAAGCACTAATCGGAGGAAACCTTACAAGAGATCCAGAAAAGAGAGCACTTCCTAACGGAACTGCTGTTACAAACTTTAGTCTAGCGACTACAAGAGTTTGGAAAGGGTCTGATGGTCAGCAACAAGAATCAACTGACTTTCATAATATTGTAGTGTTTGGTAGGCCTGCAGAAACCAGCGCAATGTACTTGAAAAAAGGACAATTTGCCATGGTTGAAGGTAGAATACAAACACGTAGTTGGGATGCAGATGATGGAAGCAAGAAATATCGAACAGAAATCATTGCAGAAAAAGTACAGTTTGGACCAAAAGCTGGAGGAGCAGCAACAACACCTGCGTCAGAAGGAGGAGATGCACCATCAAAACCTGATAATGCTGGAGATACTGCTATAGAATATCCTGAATCAGATATTAATCCTGAAGATATTCCATTTTAGAAGAGTTAATTAATATTATAAAACTATGAATAAAAAAGATTTTTTCTTAGAGAATAATATTGCTCACATAGACTATAAAGCAGTTCCTGCTTTACGTCAGTTCATTAATAAGAACGGACGAATGCTATCTAGAAAAGTTACTGGCTTAACAGCTAAGAACCAAAGAGCGCTTTCACAAGCAATCAAGAGAGCAAGATATATGGGATTACTTCCATATCTAGAGCAATAGAAAATAAAAAAACACCCAATTGGGTGTTTTTTTATTTATGCTCTCTCTACGTACTCACTAGTTTCTGTATTTATTCTTAGTATATCTCCAGTCTCTATAAAAAGGGGAGTGGATACAACTAATCCTGTCTCTAATACAACCTTCTTATCTCCACCTGAGACAGTGTTTCCTTTAATATTTGGTGGAGCCTCAGTAACCTCTAGTTCCACTTTAATTGGTAACTTCACTCCAATTACAGAGTCTTCATCGTCTCTGTCTGTCCATATGATAGCTTCTACTTCACTTCTTTCTTTCATGAACTTAATTGAATCACCTAGAATGCTTTCCGCGACCATGAATCTCTCTTTTAGATTTTCAGAAGGAGAGAACCAATATTCAACTTCTCTACTTTGTCTGTTATCCTTTTTGAATAGGAATATATATTTTTCTCTAGAGATATCAGCTTCATTTACTTTTTCTGAATTAGAAAACGATCTTTCTGTAACTCCGCCTGTAATCAAGTTCTTAAGTTTTGTTTGATTAACAGGTTTACGAGCTTGTTTGCGTGATACCTGAGAGGAAATAACTTCATAGACAGTATTATCTAATTCAATATATTTCCTTTCTCTAATTTGATTATAATCTAACATTAGTCTTCTTCTTTCAGTGCTACTTTAATTTTCTTTAAGATCTCATCTGATACTTTCTTGTTTTCCTTTAAGAACATTCTACATTTGTCGTATCCTCTAGCCATCTTTATGTCTCCATATGAATATGATGCTCCGGCTTTAGAAATGATGTCATATTTCTCTCCAAGGGCAATTATCTCACCTTCTTTTGAAATACCTTCATTATACATAAGATCAAATTCAGTTTGTCTAAATGGGGCAGCTACCTTATTTTTAACGACCTTCACTCTACAGCGTCCCCCCATAACTGCATCTCCTTTCTTTATCTGAGCAATTCTACGTATATCAAGTCTAACTGATGTATAGAATTTTAATGCTTTACCTCCAGGAGTTGTTTCCGGGTTACCAAACATTACACCAATTTGCATACGTATTTGGTTTATAAAGATAACAACAGTGTCAGTCTTTGAAACAATAGCAGTTAGTTTTCTAAGTGCTTGAGACATAAGTCTTGCTTGTTTACCTACATGGTGGGCTCCCATTTCTCCTTCAATTTCATCTTTAGGAGTTAATGCTGCTACAGAGTCTATAACAATAACATCCAATTTTCCTGATCTTACAAGACTCTCTGTAATCTCTAGGGCTTGTTCACCAGTATCTGGTTGTGATACCAATAGTTCATCAAGTTTCACGCCAAGTCTTTCAGAGTACTCAGGGTCTAAGGCATGTTCTGCATCAACAAAAGCACATACTCCACCTTCTTTTTGTGCTTCTGCTATAACATGAAGTGCAAGGGTAGTCTTACCTGATGATTCTGGTCCAAATATCTCCACAATTCTTCCTCTTGGTAATCCACCTATTCCAAGGGCAGTATCTAATCCTAGTGAACCTGTTGGAATCGCTTTAATGTTCGTTTTTGGTTGATCAGTTAATTTGATCATTGCTTCATCTCCAAACTTTGTTTTTATTGATGCTAATGTTTCTTCTATTTTTTTGTTCTTAGCTTCTACATCTTTTGAAGGACTTTTTTTGCTAATAGTTTTTTTTGCCTTTGTTGTTGTTTTTTTCATACAGTAATTATACTACAATAGGGTAATAAAGTTGTTATAAATAAACTCTCAAGATGTAATTTTCTAGTTTGTCAACTTTTCTATTTCATCTAAATTATCCTCTATTTCATCTTCAGTTTCTTCCTCAATCTCAGGAGGAGTGAATTCTTCTTGTCTTTCTATTGATACTTTCTTTTCTGTTAATCTATCAAATGTATCTTTACCCTGAATAAATATGATAGAAACTCCTGGAGTAACACCTCTTTTTTGAGAGAACTTTCCAGATTCATCCAATAAGACGGGGACTGAGTTTATATATAAGGTGTGAACATTTTTTGTTTCTCCTGATATGGTCACCACCTTATTATTAGTAACAATGTATTCTTGTTGATCAATTGATATGGTAGGGCGTTGTATATAGAATCTAAACACAAAAATCATATATCCAAATATTGAAAGGAATATGATTCCAAGTATTAACTTCGATAATGGTCTACTGGCCATTATCTTCGTTGTTATCTACATTCTCCTCAACCTCTTCTTCAGTATTATCTTCATGTGTTTCTTCTCCTAGAGAAAGTATTTCACGAGGTCTTGATCCATCAGCTGGTCCTACAATACCTCTTTCTTCTAGCATGTCTATAAGTCTAGCTGCACGAGCATATCCAACTCTAAGTTTTCTTTGTATATACGATGTACTAGCTTTCCCGGCCTCAATAACAGATTGTTTAGCGTCTTCATATAGATCATCTTCATCTTCGTCATCAGTATCAAATGATGAGAAGGCAGCATTGTTAGCTTCTTGTTCTCCTTGGAAGTCTATCTCCATATCTGGAACTTCATCTTGATACGCTCCCTTTAAGTATTCAACAGTCTTCTTCACTTCATCTTCAGAAATAAATGCAGATTGAATACGAGTGGGTTGTGATACTTCTCCTGATAGATAGAGCATATCTCCAGCACCTAGAAGTTTCTCAGCTCCTGCTTGATCAAGAATTGTTCTTGAGTCAATTTGTGATGAAACTTGTAAGGCAATTCTAGAAGGGATGTTCGCTTTAATAAGACCGGTAATAACATTAACAGAAGGTCTTTGAGTAGAGATGATTAGGTGGATTCCAACAGCACGCGACATTTGTGCTAATCGAACAATTCCAGCTTCTAGTTCTTTTGGATATGCTTGCATAATATCTGCAAGTTCATCGATAACAAAAACGATGTATGGCATTGCTTCTGGAAGTTCTGTTTCTTCATCACCAGATGCTTTAGCTGCTTCAATTGCTTTTTCATAAATAGAAGTATGATATGACTTTATGTTTTGAACTTTATATTTTTGTAGTACGTCATATCTTCTATCCATTTCTCTTGTTGCCCATTTAAGTGCAAGAATTGTTTTCTTTGCATCTGTAATTACGGGAGTTAGAAGATGTGGTATTCCATCATATAGAGTTAACTCAACTCTCTTTGGATCTACCATAATGAATTTAAGATTATCTGGGGAGTTACGATATAGTAGGGAAGTGATAAGTGCGTGAGCTGTTACAGACTTACCTGAACCTGTTGCACCAGCAATTAGAAGGTGAGGCATTTTTGCCATATCAGCAAAAGATGCTAAACCAGATATTCCTTTTCCAAGAGCCATCATTAATGGCTTGTCTGGATTTTGGAAATCCTTTGAAGCAAGAAGTGTTCCAAGTCCAACAGTAGCTTTAGAACTATTTGGAATTTCTATTCCTACAAGACTCTTTCCTGGGATCGGTGCTTCTATTCTAAGTGGGTGAGCGGCAAGGGCTAGAGATAGATCTTGTTGAAGACTTGTTATTCTAGTTAGCTTAACTCCTTCTGCTGGCTTAAGAGCGTATCTTGTAATAGATGGTCCAATAGATATTTCATCCATCTCTACATTAATTCCAAAGTTTTGTAATGTCCTTTTAATCATGTTGGCATTAGATTTAATGTCCCCAACATCTGGTTTACCACTGTCCTTTTTAAGTATAGAAAGAGGTGGGGGAGTAAACGCTTTATTCCTTGAAAAGAATTGAGTAAGGAATACCAACCCTCCATCGTCTTTATTAGCAGTGTCCTTTACCTGTCCTTTAGATTTTTTAGGTATGTCCTTTTTAGATTCTTTTTCTTCTTCTTTAGATTCCTCCTCTTCTTTTTCATGCATTTTTTCTTCAACCTTAGCCACTTCTTTTTCTACATCTTCAGATATTGCAGCAAGTTCTCTTTTCTTTTCTGCACGTTCTCTTGCATTGGTAACTATCTTTTTTATAGATGTTTCGAAAAGCAAAACTATAGATCCAAGTAATGCCCCGAAACTTATTATTCCACCCATGAATTTTTCAAAAAGATAAGTTAATGGATATGCTAATGCTCCACCAAATATTCCTCCATTTCCTCCAAGTATCTCTACAAGAGATAAGCCTGATATAAGGAATAGAAGAGAACCTATTATCTTATGTAGTCCCATTCCAGGACGCTTTGTAGTAAACATAGAGACGCTTAAGAAAAGAAGAGATATAGGAAGGAGAGGGTATCCAATACCAAGTAGGTTCTTACCAATTCCAAATACCTTTTCACCAACGATTCCTGCAGAATCAAATGCTGCAAAGATTAATAAAATTGCTATTACTATAAGTCCAATGGCTGTTAATGATTCTGATACATCTTTTTCTATTAATGGAGTCTTTTCTTCAAGATCCTTTTCTTTTTTTCTGGGTCTTCCAGGTTTCTTTTTCTTAGTCATAGTAACTATAATATCACAATAGAGAGCAATGTAATATATGAATAACTTTTTTATCTTTAAGTTTGTTTGTAGGTATATATCTTACTCTCATTTTAATATCCCTGTATTTATCTTTTTGTTGTTTTGTAAATTCATGATGATTCATTAACTATAATCATATCTAAGAGGCCTAAAGAAAACTAAATATTATTCAGATTAGATAATTGACCAGATATTGTTCTTTGGTATAAATGCCTTAGGCCTGTCCTTTAAATAGGGAGTAAAATATTAAAAGCTATCTTATTAAAATAAAGATAGCTTTTTTAATTAAATCTAATTTATTCTTATTAATAAAATCTATTTGGTTCACTAGTCTCTTAGTATCTATGAGTCTAATTTGAGAGAGAATTGCATAGTTATTAATGGATTCAATTTTTCCTTACTAGTTAGAGGAACAATTAAACAAACATGTTTACTAAATCCTTTAATTACTAATACAGGTCTTTCAAAATTATCTCCTTTTCCATTCTCCTCAAATCCAATGTTCTTTCCTAAATTGCACCAGCATACATCTCCCGCATGATATTTCATGTTCTTACTATTCTCATCTATATTTTTCTTTATAGCATTCCAGGAATTAAATTTTGTCATTGTATATATTATAGGCAAGAGATCTAAATAAAAAGTAAACAATATCAAGGACTTGAATTATGACTGTCTTTTATATATAATAAAAGACAACATAAGTACATCTCCTTTATAAATCTAAAAGACATCTAATATGAATCAAAAAGACATTCAAAATGTCCATCAAAATGGACAAACAAGTGCATTGGGAAAAATAGAAGATAGTAGAGTATTCTTTGTTCTGAAAAAGACAGAGAAAATATCTACTGCTCTTTTTATGATAACCGATGTCTTTAACAATTCTCAAGATGTCCTTAAAAATGAAATACAAGAAGGGTCAATTATCTTGTTAAAAGACATTTCTAAATTATCAACTGATCAAATTTCTGGAAAAGAATCGATTGATAAAATAATTCAATCTTTTTTATATATCAAAAGTTTGATTGATGTTTCAGAAAAAATTAATTGTATTTCAGAAAACAATAAAAGCATACTGGTAAAAGAAATAAACTACTGTATTGAGAGAGTGAATGAATTAAAATTTAATCCACTTCAATTAATATTGAATAATGAATTAAGTAGAGACGACTTTTTTATAAATAACAATAGAGATAATTATCAAGAAGAGAAGAGTGAAGAGGAAGAAGAAGTTGATTCATCATATAAAGATCTCTATAAAAGACATGTAAAAGACACTAAAAAGACATTTGTTAAAAAAGACAAAAAAGTTATTCACAAGGACAATAAGTCTAATGATAAGTCTCTAAGACAGGATAAGATCGTAAGCATACTAAGCAAAGGGGGAGATATGAACATAAAGGACATTTCTAGTAAACTTGGAGGAGTAAGCTCAAAGACAATTCAAAGAGATCTTAATGAAATGATTTCTTCTGGAATTGTTAAGAAAGAAGGGGAAAGAAGGTGGAGTGTTTATTCAATTAACTAAAGTAATTGAATAATATAGGTTTAAGAAACTTATCCACAAAATGCCCCAAAACCCTTGTATTTTTTCATAAAAATGCTTATAATAGGGTATGTTCAGTCTATTTCTGGCTGAACAGTTCGTTGACATCTAAATTATAAAATTAGTTTAAAAACTGTAATAATTCAGTCACCAACTTTCTGCTACTCAGATAATCCAGAACATGAAAGAAACTCAGAAACATTCAGCCTAAATAAGCCACTATCTCTATATAGCAATATATAGAGCTTAGTATTACTCTCAAACTATTTTGAGCGCTCCGGATAGAGTGTATTATATCGTGTGTCCTACCGCTGTGTATATATAAAGGAATATGTATACACAACGGTGGGACGCACACCTTGTTAGAGGTGTTACCGGCCCACTATCATGATAAAAATTATTAATCGATTATTAATTTTTTTCTCAAGTCTTTCAATAGACATAAACGAGAAAAACACAAATTATAAAAAAACAAACTATATGAAAAAGTTAATTACTTTTGCTTTCGCAGCAGCTTTCGCATTCGCGGGAACTACTAGCGCAGCAACAGTTGCAGAACTTCAAGCACAAATTGATGCATTACTTGCTCAACTTGCTGGAGTTACTACAACTACAACAACTACAGGTACAGGTTACGTATATACTATGGACCTTACACTTGGTTCAGAAGGAGCAGATGTAGTAGCACTACAATCATTCCTAGAATCAAAGGGAACACTTGTGATCCCTGCTGGAGTATCAAAGGGATACTTTGGACAACTTACTAAATCAGCTCTTGCTTCTTACCAAGCTATGGTAGGAATCTCACCAGCTGTAGGTTACTTCGGACCAATTACACGTGCTAATGTTAACGCATCAGCAATGCCTGTAGTTGATAACGGAGGATCTACAACTACAACAACTTCTGGACTATCAGGAGGAGAGACTTCACTAGAAGATTTCAATCTTGATAGAGAAGATGATGTTGAAGAAGGGGAGATGGATCACGTTGCAACAATCGAATTCGATGTTGAAGACGCTGATGCTCAAATCAATCGTGTAGATCTAGAATTCGTATTCACAGGAAATGCTGCACAAGCAGATAACGATCCTTGGGATGTATTCGAAACAATTACACTTATGGTTGACGGAGATGAGATTGCTGAAGAAGATGTAGACGACGAAGATGACTGGAAGAATGATGATTCTCCATTTGTGTTCCGTCTTTCAAATATTGACTTCATAGCCGAAGAAGGTGACGAAGTTGAAATTGAAGTTTACCTAACATCAGCAAATAACGTTGATGGTGCTGACACAAACGATGCATCATGGACAATTGCTGTTGATGATGATGGAATTAGAGCTGTAGACGGAGCTGGTGTACAAAACTACATCGGAGACGACTCAGATACAGTTTCATTTGACATTGAAGAAGAAGGAGATGGAGAAGAAATAAAAATCAAATCTTCATCAGCTGATCCTGATGCCGCAACTCTAGAAGTTGAGGATGATGATCAATCAGCATGGTACGAAGTATTCGTATTCAAGCTAGAAGCTGAGGAGAACGATATTGATATCGACTCACTTGACTTCACAGTTACAACAGGAACTGAGGATTACAATGACGTTATTTCAGACATCAAGGTTTCAATTGATGGAGATGACTCATTCGATGATGTTACAGTTACTGATGGAAATACAACATCAGCAGACCTAGTATTCGACATTGACAAAGACGCTACAGTTGACGCAGACGATACTGTAGAAGTTATTGTTATGGTAGAATTCAAGCAAGCTGACGGAGTTAACTACACAGTAAGTGAAACTATTGCCGTTCAAGTTACTGGTGTTGAAGGAGAAGGAGCTGACGATGTTTCTGACACATCAGCACTTACTTCAGAAACACATACACTTGAATTAGCTGTTGCGGAAATCACAAATGTTGATTCAGAAGTTTCAGCAGATGATCCAAATAATTCAGGACGTATTTCATGGACATTCACAGTTGACGCCTCAGACTCTGACGAAGACATCGAATTTGATGTTGCAGACAATGATGATGTAAACGGTGGAACAGATGAAGTTGAGTTCACAGTTACCGGAACAGATAATACTATTGCTACAACAGCACTTGTATTACTTGATGGAGATGCAACATTTGCAGCAGGAACATGGACAGTTGCTGAAGGAGACGAAGCAGAATTCGCTCTTGATACAACGTTCACAACTACTGACGCTAATGATAACGGTACATACCGTGTGAGATTAGACGAAGTTGCAGGAGTTACAGTTGATGAAGTATCATCTGGACTAGCACTTTCTAACTAGATAATTGAGTATCAACCTAGATCTCAATGACCTAAGTTAAGTGGAACAAAAACCACCCTAACAGGTGGTTTTTGTGTTACCTAAATATTTATATCCTCTTTATCTCATACTGCTAATATTTCAAATATTAATTAATTAAATTTTTTATGAAATATATAATATTTTTACTAATTCCTTTAATATCCTTTGCAAGCATTGATATTACAGAGATTATGTATGATCCATCAGGAACTGACTCTGGAAGAGAATGGATAGAGGTATATAATAAGGGTGATACTGATATTGATTTAAGTACTTGGAAACTATTAGAGAATGAGGTAAATCATAAGATAAATAAATATGAAGAAGGGGATAGTGTATTAGAGGTTGGAAAATATGGAATTATCGCAGATAATCCTGATAAGTTCCTCATAGACTATCCGACATATAGTGGAATACTACTAGATTCTGCCTTCTCACTAAAGAATACTGGTGAAAGTCTATCTTTAATAGACGGAGAAGGTAATCAATATGAATATGTAGAATATGATGTGGAAATAGGAGGGAAGGATGGTAATACACTATCTCTAATGGGGGATGTATATGTAGATGGATCTCCAACTCCAGGATTAGATAATTATATTTCAGAAAATGATCATGATGATGACACTGGTAATTCAGAATCAGTACATAGTAGTGCTAAAGAATTGAGTGATGAGAAAAAGAAAATTAATCTAAAGATTGGTGCGGGGAGAAAGAGGGTGGTGACAGTAAATACACCAATAAGATTTGAAGTGGTATCAAATACTGATATTGAAGATAATAATGTTCGTTGGGCATTTGGAGATGGGCATGCTAGAACTGGCAGAGAGGAGACTCACAGCTATCAATTCCCTGGGATATATAATGTAGTAGCTAGAGCAACTGAAGGCGATGACGAGGCTGTTTCAAGGACTACAGTAACAGTCTTTACTCCAGACCTATCTATAATAGAGGTCAATATACCAGAAAGGTACATAGTACTTAAAAATTCTGGTAATAGGGAGGTGAACCTTGGAGGGTTTAAACTAAAAGGACCTGACTTATCATTCCGATTTCCGAGGGACACTATATTGAGTGCACAGACTGATCTATATCTCTCATTCTCCACCTTATGGGTATTGGATGACTTGGTGATTCTGGATGTTAGTAATGTGAGTATAGAGTATCCGGAGGGAGGGGTGGTTAAGATGGGTAAATAATATGAAGAGTAATTATTTTAAAGTTTTTCTAGAAAGTAGAAGGAAAATGTATAAAGAGTATGATTCAATGTATTGTTCGTGCCTAAAAGAAGATGTTGTGTTTAATATATCAGGGTTTAATCATTTGAGATTTAAGATAGATAACACTCCAAGAAACCCAAAAGAAGCAATGTATAAATTAGGATTACTTCCTCTAGTAAGACCTGTTATATATAAGGCAAAAAATATTGATTCATATGAAATAAGAATGTCTCCTATTGGAGGATCTAGAAAAAAGGTCATAAGAAAAGTAGAATATTGGTCACTTATATCAAAGGTTGGGAAAAAAGATATAAAAATAAGGGTTATTCTACGCAGAATTGAAAAAGGTAAGATGCATTTTTGGAGTGTAATGAAATTAGTTAAGTAATAAAAAATACCCATAAGGGTATTTTTTATTATGTCTGCCTCGACTTTGGAATTCCTTGTTCGAAATAGGCTTTCACCCACAGACACTCATATATACTAACAAATGGAAGAGTATATTTCAAGTATGTTTCTTTATATTGACTTTATCACTCTTTGATATTGTAGATAGAATTATGTCTGATTTTATAAGGAAACAGAAAAAGAAATACAAGAGATTAAAGTCTTGCTATTGTCCTGCATTAGGTGAGACTGTGTACTTTACATCAGATGGAATGAATCATTTGTTGTATAAGAATCGTAGGCCTCGATCTGTTAATGAGAGATATTATAGATTAGGTTTAATAAGATATATTATTTTAACTATAAAAAAATCTAAAAGTATAAATTGTAGAAAAAAAAGAGGTCTTGTAACATATAGTATTGAATATAATTTTAATAGCTTCACTATTAAAATTATTATACTAAAAGAAAAAAATAGATATATATTCTTGAGTATTATGAAAAAGAAATAAAAAAACCCAGAATTAACTGGGGCTTTTTATTGTGTCTGTTGCTAACTTAGGAACAAAAGTTCGGTAGTTAGGGAGGGGCTTTCACCCACAGACACTTATGTATACTAGCAAATGAGAGGATATATATCAAGTATGATTCTTTATAAATACTTGATATATAAGTAACAAAAAACACCCGTAAGGGTGTGTTTTGTTAGGAATCTACCATCATCTACAATACCGATAGGGTCTGACGACCATCAGGCTCCTACTAATAGAATATCATATTGAATTAAAACTTCAAACATATTCTTTATCTAGTCTTTACTCCTCTTTGATATTGTGGGTAGAATGAATAATTATGCATTTATAGATGGACAGAATTTATATCTAGGATCTAAAAAGTCGGGAATCAATCTTAACTATAGAAAATTTAGAGTATATCTAAGAGATAAATATAATATAGAGAAAGCATTCCTGTTTATTGGATATTTGCCTGAAAATATAGATTTATATAAGAAACTTAAGTTATATGGATATATCTTAAAGTTTAAACTATTATTACCACCTAAAAAGGACCAAAAACAAAAAGGGAATGTCGATGCAGACTTAGCCTTTAATGTTATGCGGTATTATACTTCTTATAATAAGGCTATTATTGTTACTAGTGATGGCGATTTCGATACTCTTGTTAAATATATAAAGAAAAAATCCAAACTAAGAGGTGTTATATCTCCTAGTAGATCAAAGTGTTCTTCGTTACTTAAGTTGGTCTGTAAAGACCATATATTCTACCTGGAGGATGTTGGGAAGAAGATATGTAAATAAAAAAGCACCGCTATGGGACTAACCCGCATAGAAGTACTCTTTCCTGGTGATGTATCAATATTATCAATATTGTATATGTAAGTCAACAAGCTTATTTATCAATACTTTATTCCCTTAAATTACTAAAACCCCTCAACTGAGGGGTTTTGTAGTGCGGTATCAAGGTTACTCTTGATCCTCGGAATTCTCTAGATTGAGATCCGAGAAACACCGCCAATTGGCGGTGTTTTGTTATTGGAATACCAAAGAACATATTTCTATTGAATGCCTTCAGTATTAGTACTGGTATTGCATAATTATGACTATGTCTATTTTTCTCGGTTCTTAAAGATAAAGTCCTGATAAACTATACACATATCTATAATAGTGTTCTATATATATTTATTATAAAAATTCGTGTATAATATAGCTATGAACATGAGATCATTACTTAAATATACGATTGGTTTCTTGGTGTTAATTAGTTCGAGTTTTATTATTATTTGGATCACTTCATAAGCTTATGTCTATAGATGTATTAGGAAATTTATTTGGGAGCGTAAACAGAGTAAAGATACTTAGGTTATTTCTCTTTAATGAGATGGATCAATATGAGAAAGAAGACATAGTTAATTTTACTAAAGTTCCTACAGCCAAAATAACAAAAGAACTAAATACTCTTGAGAAGGTAGGGATAATAAAGAAGACCTCTTTCTTTAAAGAGGTAGAGAACAAAAAAACAGGGAAGATAACAAAAAAGAGAACTTCTGGATATATAGCTAATAATAAGTTTATGTATTTCAGATCACTTCAATCAATGCTTATTAAGTCTGCTCCTGTAGATGAGAATGGTTTAGGTAAGAAGATAAAGAAAGCGGGAAGCATTAAAGCTATTATTGTATCAGGACTATTTATTCAAGATAATGATAGTGTGGTTGATCTATTAGTTATAGGAGACAGAATAAAAATGCCCGTACTACGTAATGCAATATCTACTATAGAATCAGAATTAGGTAAGCCTTTAAAGTATACAGTGTTTTCTACATCAGACTTTAAATATAGATTAACTATGTATGACAGACTGGTTAGGGATATATTAGATTACCCTCATGTGATAATTCACGACAGTATGGGAATCGATAACCTTTAATAATTAAATACAAACAATTATGAATACACAAACATTAAATGAAACTCTACAACAATCCTTTACAGGAGTTGTAGATGCTATTGTTTCTTTTCTTCCAAATCTAGCAATAGCCTTTCTATTAATACTAGCAGGTTGGCTTTCTGGATATGCTGTTTCAAAAATTGTTACTCAGATTATAAGGTTAACTAAGATAACTGAGCTTTTAAAAAATACAGGATTTAAAGATGTATTCAATAGACTAGGACTTAGCTTCAAGCCAGAACTATTTATAGGTTCTTTAGTTAAATGGTTTATATTTATAATTTTTCTTATCACAGCATTTGATGTTTTAGGACTATCACAAGTAAATGATTTTCTGAAAATATTAGCTGGATACATTCCAAATATAATTGGAGCGGTATTAATTTTAATTACTTCTGGAATAATTGCTGAGTTCCTTAAGAAGCTTGTTGTAGGAAGTGCAAGAGCTGCTAATGTTGACTTTGCAGGAGTATTAGGATCTTTTGTTAAGTGGTTCATATTAGTGATTGCAATACTTACAGCTTTGTTTGAGCTAGGAATAGCAGCAACATTTATTCAAACAGTATTTACCGGATTCATAGTATCCCTTGCATTGGCACTAGGAATATCATTTGGAGTAGGGGGACATCCACATGTAAATCAGTTCATTGGAGACATAAAAAAGAAGTTTAAAAAGGAAAATATTAAGGAACATTATGTTGACAATAGCGAAGAAGATATTGATCTTGAGATATAGTTGAAATAATGCTTGACTTCTTCTGACTTTTGACTATAATAGCGCTTACCTACTACGGATATCTTACAGATAAAAGTGGTAGTGTACATTGACAAATGCATACTACAAAAATCTGTATTTTTTCCGTATATGCAAGTATACGAAAAAGTTCAAAAGCAAGTAAGTAAAATAAATAATGTGGTTTTTAGATTTCCTAATAGGAAATCTAAGAGCATATGGTGGATGCCTAGACTTTAAGAGGCGATGAAGGACGTAGTTCAGCTGCGATAAGCTTCGGCGAGGTGCTAAACAACCTTTGACCCGGAGATTTCCGAATGGGGAAACCCGTCCGTTTAACGGTCACCATTGGACTTGATCCAATGGAGCGTACCCAGGGAAGTGAAACATCTCAGTACCTGGAGGAACAGAAAACAAGCTACCGTAAGGTAGAATATTTCCCTAATAGCGGCGAGCGAAAAGGAAAGAGCCCAAACCTACGATGTTTTACATTGTAGGGGTTGTAAGATAGAAATGTTGCATTTATGTAAGAGAAGTCAAAAATTGTTATGTTAGTGGAAAGTGTTGGAAAGCACTACTCCAAAGGGTAATAGTCCCGTACACGAAAACATGTCAACTTCTTTGTTTCTACTCTTGAGTAGCTCAGGACATGAATAGCCTGAGTGAATCCGTCAGTACTAACTGATAAGGCTAAATACTCTTAAAGATCGATAGTGAACTAGTACCGTGAGGGAAAGGTGAAAAGTAGCTCGGAAGAGCAGTGAAATAGATCTGAAACCATATGCTTACAAGCAGTCAGAGCGGGCATTTATGTCCGTCATGGCGTGCCTATTGAAGAATGAGCCAACGAGTTTGTCTGTGCGGCGTACAGCTAAGTCCCTTAGGGATGGAGCTTTAGGGAAACCGAGTGTGAATAGCGCGATAGTCGTATGGATAAGACCCGAAACTAAGTGAGCTTACCTTGAGCAGGGTGAAGTTTATGGAAACATAGATGGAGGCCCGAACCGGTAGGTCGTACAATTCCTTCGGATGACTTGAGGTAAGAAGTGAAAAGCTAATCGAACTTAGTAATAGCTGGTTCTCTCCGAAATAGCTTTAGGGTTAGCGTGTAGAGTTCCTCTTGGGGGTAGAGCACTGGAAAGTTTAAACAGGTCGAAAGACCGTTAAACTTATCAAACTCCGAATACCAAGAGTCAAGATCTATGCAGTTAGGCCATGGGGGCGAAGCTCCATTGGCCAAAAGGGAAACATCCCAGATCTCAAGCTAAGGTCCCAAAATCTAGATTAAGTGCACTTAAGGCTGTGAGGTTTCATTGACAGTGAGGAGGTTGGCTTAGAAGCAGCCATCCTTTAAAGATAGCGTAACAGCTCACTCACTCAGAGACCTTGCGCCGCAAATAATCGGGGCTAAAATCTAGTACCGAAGCTGAGGGTTCATGCTTTCTTCGGAAAGTGTGAGCGGTAGGAGAGTGTTCGTATCTGCGTTGAAGCAAAAGGGGTGACCCATTGTGGAGCGTTACGAAGTAAGAATGTTGGCACAAGTAACCACAAACGAGAGTGAGATTCTCTCGCGCCGAAAGACTAAGGTTTCCTTTGCAATGAAAATCAGCGAAGGGTTAGTCGGGCCTAAGGGGATGGCGACAGCCGCACCCGATGGACACATGGTTAATATTCCATGACTTTATTATGTTGCGATGGATTGACGGATGAAACAACTTTAAGCGCATTATTGGATTTGCGTTGACTGCACAAGAGTGGATATTTAGGAAAATCCGGATATCACATACACTCGCTGTAGGCAAAATTTTAACCTTCGGGAAGAGAGATTTAAAGGAAGAGCGTTCCGAGAAAATTTTCTAAGCATAAACATAATAGAACCGTACCATAAACCAACACAGGTAGTCAGGTCGAGAAGACCAAGGCGAACGAGTTAGAGGTCCTCAAGGAACTCGGCAAAAAAGCGACCGTAAGTTAGCGATAAGGTCTGCCTCGTGGGGCGCAAGCTCTGTGAGGCCGCAGCGAAAGTATCCCTGGCGACTGTTTATCAAAAACACAGCTCCCTGCAAACTCGTAAGAGGACGTATAGGGGGTGACACCTGACCAATGCCAGAAGGTTAAACACGGAGGGTCTTTAATTTTTAATTGAAGGCTGGGCTGTGTAAGCCCTGGTGAATGTCGGCCGTAACTATAACGGTCCTAAGGTAGCGAAATTCCTTGTCTGGTAAGTTCAGACGCGCACGAATGGTGTAACGACTGGGGAACTGTCTCGAGGACTTGCTCGGTGAAAATACAGTACCGGTGAAGATGCCGGTTACCCGCAGCTAGACGAAAAGACCCCAGAAGCTTTACTATAAGTTGGGATTGTCTATATGTGAGGACTGCGTAGAATAGATGGGAGGCTTTGAAGTGAACCTTTTGGGGTTCATGGAGCCGTCAGTGAAATACCATCCTTTCTTTATGTATAGACTAACCTCGTAGAAAACCTGCGAGGAACAGTTCCTGCTGGGTAGTTTTAGTGGGGCGCTATCCTCCTAAAGAGTAACGGAGGAGTCTATTAAGGTTCCCTAGGCGTGAATGGAAACCATGCCGATAGTATAATGGCATAAGGGAGCTTAACTGTGAGACGTACGTGTCAAACAGATGCGAAAGCAGAGCATAGTGAACCGAGGGTTGTCATTAGATGATGCCCGAGATTAACGGATAAAAGCTACTCTGGGGATAACAGGCTGGTATCGCCTAAGAGTTCATATCGACGGCGATGTTCGGCACCTCGATGTCGGCTCAACCTATCCTGGGGCTGAAGAAGGTCCCAAGGGTTTGGCTGTTCGCCAATTAAAAGGTTACGCGAGCTGGGTTCAGACCGTTCACATCCGGATCAAGTGTTAAGTGCATTTGATCGGGGTGTGATAATCTGAACCCCATCGAGACATACCAATATCGAAGACGAATACCAAAGAAGAGAATAAGTAACTGTTATCAAAAGTATATCTTTTTGTTGAAGCGGGAGATCAATGTTTACGGCGGCTTCCTAGGAGTAATTCTAGGAGGTTAAGATCGCTGAAATCGGGGAAACCCTCATTATATCAATGATATAAAGGGCAATCCCGAGAGAACCTCGTATTAATTTATGAGGACTTGTAGAGACTACATGCGATCAATCCTAACAAGTTGTTAGGATTAATGTATAGTCCATCCATTTAGTAATAAGTGAATAAGATGCGTAAGACAGGTTGGTCTCCTATCTGCTGTGGGCGTCGAATTTTGAAGAGATCTGCTCCTAGTACGAGAGGACCGGAGTGGACTGACCTCTGGTGTATCGGCTGTCGTGCCAACGGCATTGTCGAGTAGCTAAGTTGGGAATGGATAACTGCTGAAAGCATCTAAGCAGGAAGCCAACTCTAAGATTAGAATTCATTAAGGACCCTGAGAGACGATCAGGTTGATAGGCACTAGATGTAAGCGCAGCAATGTGTTTAGTCGAGGTGTACTAATTATCCAGATCCTATTAGGAAATCTGAAAACAACAATTTATTAAAAATTGCGAAAATTTTGTAGTATGCATGAGTCACCTGTTTTGGTGGTTTAGCGGAGAGGCCACACCCGGCCACATTCCGAACCCGGAAGTTAAGCTCTCTAGCGGCGATGATACTCCTTAGTGGGGAAAGTAGCTAACCGCCAGAACAGGTGACTTAATTGTCAAATATAAAAAATCTCATGTTAACTCATGAGATTTTTTATTTACCCAATAGTTTGGTATAATAGACGTATGAATAATAAAGAATTAACAGGGTTTTATACTCTAGTGAAAGAGTCGTTTGTACATTTTAGAAAGATTAAGAGTAACGTTTTTAAGGTATTTGGTCTTATGCTTTCTGGGATGCTTATATTCCAGTATATATTTGAATATAATAGTATTTCTGATAATTATTTAATGGATATAATACTATCACTGCTATATGTGGCATATATGGTATTTAGTCTTATATTAGTAATTGGTTTTACTGCTTCTTTAAAGAAAAAGAAGGAAGTGTCCTTAAGAAGAATTATTAAAAGAGGAAACAAATTATTGATACCTTCAATATGGGCATCAATGATAGTTCTTATGGTACAAATTGGTGGTTTCTCATTATTTATTATTCCTGGAATAATTCTATCAATTTATCTTGTGTTCTCTAGAATAGCAGTTATTATTGATTCTAAGAAAGGATTTGAGTCACTTCTGTACAGTTTTAACCTAGTTAGAGGGTACTGGTGGCCAATTTTTTCAAAATTTATTACTGCTATCCTTACTGTTACGGGCCTAATTATTCTATCATTCATGGGTCTATCATTGATATTCTCTCTGATATATATGATAATGCCTAATTTAATGCTTTACCTAGCTCTCACTGATTTCATTATTTCCCTGATAACAGTACTCTTTATTACTCCAATGTTCTTAATTTTCTTATATACTCTATATGAAGATTTAAAAACAAAAGATAGGGTTGAGGGTAAAATGAGATCCAAAGAAATTATTAATATAGCAGCCATAGTAGGTTCTATAATTACAATAATTTATTCTGTATTATTAATAATTTCTAATTAGTAACTTATGACCTGGGGACACCAAAGACAAATCTACATAATATCTGGGATTGCACTCATTATAATAGTGCCTATCATGGTTTTTCTAGCAGTTACCTTATACGAGGAGCCAACTTGTTTTGATGGTAAACAGAATGGAACTGAGAATGGAATAGATTGTGGAGGAGAATGTCAACTGGTATGTAGAAATAGCACAGTATCTATTTTCACTGTTTGGTCTAGGGTTTTTGCGGGAGAAAATGGAGTATCAGGATCTGCACTTCTAGAAAACAAAAACACTAGAGCAATAGCGGTAGATGTTCCTTACAAATTTTCTATTTTTAAAGGAGAGATAGAATTATCTAGCGTAGAAGGTCTAATTAATATACCTCCTAAAAAAAGAATTCCATTAATTATTGAAGGACTTGAAAAAGGTGTTCAAGAAGTTGATTATCATACATTAGAAATAGGGGAGCCAAGAGAGTGGGTATATGAGCAAGGAGAAAAGTCACCATTTCTTATATCACAACAAGTTATTGAAGAAAAAGATGGTCTACCAATAGTTTCTGCAAGAGTTAAAAATCTTACTTTTGATGAGGTTATACAGGATTCATACTTTGTAGTCTTTGTTTATGACGAGTTTGATACTGTTATAGGGCAAAGTACGACATATATTAAGGAATTAAAACCAGAAGAAACTAAAGATATAGCATTCACATGGAGAGAGAAGTTTGATAGTGAAGTTATAAGATTTGACGTATTTGAGTTAAATAAATAGAATTATGAGAAGAATTAAAGGTATATTTTCTCACATTGACCTGCCTGCATTATCAGCAGCAATAATTATTGTTATTCTTGGCTTAGTCACTATGAATAATTTTGGTGATGTTGCTAATTCATTCTTTAATAAACAACTAGTATGGCTTGGAGTATCAATTTTTGCACTATTTTCTATATCTTTTATTGATGTAAGGTTCCTCAGAAGAACTAGTGTTATTATTTGGATATACATGATAACGGTAGCAATATTGGTCTCTTTGTTTGTGTTTGGTTCTGTATTTCAGGGATCACAATCATGGTTTAATCTTGGATTCTTCGCCTTTCAACCAGCAGAATTATCAAAGCTAGTACTAGTATTATTATTAGCAAAGTACTTCTCAAAAAGACATGTAGAAATTAAACAGATTAGGCACATAATAGTTTCTGGTATATATGCTGGAATATTATTTTTACTTATTATGATGCAGCCCGACTTTGGATCTGCACTGATTATTTTCTCGATATGGTTCGGTATGGTTCTTTTCTCAGGTCTTTCAAAAAGACATTTCATATCTTTATTTGCTTCTGGAGTTGTTGTATTTATTATATTATGGAGTAGTGTTTTTGCTGACTATCAAAAAGATAGAATACTAACATTCTTAAATCCACTACAAGATCTTCAGGGTGCAGGGTATAATGCATATCAATCAACAGTATCTGTAGGATCAGGTATGATGTGGGGGAAGGGGGTTGGACAAGGAACACAATCAAGACTGTTATTCCTACCTGAGTATCAAACGGACTTTGTTTTTGCTGCATATGCAGAAGAATGGGGATTTATGGGGTCTATATTGCTATTTATTCTTTACTTACTTCTTATTTTTAGAATATTAAAAATAGCAATACATGGAGAATCTAATTTTGAAATATTATACTCTATTGGTTTCTCTATACTTATTATGACTCATGTTATTATCCATACGGGGATCAATGTTGGATTATTACCTGTTACAGGTATTACTATTCCATTTATGAGTTATGGAGGAACAAACCTTCTAATTCTATTCTCAGGATTAGGAATATTGTTTGCAATGAGGAAATATGAAAGACCTGTTCATCGAGATTATATCTCTAATGAATTTTTGGGGCCAAAATAGGATGTTTAAATATATAAAAGATAAAATAAATAAAGTTGATAAAAAAACAAAAATTGTATTTGGTATTTTTGCTTTCATTTTAATATTAGTAATGAGAGGTAATGTTGGTAATTATGGTACTCCTGAAGAATTACGATCTTACTTTGATGAAGCGGAAACAATACGAGATAGATTGAATCAAGTATTAGCCTCCGACAGAGTTATATCTCAATACGTTGGAATGATATCTATTGCAGATTATGGAATGATTGATATTCCAGAGGAGTTGATAGCATATTCAGGAAGAGATATAGGATTTACTAAAGACATAAAAGTTTTCAGTTGGTTTCCTATAGGTCTTCAAATGATAACTGTGCCATTTTATTGGATAGGGAAGTTGTTTAATATGAGTTTAGTATTCGCTCATTTTCCTGTGATTATAATTAGTTTTTTAAATTTAATACTTTTGTATAAGATATCAAGAAATATATTTAAACTCGATCAAAAAACAGGATTGTTAGTTTCATATGTTTATGGCTTTGCATCTGTCGCCTTAGTGTATTCAGTGATGTATATACCTCATCAAGTGTCAACATTCTTATTACTTTCATGTTTCTATCTAGCCTGGAAATTATTTGAAACATACTCTCTAAAAAAGAAAGTTTTGTTTATGTCTAGCATATGGTTATTATGGAGTACTTCATCATTCTTTGATTATCCTAATTGGGTAATTATTTCTCCTGTATTTTTATATATCTTCTGCAAAATTTTATCAAGAAATCAAAAGAAAAAAGAATTCCTAATATTGTTTATTACTTCTATTTTTGGGGTAATTGGTTTGTTTGGACAAGGCTTATATAATCATATTGTTTATGATAATTGGCAGCAAATGAGTAATACATTACCACAATATAATTGGAGAACACCTGAGAAATTGAATAAAGATATTGCTAACGTAGAGGAGGAGTCAGAGAGGAAAAATGAGATATCTTCTAGCTTAAGGGGTAGTAATTTAAAAAAAGGATTACATACTCTATTAATTAGTTTGGATAGGGGATTATTTGTATTTTCTCCAATGTTTATTTTGGCTCTTTTGGGGTATATTTACTTCATTAAAAAAAGGAATCATGAAAAGATATTTTTGCTCTATGTACCATTATTTACATTATTTATTTATGCAATATTTGGAGACGCTTGGGGCGGGTTTGCATATGGCGCAAGGTATCTTCTTCCTGTAATGGCAATGTTATCTATTTCTTTAGGACTAATATTTCACAGATTTAGAAATTTGTATTTTAGAACCCTCTTTATTCTGCTTGTTGTTTTTTCAGCCATTCAATCTGTAGCGGGGGTTATGAGTACAACTATTATTCCAAAAGGTAATAATACAATGATATATGGTATTAAGAATTACTATTTGTTAATGGAAAATGTTAGTGGTAATTTTTGGTATGAGGTATTTTTAGAAAGTTCTATTCCAGTAATCAGTATGTTTTCTATAGTTTTGATGCTTGTATTAAGTGGTCTACTGGTTATTTTAAAAGATTAGTTGTTTTTAGTTGATTGAGATATGTTCCATTCTGCCTTATCTGAAAAAAAGATAGTAGAATATATTTTTGAGTATATTAGTATTAAGATATATAAAAATGTGTGAATAGGATTAATGAAAAACATTTCTTTAAAAATTAATAACTTAATTTTTAAAGGTATTTTTCCATATTTTTTGATTGAATTCTCATCAAGTTCATGTCTAAAAGATTTTTTTAGTGATATAAATCTTGAGCTTTGTTTAACATGATCTTGTAGATTCTTTGGTAAATGAAATTTAATTTCAGAACTTTTAATTTCTTGTATTTTTCCACCCTGTTCCTTTGCTTTTATGTATAGAAAAAAATCTTCACCAATTTTATTTGGAATATTATTTTTTTGTAAGAAATATGTTCTGTAGGCAAGTGATCTACCAATTGCTTTTATATAATTATCTCCATTATTCCATTTATCAGATGAGTAAATCTTTGCCTTAATGCTAGTATTAAGTATTTTTTGTAAAAGATTTTTTGTACTATAAGGCTTTAATACTGGGGTTGTTATCAATATATCTTCATCATCTATGAAAGGTTTAGAAATGTTTTCTACTAAGTTTTCATCAGATATCACAATGTCACCATCTAATATTAGTGTAATATCAGATTGTGATAATTTGGATATTCTATTTAATTTATCAATTTTACTGGTTCTTTTTGAATCAGTAATGATTGTTAATTGACCTTTGTATTTATCATTTAATTTTTGGGATATTTTTAGTGAATTATGTCCAGAATATATAATAATAATTTTTTCGATGTATGAGATATGAGATTTTTGAAATAACATAGAATCAATTAAGTTAAAAATATTAGCTTCCTCATTATGTGCTGGTATTCCTATTGTTACAGATATTCTATTTTTCATATATTTAATAATTTACTTTCTAATATATTTGTCATATGTCCAATTTCAAATTGTTTAGCATATTCAATACTAGAAGATTGAATAGTAGTATATTCATTTTTTATTTCTAATATCTTAAGTACAAGATCTTTTGGATTATTAAATTCAAAAAGGTAACCATTAGTCCCATTTTCTATAGAATCTTTTAATCCAGAAACATTACTGGCAACACATGGAGTTCCACAAGCATTTGCTTCAATTATTGTTATTCCCCAACCTTCTTTTTTTGATGGTTGTATAAGTACATATGATTCCTGTAATAGTTCTATCTTTTCTTCTTCAGATATAAATCCTTTGAAATCAATATCTATTTTTTCAGAATACTCCTTTAGTTTTTCCAGGTTTGGACCAGTTCCTGCTATAACAAACTTTGCATTTGGGAATTGCTGTTTAATTTCAGGAATAGAATCAACAAAAGTCTCAATATTTTTTTGTTTAGTAACTCTTCCTAAATATGTAAAAATTGGATAATCTGGTTTTATTTTAGGATTATATTTATTAATATCTATAGTGTTGTGAATTAATTCAATATTTTTTTCTTTAAATCCCAAATCAATCACTTCTCTTTTTGTTGAAGGGGATACAACAAAAACTTTTTTGTTTCTGTATATAAATGACATTATATTTTTTTCAATAAAACAGGCAATAGTAGAAAGGGGGAGTATAAGATGATTTTTAAAAACATCTTGGTGCACATGGTGAATCAAAAGAGATATTTTTTTTCTAGAGAATAGTGGGGTAAAGAAAGGTACTCCATTCGCAGAGTCAATAATATGAGTACTGTGTTTTCTTTCATATATTATATACTGAAGAGGTAAAATAATATGTTTTGATATAAATCCACCTCTTCTTTTGATTTGTATTCCATCAATTATTTCATTTTTATTTTCTCCAGGAGCCCTACTTGTCAACCAGGTAACTCTCCAGCCTCTAGAAGATAATTCTCTTCCATAGTTCAGTAGGTACTCTTCAGAACCACCTGAATTAGGGTGCATAGGGTCTCTCCAGTTAAATATAACAAGTGATTTTTTCATTGTGTTTAGTATATCATTTGATAGTATTATGTGAATGAAGACTCTATCGATAATCATTCCTGCATATAATGAGGAGAATCATATAATTAGTACACTTGATCTTATTTTAAAAGAGGAAAAAAATAATCCTTTTGATCTTCTTGAGATTGTAGTTGTAGATGATGGATCAACAGACAATACTAATAATGTCGTTGATGAATACTCCTTAAGAGATGAGAGAATTAGATGTATAGATTATGGAGTTAATAAAGGAAAGGGAGTTGCTATAAAATATGGAATGGAAAATACATTAGGAGACTATAAAATATTTCTTGATGCTGATGGTTCAACACACATAGATAGTGTTAATGATTTATTAATTGATATGTTTAAGAATGAGTATGACATCTTGATTGGATCAAGAGCAAAAGAAATGGGAGGAAAAATTCTTGTCAGACAGTCTAAAAAAAGATCACAACTAGGTGGTGTTGGGGTCATATTAGTAAAAAGACTACTTTCTATGCCTATTATGGATACTCAGTGTGGTTGTAAAATATTTAAAAAAAATATTGCTGCTGATATTTTTTATGATTTAAAGATTAAAGGTTGGATGTTTGATTGTGAAATTTTATATAAAGCATATAAGAATGGTTATATAATTAAGGAAAAAGGGGTTAAGTGGTCACATGAAGGAGATAGTAAGGTTAATTTAATCTCATACTTCAAGAGTTTTATCGATTTGATAAGAATAAAGATTAACAATTTGTAAATATATCAATTTATTTACTTTATTGTTACAATCACATAATGAAAATTCGTTTAACAGCAGTAGCTATTTTATTAATCCTGGTTTTAGGAGGTTGGTTTGTGTACAGTTCAGAAAAAGAAGGAAGTAATTATAATTTTAAATATGGACTCGATCTACAAGGAGGAACGCATCTAATGTATCGTGCTGATGTTTCTGGAATAGTAGATGGAGATATAAATGGAGCATTGGATTCTTTAAAAGAAACAATAGAAAGAAGAATTAATATATTCGGAGTATCTGAACCTCTTGTACAGACCGAAGTAGGAGGAAGATTAGAGACTGATAAGTATAGATTAATTGTTGAGCTTCCTGGTGTTACTGACACAACAGAAGCAATTAGATTAATTGGACAAACACCACTCCTAGAATTTAGACTATTAGATAGTAATAAGTCTTTAGAATTATTAGAACTAGAACAATCTGGAGAAAAAACTATTGATGAATTATTATTGGATGTACCAATTAATGATTTATATGTTCCAACAGGATTGACTGGTGGGCTTTTGGAGAGGGCACAACTACAGTTTGTGCCGCCAACAAACGAACCTGTTGTTAGTTTGAGTTTTAACTCAGAAGGAAGAGAGTTATTCTCAGAAATAACAAAAAATAATATTGGGGAAATATTAGCTATCTTTCTAGATGGTACACCCGTATCAACTCCTGTTATAAATAGTCATATTGCAGATGGAAAAGCACAAATTTCTGGTGCTTTCTCTCCAGAAGAAGCTAGGCTTTTGGTTAGAGATTTGAACTTTGGTGCTTTACCTGTTCCAATTGAATTAATCGAGACACAAACGGTTGGACCCACTCTTGGAAAGGAGACTTTGAATAAGGGAGCTTATGCTTTAGTTATTGGATTCACATTGATAACAATATTTCTTGCTATTTGGTATAGACTACCAGGATTAATAGCAGGAGTATCACTAATCGGATATTTAATTATTATGTTAATGTTATTTAAATTAATTCCTGTGACACTTACTTCATCTGGTATAGCAGGCCTAATACTTTCTCTTGGAATGGCTGTTGACGCTAATGTTCTTATTTTTGAAAGAATGAGAGAGGAATTAAGGGGCGGAGCGAGTCCTTATAATGCAATTAATACTGGAGTAAAAAGAGCATGGTCATCAATAAGGGATGGTAACTTATCTTCTCTAATATCAGCAGTAATTTTATATTGGTTTGCAGGAGCCGCAATCGTAAAAGGATTTGCTCTAGTATTTGCAATAGGTGTTATTGTAAGCATGTTCACTGCAATATTTGTAACAAAAACGTTTGCACTAGCTGTTTCTCCAAATAGAAAAGGTAAGATGAAATGGTTGTTTAATAGTGGTTTTAGTAATAAGAATAAATAATATGTGGATAATAAATAATAGAAAAATATTTTATACATTCTCAAGTATTCTTGTTGCAGTTATAATAGGATTGCTATTTACATGGGGGATTAAGTTCGGAATTGATTTTACTGGGGGTTCACTTATTGAATTGTCATTTCAAGAAGAAGTTCCTACTCATGAAGAATTAAACACAAAACTAGATAATTATGAATTTATTTCTGGATATTCACTTAGATCTTCAGGGGATAGTAGTGAAATATTAAGATCTAAAGAGATTACTGATGAACAAAAGAATACAATTGTTTCAGGGCTACAGGAGAGCTATTCTGTGACAGAATCTAGGTTTAGTAATATTGGTCCATCATTAGGTAATGAGCTTAAAACAAAGGCAGTTTTCGCCGTTCTATTGGCACTACTCCTTATTGTTTTGTTTATTGCGTACTCATTTAGACATGTTTCTAAGCCTATTTCTTCATGGAAGTATGGTGGTATTACTGTTGTCGCTTTCCTTCATGATTTAATAATTCCATTAGGAGTATTTTCTATCATGGGTCAGTTTGCAGGGTTGGAGGTAGACTCTCTATTTATTACTGCGTTACTTGTAATTCTTGGATATTCAATAAATGATACTATTGTTGTATTTGATCGTATCCGTGAAAATCTAGCAGAAGTACCAGATGATCTTAAAGAAAAGAAATTTAATAATGTCGTAGGTAAGAGTATTAATGAGACAATATCAAGGTCAATCAACACATCATTTACTACATTACTTGCCCTCACTGCACTATATATCTTTGGTGGGGCAGTTACTCAGGCATTTTCATTAGCACTGATTGCAGGAGTGCTTGCCGGAACATATTCATCAATCTTCCTTGCTAGTCCATTGTTGGTTAGTTTGAATAATATGAGTAAAAAATAGTAATATATAAAGATTTTATAAGAAAAAAGAGATCAATTGATCTCTTTTTTCTTTGTTAAATTAGTATTCTGTGGTGTCAATAGCCTTGTTCCAAAAAACACTAAAGGATACAAATAAGTTTTAAAACACTTTCTTTAGAAGAGGTCTAACGATTGATGCCTTGTTAAGAATCTTAGATAATATTTCTCCTGGTGCTGATATTCCTCAAGAAGGAAAAGATGCATTTTGTGGATTAAAAAAACTATAGATATTAAAAACTTAACATTTAGATACGATAACCAATCTGTATTTAAGAATTTTAATGCCCAAATACAAGTAGGGGAAATTAGTATGATAACTGGACTAAATGGTTCAGGTAAAACTACGTTAGTAAACCTATTAACCAGGATACAAAATCCTCCTAGAAACTCAATATTTTTTGATGATACTGACATTTTAGATTTTGATATTCAAACGTTACGTAAAAGATTTTCTTATGTTTCTCAAGATATAAAATTCTTTTATGGGACTCTCAAGGAAAATCTTGCTTATTCGGATTCATATTCAGATGAAAGTATATTTAAAATACTAGAAAAAGTAGGACTTAGAGACTATGTTATGAAACTTCCAGAAGGGCTTGAAACTATGATGGGGAATGAAGGGTTACAATTTTCAGGAGGACAAAGGCAAAGATTCGCGATTGTTCAAGCATTATTAAGTAATACTGATATCATTATTTTTGATGAAGCAACCAAATCAGTTGATGCTAAGACCGAACAGATAATCATGGATATGCTTCGAGATGATTTTGAGGGAAAGACTCGTATTATTGTAAGTCATAATCCTGATCACTTAAAGTATGCAGACAATATAGTAAGTTTGAATTAAAATGTTACTATATATAAATCCATGCCTTACTGTAAAAAGGAAAAAATAATTTTTATTCATGTTCCTAAAACAGGAGGAACTACTTTGGAGCATTTATTTAATATGCAACATGAGGATAAATTATTTTATCCAAAGGATATATATACATATGATGAATGTCTTTTTAGTCCCCAGCACCTACCTTATAGAATTATTAAAGAAAAAAATATGATAGAGGATATAGGTGACTACAAAAAAATTATAATTTTTAGGAATCCCTATAAGAGAGCATTATCCTCTTATTTTCACCACAAAAAAAGTAGAAAATTTAACCCAAAAAAATTCCATTCTTTTGTTGTAAAAAATTTTATATCTCCTAGAAAAGATCATTTCCTACCACAATCTACCTATCTAGATACAGAATTTGATTATATTGCAAGAACAGAGACTCTTGATGATGATATTGGTAGAATGAATAAGCTATTTAATCTTGGTTTAGTTTACAAAAAAACAAGGAGTAATAAAAGTAATAATAAAGATGAATATCTTGAAAGAATATTGCCAGAAACATATAAATTAATGAATGTTATTTTCAATAAAGATTTTGAATTATTGGGCTATAAAAAAAATACTGGCCTGAGTAAGGAATTTAATGTTGCAATGCTTAGTCATGGTTTAATAGGGAGGAGTATATCCCACACTATTGATTCATTTAGAGAGAATGTTTTAAGTCCTTTGAATGATATTGGTAATGTTGATATCTTCTATCATTCCTGGCATACAGATAAGATTACAAATAAATATTCGAGAGAGAAAAATGTTGATATTGATAGCAATATCATCAAAGAGTTGTTACCAGATGCACAAGGTGTAATAGAAGATCAAGATGAATGGGATAATAGTATTAACTGGGAGAAACATAGAGAGAATAATCCATTTGCTGGTAGTGTTAATATACCAAGCGAAAGAGAAACAATGAATACTTTAAAGAATCACAAGAGAGCAATTATATCACAGAAAAGGTCTTATGATTTTTTTGAAGAGAATAAAAAGAAGAAATATGATCTTGTTATTGTTGCTAGGCTAGATGTTAGATATCCTGAGAAGATAAGAGTCCCTGAAATAAAAGAAATTAAAAAATCTACAGAAGAAGGGAAGAAAGTTATTTGGGTACCTGATTTTGATCACTTCAAAGGTCTGAACGATAGATTCGCAGCAGGTGGAGAAGAGGCTATAAAAATGTGGTCTAATAGAGTCGAATTCTCAGATCAGTGGACATTGAATCATAATGAAGAAGAGAGCTCAGAGTGGTTGATGAAGAAATTTATTGATAAAAATAACTATGAGACAAGGTATTTAAAGTTTGTTTTTCAGAGAGTTAGAGCAGGAGGAGAAATTGATAAGGCTGATAAGTTATTCCTTAAGAACTACTATTGGAACAAATTAACCTATCTTTTTAAAAATATTTATGGGCTTCTATATAAAATAAAAATATTTATTAGAGATAAAATTCTAAAATAAAAAACATTGCTTTACCGAAAAAATAATATACAATTTATCTACTAATTAATAATAAATATTGTTATGAAAAGAGTTTTAATTACCGGAGGAGGAGGATCAATAGGAGTCCATATCATCTCACATATAATGAAAAACACAGACTGGGACATTGTTTCTCTGGACTCTTTTCATCACAAGGGATATCGGGATAGGTTAAATTATATAAATAATAAACATCCAGAATGGTCTGTCAGAATTGAGTCTTTTCAACACGATATAACATGTCCAATTTCTTGTGAACTACAAGGTCAAATTGGTGATGTAGATTATATCTTGCATATA
>Ga0307935_1000051_pt1 | contig 57894 bp, 45 predicted proteins | sample OrgLakmetageno92_FD_201827 | JGI IMG/M metagenome (GOLD analysis project Ga0307935, IMG submission 201827) | Saline water microbial communities from Organic Lake, Antarctica - #92 | ecosystem: Environmental > Aquatic > Non-marine Saline and Alkaline > Saline | place: Antarctica: Organic Lake...
CCATCGGATGCGCAGGACCTGCACCCGAGCATCCAGACCAAGCTCAAGCAGGTATTGTCCGGTCAGCAGTAGCTGCACCCTATCTCTGCACTCGTATCAGACTCCCGGGGCTTCGGCCTCGGGGGTCTTTTTTTTTAGCTATGACACACCTGACTCTTTCTCCTGTGGTGACCTAGGCTAAGATGTACATGAAACAAAGGAGCTATTATGGCTGGTCGACAGGTATGGAACGAGCTGGTGCGCACCACTGCGCAGCTTCTGACGCCGCTTTCCTCTAACCCCGGCGGCGCTACCACCCTCTGGCTGAGTTCGGTCGACGGGTACCTGTACTTCGGTACTACCCCTCTGACAGGCCCTTCGGCTGGTGCCGTTGACTCGGTCTTCGGCCGTGCCGGCGACGTCGTGGCTCAGGCCGGTGACTATGACTTCGCTGAGTTGGGGGCCACACCCACGACTCTCGCCGGCTACGGCATCACCGACGCCGCGACCTCCGCTCAGGGCACGCTTGCTGAGACGGCAACCCAGCCGGACGAGGTGAACACCTTCACCGCCGGTCAGATCGCTGAGGTTACAGCTCTGGTCGATGGGGCGAACATCTCCATTGATCTGGAGGACAGCAACAACTTCAGCCTGACCCTGGGCGGTAACCGGCAGTTGGACTTCCCGCTCCCTGCTCCCGTACCTGGCCAGTCAGGCTTCATCACCGTGACCCAGGATGGGGTTGGTGGCCATGCCCTGACCTATGAGGCGGGGTATACCTTTGCCGGCGGGGCCGCCCCCACGCTCACGGTCGCGGCCGGGGCCGAGGACCTGCTGGCCTACTACGTGATCGATGCCGCACAGGTGGATATCGCCCTGGCCCAGGCCGATATTTCATGAGCCTGGTTGGCGCTGTTCCCGGGATGATGGCTGCTGCTGGCGGTGGTGGTGGCAGTGCTGTGCGTGCTATCATGTGCGGTGATGGGGGTATCGTCGGCTACTCAACGGATGCTGGCGAGACGTGGACAACCGCTACTCTTGGCGTTGACGATTGGGACGACTGCGCTCTTGCCGCAGACGGACAAGCAATTTTGGTTGGCGAGAACGGCGTTGTTGCTTATTCCGATGATTACGGGGAGACATGGACGACCGGCACGCTCGGCAGTGACGATTGGCGAAGTTGTGCAATCACCGGAGACAGGGCGATAATCGGTGGTGCAGCTGGTACGGTTGCATACTCAAGTGATGGTGGCGAAACATGGACTGCCGGTGATACAGGGTCAGAAGTCTGGCGAGGCAGCGGCATTATTGCTACAGGTCGCGCAATTCTCGCTGATAATTCAGGTAAGTCAGCCTACTCCAGCGACAATGGCGAAACATGGACAGTAAATCCCTCTTCTGGTCCAGTCTCATTGACCGACGCTGCTCTTGCTTCAGATGGTCGTGCTATCTATTGTGGCTCCGGTGGTCAGATGGGTTATTCATCGGATAATGGGGAGAACTGGACAAACATCGATATCGGCTCCCAGACATGGCTGAACTGCTCTATAGTTGCAAGCGGCCGCGCTATCGTTTCTGGCAGCGCTGGTAACTATGCATACTCAGATGACGATGGAGAAACCTGGACCGCATCAACCCAGGACGCTACAACATGGAATGGTTGCTCATTGTCTACAGATGGCGACAGGGCTGTTATGGTAGGAGCCTCAGGAGCCTACGCTTATTCTAACGATGACGGAGAAACTTGGACAAGCGGAACTGCTGGTCTAGGAACATGGCGCGCGTGCGCCCTCGCAACATAAGGAAAACCCATGATCTACTACATCCCCCAGCTCAAAGAGTACGTGAGCGAGCACAAGCAGTTCGTGATCCCCACGACCAAGCAGGTCCCGGTCCTCGATCCGGAGACGGGCGAGCCCACGGGCGAAACCCAGACGGTCGAGACCGAGACGACCATCCCCCGGCGCACGCTCCCGCTGCTGGCCGAAGATATCGGGGCCGTGCCTCAGCCCACGGCCGGCGCCGACCAGGTGGTCGAGCAGGGGGCAGATGGCTGGGCCGTGCGGGATCTGACAGCCCAGGAGATCGCTGACCGCGATCAGGCCCTGGCCGACGCCCAGGCCGCCCAGGTTGAGCACGCGGTCGCCCGGGTATGGCAGGAACGCTACGACCGGGCCAACCACCCGATGTATGGCCTCGACCCGTCTGGCGCGGTCATCATCCGCGAACTCTCGAATGCGGGCAACACCATCGCCCAGGAGATCGCTGCCTGGGTGCAGGCCCTCTACGATGAGGCCACGGCCCGGGAAGCGTCGATCAGGGCTGGTGAAGATCCTGGCGAATGGACGACCCCGGCCCAGAAGCCTCGGAGCGTCAACGAGGCGATGGCTGCTGTTTGATCCCTTCGGCATCGATGTCGACGAAAGCAGTTTCGTCGACATCAAGATCAGACCCCCGGGGCCTCGGGGGTTTTTTTTAGCTATGACTGCTGTTGCGAACTTGACTACGGAGGATAGTGTTTGTTTATGGACGCAACCTCCTCGCTCGCTGGTCTCGTCGTTGTCGGTGGGCGCTTCCACCAACGCTACGTCGATCGCAACGGCCGAGAGGAGCTGATCCCGGTGCCGGAGATAGAGCACGGCCCGGCTGGGCAGACGCCATCGGAGCGGTTCGCCGACACGGATACAGCGCCCTCCCCCTGGATCCCGGGTGAGCATGGCGCTATCGAGCGTGTGAGCGATGAGCTGTCGATCAATGAGATCAGAGCCCGTTATGCACGCGTCGAGGCACTCCTGGTCAAGACTTTCGCCAGCTCTGACAGCAACGGTAAAGGCACCTTCGACACACGGGGCAACGGCCCGCTCAAGCAGCTACTCCAGGATCTCTGCCTAATCATGGGTGGCGAATGGGCGGAACGCATGGAAGATATCCGATGATGTCCGATGAGAAGATTGCATTCGATCTGAGCTGCGCCTCAGAACTGGATTTGATCAACGAGCTGATACGGCGCACCATCTGCACTGATCGACGAGCACTCATACTCGGGGTCGTGAGGCCAGCTCAAGAGGGCAACGCACAGGAGGACGAGCTGGTACTGCAGGTACGGGGCACAGACCCGTTGCGCATGCAGTGGCTGATGGCCCACTTTATCAAGGCGGCAGGCGTGCAGGGGCGCCCCGATGGCTCCATCGACATCCCTCGACCCACATCACTCGGTGATGAGAGCCCGCCTTACGGGCATGACACGCTAGGCGAGTAATGGGCGAATGTGTTCGCATACCGCTGTACTCACAGCGGAAAAAGCTCCTTGGGTACTGGGCGATGAGGCAGACGGGCGATACGTATCGCGTGAGCTTCCGCTACCCGGGTCAGAAGCATAAGAAGTACGAGACCGACGACCCCGAGCATGCGGTAGGCATCTTCTACAACGCCTACATTGGATTCCTGGGTAAGAAGTTATCGGAGATTGACAATCAGCTTGCAGAATTGCCGAAACAGGAGTACCGTAAGCCCGGCTTCAGAAAGGGCTGGCTAAGTAAGCTTCGCTCGGCCCTGTGTCGAGATAAGGAGAGCCTTGTACGCGAGACCCGCAAGGTCCTCGCGGAGAAACTTTCCAAGCTTCGCGAGGTCGGGTGGCCGCAACCCCCTCTTCCAAAGCTACCGTGGGGTGATGTTGATGGCGCGAAAGCAGCACAAACACCGGGGGTTGTCTTCATATCTGAGGGTGTGGGAGGGCCGAGTCCTGGGGCTGTATCTCCAGGAGGAGCTACCGATCAGCGCCATCACGGATATGACGGGCCTCGGGTACATGTCGGTGAGGCGGATTCTGGAGGCCAACCGCCTACCTGTCCGGGGTCGTGGAGTCTACACGTTGAAGGGGGCGGATCATCCGGCCTCGCGGCTGACGAGGGAGCAGCGGGCCGTGCTCGACGACGAGCTGATGCAGGGCCTTTCGCACAGCCGTTTGTCGGAGAAGTATGGCATTTCCCGGGAACGGGTCCGGCAGATTGCGCAGGCGATACAGGCTCCGACGGGGAGGGAGCTTCAGAGGCTCAGGCGGGAGCGCCGCGATCAGGAGAGGCGCCGGAGGCAGGCCGAGCGAGCTGATAAGCGTCAGGAGAATTTTGAGAACGGTTATCAGAAGTGGCGGGAGATGTGGGACGAGGGCCTGATCATACCGGAGATGGCACGGCGACTGGGCCTCAAGCCTGGGAGCGTCTCGGTACGTATCGTGCACCTGCGCAAGGAGTTTGGCTGGTTCCCGAAGCGCCGTGCGAACTTCACGGCTAAGCAGGGTAGCGCAGAGGAGGAGTCCGCTAAGGCAGCGGCCCGTGAGAAGGCGTTCGAGGAGCGCTACGCCGCCTGGCGTAAGCTGTGGGCGCAGAACCTCTCTATCAAGGAGATGGCCGGGTGGCTCAACCGCACGCCAGGTACCGTGAGTGCCCGCATCGCGAGCCTCCGTAAGACTCACCCCGACTGGTTCCCCGAGCGGGACCTGAGCAAGGTGTCCTGATGCACACACTCTGGGTCACCGGCATCCCCGGTGCGGGTAAGACGATCCTCTCCTACATCGCAGAGCGGAAGCTCATCATGGAGTGGGGTCAGAAGTGTGTGGTCATTGACGGTGATGTCTGGCGACAGGTCGAGGCCAACACCGACCACTCGGCTGAGGGTCGGAAGAAGAACATCACCAAGATGGCTGCCTTCGCCAACAGGCTGAACAAGATGGGCTACATCACCTTCGTGCCCACCTGTAGCCCGCAGGCCGAGTACCGCGAACTGGCTCGTCAGGTCTGTGGCAGCTTCCACGAGATCTACCTTGAGGTGCCGGTGCCGGTAGCCCGCCAGCGGGTGCCCGAGCGCTGGGCCAAGGCAGATGAGGGTATCTACCAGAACTATCCGGTGGTCCATACGCCCTATGAGGCCCCGAAGCACCCGGAGCTGCATATCGATGGTATGAAGACCCTAGCGGAGGTGGGCGACGCGCTGTTCAGCTATGTCGTCCACCTGCTGGAGCGTGATCGGATAAAATAAGAGACGTCTCTTATTTCCGCTGATGGGTTCTCGTGGCTTTTCTTCTGCTACCCGTGAACATAAGATGCTCCAACGAGGTGGCGCGCTATGCCTGATCTGACCCTTTCTAGCCTACCTCCTGTACCGGCTGTCGATGAGGCGCTGGAGCTGTACACCAACGACAGTGGTAGCTCGGGCATGCTGACCGTTGGCGACCTGCAGGACTACTTGGCCGGCCTCTTCGGCTTCAGCGGCACCAGCTTCGACATCCTGACCCTCACCGAGATTGCAGCCCCGGCGCTCAGCGACTCTGGGTCTGGCCGTATCTACTTCGATGAGACGACCAACACGTTCCTGGTCTCTGAGGATGGCGGCGCCTACACCAGCCTCGGCCAGCTCAAGGTCGACGGCACCAGTCTCTATACCCCTGGCCAGGGTGCGACGCTTGGTGGCACGGCCGCCGACGCCTTGGCCGTTGGCACGAATGCCAGTGCTGACTCGACAGACTCCATCGCCATCGGCAACGGGGCCCAGGCCACCGCAGCCAGCGCGATCGCTGTCGGCGAGGGTATCACCGTCTCAACAGCCGCCGCGCTGAGTGTCGGTGCCAATGGCAACGCCGTCATCCGAGGCTTCGACATCACGGTCGCTGCGAACTGTGTGGTCGACATCAACGCTGGCCTGCGGCTGAAGTCGGCCAAGACGGCGGCTAATGCAGTGATCGATCGGGGTGCGACGATCATCGAGCAGACCCTGGGTAAGATCACGACCAGTCTCTACGCCAATCCGACGCTCGACGATGTGGTGTTCATCAAGAACAACAGTGGGGACATGACGACCGTTGATGGCAATGGCGAGACCATCGAAGGGGCGACGTTCCAGATGCTCTCCAATGGATCCTCTGTCACCCTCTGGTACAACGGCACCGAGTGGCTGGTCATCTGATAAGGGACGAACATGACTTACCTCAAAGACGTAAACATCCAGGCGGCTGATAGCCCCAGCATTGACGCTTTCGGTCGCTGGCGCACCTCCGAGCAGTTTACGCTGTTCGACAGCAAGATGCTGTACGATAAGGCCCCTGATTTTTACGACGAGGTAACCAACGGCACCGCCACCTCCAACTGGGCCAACTCCAAGGTGACCATGACAGTCTCTGCCAACAATGACTACGTCATCCGGCAGTCGAAGGTCCGTCTCACCTATCAGCCCGGCAAATCCCAACTGGTGATACTGACCGGTCTGATTGGAGGGGCCGCAGCCGATACCGTCTCTCGTCTCGGCTACTTCAATTCCAGCATCGTTGCGCCTCACACGGCAGACTTCGACGGTCTGTACTTCGAACAGGCAGCGGGCGTTGTGACCATCAACCAGCGCCGGAACGGTGCCGATACTGGCACGGTCGCCCAGGCGTCCTGGAACGTCGATACGTTAGATGGCAACGGTCCCAGCGCCATCACCGTTGATTGGACCGTACCGCAGATCTTCTTCATGGATTTCGAGTGGCTGGGCCTGGGCAGGGTGCGTTTCGGTCTTGTGATCGACGGCATCCCTGTGGTTTGTCATGCCTTTAACAACGCCAATAGCCTCGCTTCGGCCCTGCAGCCCTACATGATCTCCCCGAACCATTCGGTGCGGTACGAGATCCGCTCGACCGGTGGCACCAGTTCACTGGAACAGGTCTGTTCGTCGGTCCAGTCTGAGGGTGGCTTCAACCCCAATGGTACCGACAGGTCATATGACCTGGGGATCGGGCCGGGGCAGCAGGTCGATGCCGATACTGCGGGCACCCTCTATGCCTGTATCGGCATTCGCCTCAAGACGACCCACCTCGACGCCGCCATCGATGTTTTGAAGCTCTCCACCCTGTGTGACAGCGGCTCGGACTTCCAATGGCAGTTGGCCCTGAACCCGACCCGCGTCGGAGGCACATTCACATATGCGGCAGCGGCTACGAATTCGCCCGTGGAAGTGGCGCGAGGGGCAACAGGTGCGGCCCCCACGGTGACACGGGGAACCGGTATCCTTCTCGACAGTGGCTATGTCGCCCAGGAGGGTGGTTCTGACATCTCCCCGCTGCGCAATGCATTGCGTCTCGGGTCGACCATCGCGGGGGTGCGAGATGAGATCGTACTGAGCATTTCCGCTGGCTCGACTAATGAGGACGTGTTTGCCAGCCTGACCTGGCGTGAACTCTGATAGAGGATAGATAATGGCTGACTCGACACTTTCAGGGCTTCCCGTCGTACCGAGCGTCAACGCCGCTCTGGAGGTCTATGGTAACAACGGTGGCGCGTCTGCTGCTGCGACGGCTCAACAGATCTCCGACTTCGTCGCAGCTGAGCTGGGCTTCAGTGGGTCCTCGCTGGCCATCGACACCCTGACGGTCAACACCAGCCTGATCGCCGACGGTCCGGTGACGCTCAACGCCACCTCTTACATCACCTCCAGTAACGCCGACGCCGATACCTTCCCGGTCTATGGGACCAGCGCATCGCTGATCATGAGCAGTGGCGTCCACGAGCTGCTGTGGAACGACACCGCCGGCCACCTGCAGCTCCATCGTGGCCGTGCGACCGGCCGCTTCGCCCTGACCAACGAGACCGCCTCCGGCGACGCCAAGCTGATCGAGGTCAACGGCGGTGTCGCCTCGACCATGAGCTTCTATACCGGCTTCGGTACCGAGACGCTGACGCTGGCCGAGGGCCTGGTCACAACCACTGGTGCGGGTGTCTGGAATGAACAGGCTGCCCCGGCTGTGTCGGCGGCCGGCACGGGTCGCATCTATTTCGATGTCACGGATAAGATCTTCAAGGCGTCCGAGGACGGTGGGGCGTATATTGACCTGATAGGTGGTGCGGGGGGCACCAGCCCTGGTGGGCTCAACACCCACGTTCAGTTCAATGACGGTGGGGCCTTTGGGGGTGTTGCTGCCTTTACCTTTGATAAGACTACGGGTGCTCTATCGGCCACGACATTCAACGGCGTAGCCCTGACCACTGCAGGTGCGGGTACTGACTTCCTTTCAGCCGACGGTACCTACAAGACCGTGGCGGGCGGTGGCGAGCTTCAAGACGTAGGCGCCGGCACCCGTAACCTGGGTACGACGGATATCGACGCCTTTGGCGCAGGGACGGTGGCTGCAGGTGCGCAAGATAACCTCGCCATAGGGTATCAAGCGTCTTATAACCTCAACGATGGGGACTATGGTATAGCGATTGGCTATCAGGCCGGATATACCGCACGGAGCACATTAGCTGGGGTTGTGATAGGCTATAGGGCCGGTTTTACGGGGTGGAGCTTCAACACGAGCGTCGTTATCGGGTCCCAGGCCTGTGAGAATATCGCAGGGGGCATCGGTTATATCGCCATCGGGCAGCGGGCGTTGTCCGACGGTTCTCGTAGTGACGACATGATCGCAATCGGTGCTCAGTCCATGAGGTATGGTAGGCCTAATACCACAATTGCAGATGCGAGTATCGCTATCGGACGGCTGGCTCTTCGGGGATCAGCCACCACCGCCGACAATACGGGTATTTCCAACCTCGCTATGGGTTACGGCGCGCTGTATCAGACCAGCACTGGCTCGGGAAACATCGGCATAGGCGCCAACGTTGGCCCGACTCTGGTCAGCGGTGACTACAATACACTGCTCGGTAACGGTGCAGATACCATAGCCGCCGGCAGTGGTGGTATAGCCCTTGGTTACAATATGGCGCTGACAGCGTCGTATCAGCTCGCTATCGGGTATAATAACAACGCGGTCATTTCAGCAGGCGGTATTGACAACCTCGCCACCGCGACCCTTACCGTCGCTGCTGGCGGGGGTACGTCCTTCACAGGGCATATCGAAAGCCAGGGCCAGGCTGCCCCGGCTGTATCTGGCGCTGGTGATGGCCGCATCTACTTCGATAGCGGGACGAACACCTACCAGGTGTCTGAAAACGGAGGCGCTTACACGGCGCTTGTACCGGGTAGTGGCGGAGAACTCGCCCTCAGTGGAACCGGCACCGATAACTTGGGCACGACCGGTCTGAACTCGTTTGGCGCCATACTCGCCGGCGCAGTCAGTAATATCGGCATCGGTCGCGACTCGCTCGCTGCTCTGACCGATGGTGATTACAACATCGGCATCGGTGAGGATACCCTCGACTCGGTGACAACTGGCAGTCGTAATGTCACTATCGGCAACGACGCTGGGCAGACGATTACCACAGGCGACAGTAACATTGGTATTGGTGATCAGGCCCTCTCAGAGACATCCGCCCTGACCACCAGGGCCGTTATTATCGGCCCGGAAGCACTCGACAATGGCGGCACCTCCCGCGCAAACTATTTGATCGCCATCGGGTCGAAGGCTGTCCGGTATGGCCGTGTCTGCACATCGGCCGCAGACTCCTCCATCGGCATTGGTACCGAGGCGATGAGCGGCAGCGCGCTCGATTACCTGCTCACCGGCACGTCCAACATCGGCATCGGGTACCGGAGCCTCTACACCGTGGCCAACGGTTCTGATAACATCGGCATCGGTGGTCGGGCAGGAGACTCCCTCAAATCGGGTTCCGATAACATCTTCATCGGCACAGGCGCGGGTGGTAATACCACAATCGGCAGTAACAATGTCGGAATCGGTTCTCAAGCCATAGCTTCTGTTACGACAAACGGCAGCAATACGGCTGTAGGTCACAGAGCACTGGAGTTCATTACTACCGCTGACAACACAGCTCTCGGTTATATGGCGGGTAGCACGACCACCTCCGGCAGTAAAAATACATTCATCGGTGCGAATACAGGGTCGCTACTCGCTGCCGCAGGTGGTTCCATCGTCCTGGGCGCGAACACGACCGCCATCGGCAGCAATCAGTTGGTAATCGGTGTCGATAATCACCCGGTGTTCGAGGCTAACGGTATTGATGTCACTTCTACGGCCACACTGGATATCAACGCCGGAGGTGGTGTTAAGGTCGATGGCGGTCTCACTGGTACGTACCAGACGCTCGCTTCATCAGCCAGTATCACAGCCGACTTTTCCGGCGGCAACAACTTCAACCTGACTTTAGCCGACAATACGGCGCTCGAAAACCCGACAGGCGTCAACGCTTCGGCAGGTCAGTCTGGTGTCATTGCCATCACCCAGGATGGAATCGGCTCCCGGACCATGGCCTTCGGCACCTACTGGGAATTCGCCGGGGGTTCGGCGCCGACGCTGTCCACTGCGGCTGGGGCCACCGACCTGTTGGTCTGGCACGTCATCGCCTCGACGAGGATTGTCGCCCAGCTTATTGCGGATGTCTCATGATGAACGATAGAGAGGCCTGATAATGGTCTGGACGCCATCCGATCTTCCTGATCTACACGCGTGGTATGATGCCAGCGACGAATGTGCTGTCGTATCGAGCGGAGGTAAAGTCTCGCAGTTGACCGACAAGTCGGGCAACGGTCGTCATGCGACCCAAGGCACCCCTGCTAACCGACCGTCGATAGGTGTCGAGACGGTCAATGGCCGCGATGTCGTCAGCTACCTCGCCGGTACTCAGATGGATCTCCCAGAGCCGTTCGGCATCTCAGGTAGCCAGAACCGCTCGATGTTCTTCATGTTCCGCCTGGATAGCGAGGAAGGTGCGGTTCCCGGAATCTTTGAACAGGACGCTGTCGGTCCTGGCGAGCAATGGGCTCTGCGACCCCTGCTCGGTGATCTGTGGTTGAGCGTGAACGCCGGGGCTATTACGACAGCATTTCCCCTGCTCAACAACAGTATCATCGGCGCGATTCTTGATGGCAACCGTCTGGACGACACCACTCTTTATCAGAACGGTGTTGGCGAACTCGGAACCAGCATCCAATCACTCAACACGCAGGATACCGATAACAACCTCGGTAAGCAGATCGACGGTGTGCTCGGCGAGGCAGTCTTCACGCTGGAGGCCATGTCCGAAGCCGACCGATTTAAGACCGAGGGCTACATGGCCTGGAAGTGGGGATTGGTCGAAGATCTACCCTACAATCACCCGTATCGCTATGACGGCACCCTTTTCGGTTTCGGGTTCGCTGTGTTCGTCCCATCCGATCTCCCCAGCATACTCGCATGGTACGATGCGAGTGATGACAGTACGATCACCCAGGCGGCAGGCAAGGTATCGCAGTGGTGGGACAAGAGCGGCAACGGGGAGCACATCGCTAATCCCACTGGAGCCAATCAGCCGCAGTACAGTGGAGCTTGCATCACGTTCGACGGTGTCAATGATATGCTGTTCAGAGCATCGCGGTTCGGCCTTGCTACCAATCCTGATCTGACCGTTGCGACAGTCGCATATAAACCCTCGTTCGTAAACATCGATGACTTTTCGTGGATGATCGGTGCCGCGCCTGCTGGTAACAGCGACACGCTCGGCGGTAGCACTGGAACCGATGGCTGGGCATGGCGGCACCAAGGCGGCAATAATGTTTTCGGCCCGGTCACTCTTTCCACATACGAGGTCGCTGTCTGGCAGCGCGCAGCGGGGTCGGATTACCAGTCGTCTTCATTCAGACTCAATGGGTCCGATGAGGCGGCAACAAGCAGCAGCAACCCGACAGGTGTGCCGCTATCGACGGCGGCATACTTCAGCATTGGTTCCTCCTATGACCCTATTGGGAATATAAAACCGGCGTCGATCTCGTACCTCGATATCGTCATCGCTGAGACAGATGATGTTGACGAGGCTCAGTTTCTGGAAGGATACCTGGCCTGGAAGCGGGGCTTGGAGAGCCAGCTCCCGATAGGTCATCCCTATAAGACCGATGGTTCGCTCTTCCTTCGAGCAGCATTCAGCTCCATTTTCGACCCGGCGAACGGGGGGCTCCAGGTTGACCTGGATGCCTCCGCCACGCTGTGGCCTGAGGCGGCGACCTACAGCTGGGATTTCGGTGATACGAACACAGGTAGTGGTGTCACCCCCTCACATACCTATGCCGCAGAGGGCACGTACACGATCTCGCTAACGGTTAGTAGCCTGAACGCGACTCCGCAGACGGTCACCAAGACGGTGTTGGTCAGCTTCAGCGGTATCGCCGATCAGGAGAGCCCTCGGCCGGTCTACCTGCGCCTGGAGGACGACAGCGGCGATCTGCTGTTGGAAGACGGTGTGAGTGCCCTGCTGCTGGAGGAGAGCGCCAATCAGCTCTTCTGGAACGATAACAACGGCGACGGTGACTGGGGACGACGTGACGCCTTCGTGTTCGACGCCGATCACGGCACGCTGAACGCGGTTCCGACCCTCACCCGTTACTGGCGTATCGTCATCGACGCCTGCCCGAATGCGACAGCGAAGGTCGGTGCGATCTACCTGGATAACCCATACGGAGCCAACCGCGCACCGAATGACCTGACCTCGAATACCGGTAGCAGCAGTTACACGGCTTCGACAACCGCGACGAGTACTGGTTGTGCGTACAAGGCTTTCGATGGCACCCTGACCAGTACGATCGAGCTGGCTCCGACTGAGTACATCCAGCTGACCTCCGACGATCTGATCGGTGCGTCGCGTGTGGGTATCTTCTTCGGCGATCCCGAGCTGTATGCCAGTGAGTGGCATGTCGAGGTCAGCGACGACGGCACGAATTTCCGTACCGTTGGGACGGTGAATTCCGGAGCAGACGACGTCGGCCTCAACCGCACGAATACGATCACTGTCGATGCTGGCCGGGTAACCACGACCTTCCGCTACTGGCGGTTGACCTCGACCACCGATGAGGGGGCGGCCCCGAACATCAGCGACTTCGCCCTCTACGACGAGGACGGCACGAGGATCACGCCGGATAACATGACGACGAACGCCCTGCCGGCGCCGTTCACAGCCAGTGCCAGCTCCGAGTCTGGCACCGATCTGGCTTACCAGGCCTTCGATGGCGATGCCACGGGCACCTCGTGGGAGGCAACAGCCAGCCCGGCTGGCGAGTACCTGCAGATCGATCTCGGTAGCTCGATCTTCGCCAACCAGCTGAGCATCGTTCAGCCGACGGCTGCGAAGCCTGGGTGGACACTCAGTGGTTCTGACGATGGTGTGACCTTCACCGATGTCATGACCGTCCCCGATAACACGGCGGAGGATACCTACAACGCTGTCTGGCCGAATTACCTGGGGACGAGAGCCACCAACTACGAGACGCTGACCAAGTCCATCAGCGACCAGGTGGTCTACTTCCCGTTCGGTGCGAGTGGTGTGGCAGACGTCAGTGGCAACGCTCTGACCCTGTCAGCCCCTGAGGGTGTGGTCACAGTTGCGGGCGCTCCCGCCACGCTGACCAGCACGGCCAGTGCTCGCTTCGATGCCGCTGACTCGGTGTTGACGGTCAACGGCGCGGGTGTCGACGATGCGTCGTATACCACACGTTCGGTCAGCTGCTGGTTCCGCTTCCCAGAGGGCACGGTCTTCAGCGGTAAGAAGGTGATCTACGGCCAGGGTGGCGCTACAGACGGTGCGAACATCTATCTCGATGGCGACCGGATCTGGTCTGGTTTCTGGACTGCTGGGGGCAGCGACGCTTTCTCCCAGTCCAACACCGTGGTTACGGCCAATAAGTGGTTCCACGTCGTGAGCGTCTATGACGGCGAGTGGGCCCACCTGTACGTCAACGGTCGATATCAGCACTCATCCTACTGCGGCGTTGATATCGCCGCTAACACGGATGGCGGGGCGCTGCCCACGATCGGTGCGCTGAACAACGACTCGGCTTTCCACGATGGCGACCAGAGCAGTGGTGGCGTAGGCACTTTCACCCTCGGAGTGGGCCAAGACTTCCTGGTCAGTGACTTCTGTATCCACGACCAGGCGATGAGCGCATCGGATGCGGCGATGTTGTTCCTGACTGGTCGCACGACCAATGCGATCAACAAGCAGGACGACGTAGTCATCTTCGCCAGCGGCCTCTCGCAGGTTGCGGCGGACACGCAGTCGCAGGGTGCGGCGATGACGGCCTTCAACAACATCGCCCAGCCTGGTGCTGATACGATCGCCGTGCAGCAGTTCGCCTCGATCGCTCCGGCGACGACCAGCTACACCAGCACCCTCGACGAGTACAACACGATCGAGGCTGGAGCGCAGCTTGTGGTCGGTGCAGGCGCGACCCTGGGCAATAATAACAGCGAGTCGGGTAACTGGCTCGATGGCGACCTCGTGCTCATGGGCAGCATGGGGATCACTCGTGGTGACGGCGTGTTCTTCCGTGGCGCAGGCAACATCGTTGTCGCCGCTGCTGATGCGACCATCTCTACCAACACGATCAGCGGTACCCACATAAACCGATTCGAGGTACCCGTCACCGACGACCTGCCCGGTGTTGGCTTCCAGTATGGCCAGTCGAAGCTGACCATCGGCCCGATTACGACCATCGACCCGGCGGACACCCTCTATTACTTCGATATTCCGAACGGGGCGAAGCTCTTCTTCGACAATATGGATATCGTTGGTGGTGCTCGGGTACGGTGGGAGAAGCCCAGCGACGCCGACGCAGACATGCCAGGCACGACCTACGTCCAGAACGGCGAGCTGCTCTGGAACGGTGTGGATGGCGCACATGGTGCCAGCTGGGGCGGCCTCATTGTCGATGCGGCTGGTACGGTGCAGTTCGGCACATCTGGCACCGATGTCCCGGATTGGGACATCGATATGACGATCAACGGGGGCACGGTCAGGTTCCAGGAGTTCTCTGGTGCGAGCACCGTGGCCTTCCAGGGCTCCAGCGACTGGACGATGACTGCCGATACGGTCTTCGACGTCAACATGGCAGCCAACGACCCCCTTGCGGCCCTGTACAGAGGTACAGCTACCGGCGCTTTCCAGATGACGTTCAACATGGACGGCGTCGGTGGCTGGGCATGGGCCAACCCGACCGCCGATCCGGGCTGGACCGATACGATCATCAACAGTGATGACGCCCCCTACGTGACGACCAGTAAGAGCGTCAGTATGGTCTACGAGGCGGCGACCGAGCCACTCGGTGTGAAGTCCCGCAGCTTCGGTAGCGGCGCGATCACGCTCAACGACGCCATCTTCTGGCTTGGCCGTTATGAGCCTGGCATCGCCAACCGCGTTGAGCTGCAGAACGAGATCAACTTCGTTGGCTACGGTGAGGTGCTGGGCAGCAGTACCAACGGTGCAGATGCGCCGAGTCGGTTCGATGGCCAGTGGGATATCACCGGGATCGCGTACTTCTACGTGGGCAACGGCTCGGCGGATGTGACCTGGGAGCTGTTCATGCCCGTCCTGTTTGATCAGGGTGGCGTTGGAACACGTCGCTTCGTGATCGAGCAGAGCGGCTCTCAGAACACCAGCATCACCGGTCCGATCACCGAGGACGCGGGTGGCGCAGGCAACACCGTCGAGATGGTGAGCCGCAACGAGGCCGCTACATCGACGAACACAATCACGAGTGACCTGCCCATCGCTGTCCTGGAGTTCGAGTCCGACTCCTCAGACGGTGTGTTCGTCCTCGATGACATCGCCATCGTTGGCAATGTCACGAACGTCAGCGCCAACCTGCAGCTGTCGGGTACGCTCGACATCACCGGATCGTATAGGCAGGATGGGCTGGCGGCGGCTGATCTCGATATGAACAGCGGGACGACCATGAACGTCTCGCAGAACTTCTTCATCGATAGTGGCTCTGTCAGCAACCTCGATGGCTCGACCTTCACATCTGCTACGTGGGAGGTGCGAGAGATCGACATGATCGGCGCGACCGAGTGGTATGTGCAGACCTCGCTCACGCGGCCGTTCTTCTACGGCCCGGGGACGCTCACCTGGTCGGATGCGACCGGTTCGCCTAACGAAGGCGTCATCGTGCTGCCTACCGGCATCGACGGCGGTAACAACACGTTCTGGATACCGATCGCCGATACGGATAGCCCGCACATCTTTAACCCCGATGGGGGCGTCTTCAACACACGCTGGGATCTGCGGTGGGTTCAGGCCTTCCATGTCGACGGCGATATCACACGGGTCTCCTTCTGGGGTGACAGCACGCCGCGTGTCGAGTTCAACACAACACTCTTCCAGGCGCAGTGGATGGACAGCCGCATCAACAACCCGCGTATGCCGTGGATGGGTGACCTGACGGTCGGGACAGCGACACTGACCATCAGCGGCAGCACTTGGAACCTGTTGCACGTCGACAACTGGTATATCCTGTCCTCAGACCCGGATAAGGTCGGTGTCCGCTTCTGCGGTGTCGAATCTGAGCTGGCTGCTCATAGTGCTGATGGCATGGAGCCAGTGGTCATCTTCGACCGCGCGACCTTCGAGGCCGCGATGAACAGCTTTACGGTGGAGCCGCTCTGATGCCTGCAGTCAACACATTGGGAATCTGGTACCCTGATGGGTACCCAGGTCGGGCTTTCGACCTGAACGAGATTGTGGCCGTCGTCTATCCGGAAGCGTTCCCAGATCGGGTCGAGGTACGCTTTCGTGCGTCGAGTACCCAGCCGGTCATGTTCGACCGTACCGAGTTTGAAGACGCGTATGACTTCGCGCAGAACAATCCCCTGGCGGCGAAGTTGGCGACAGCGATCAACTACAATACCGAGGGCGGTTCGATCAACTTCAACCGGTCCACACCCGCCTTCAACCCGGATACGCTGGAGATGGTCGCAGCCAACGAGCCGCGTCAGCGCAGCTTCAGCATCGGGTCCTTCCAGTACACGATGACGTTGATCGAAGCGGCGTCGACCAACCTCCTGCTGTACAGTCAGGATTTCAGCCAGGCTGAGTGGGTAGCCAGCAGCGTCGTCTTCTCCACGACCGGGGTAGCCCCCGATGGCAGCTCCACAGCTGCTCAGATCAGTGATGGTGGCGGTATTCTTCAGTCGGCTGGTGCGGGTGCGCTCGCCGAGGTCTACGCCGCTTCGGCCTATGTGAAGGGCACCTTCGATGAGGTCGACATCGTCGTCGACAACGGGACCGACGAGGCCCGGGCAACGGTCGATCTCTCCGACGGCTCCATCTCATCGACGTCTGGTGCGTTGCAGGTCGATGCGGCGGTTGAGACCGTTGGCGACGGCTGGTACCGGGTGACGGTCACTGGGGAGGGCGACTTCAGCGCTGACCGTCGCCTTCAGATCATTCCGACTGATACCGGGGCCAACAAGCGCCTCTCCATCTGGGCTACTCAGCTGGAAGCGGATGCATGCTCGTCCTACATTCCGACTACGAGTGCCCCGGCTGCTCGCACGCGTGATCAGCTGATCAACACGCTGACGACACCGATCACCTATGGTTCGACGATCTTCACGGCTTATGTGCCGCACCTGTGGACCGCCCACCCTGGTATCGACTACGAGAAGGTGTTCTGGCAGCAGGTCGGCGGCCCTGGTCGAGCGCTGCACTACATTGATACCACGGGCACAGGGGTCACCCTTCGCCGTGACACCACGACGGGGACAGCCGACGGCCCTGTTGGGAATGCCTATCTCGAAGGCGGTAAGGCGGGCACAGTCGCAGCGGCCTTCCTCGCCAGTGGCTTAGAGCACCGTGGCTACACCCAGGGCGCTCCCCAGGGCACGACCGCTGCTGCGGGTGGCACCTTCTATGACATCGATGCGCTGCGACTCGGTGAGTTCGACGGCGACCAGTTCAACTATATCTGGGTTGGTGTCCTCGGCTTCGCAGAGGCGCTGGTTGATGCTGAGATAGCCGAGCTACACAGCCTGACGGAGGTGCCTGGTGCAATGTAAGCGTCTGATCGTCGTCACCGACATGACGGCCGCGCTCGGCTGTATACCAGTGGACCCGGAGACGGGTAGGCCGGTTCTCTCTATCGACCCGCTGCGGACCGACTCGATCATGGGGGTCAGCCAGTGGGGTCCCCCGGTGGTGTTCGACCCGAACGTACGAGCCTTCTGGGCGCAGTGGACCCCAGAGCGGCCCGTGCTGCTGTCCATCATGGCAGGCCTCGTTCATGTTTTCAGCGATAAGATGTCGGCAAGGCTGGCGTTCCCGGACTTCCAGTGGGGCAGGCTTCCCCGCTTCTTAGGAGATGATTGATGGCGCAGGTAACGAGCGACCATATCTGGTACCCGGCGGGCTATCCAGGCCCCGCCTACGACGTCCGTCACGTCATCTCGTGGCACTCCCTCCCCTACGACGCGACCCTCGTCATGGTCCGGTTCGCTGGTGACAGCGTCTTTGTCATTGAGTTCAACCGCGTCGACTTCGAGACTGCGAAGCTGAATTCGCTGGATAACGGGGGCTGATATGGCTGAGATCATCAATCCTCACATCTGGTACCCCGGCGGTTACCCCGGCACCTGCTACGACATGCGGGAAGTCGTGACCTGGTACCCGAAGCCTGGCTACCCCACTATAGCAGTCGCCCGCTTTGTAGCAGATACGGTGGCGACCGTCGAGTTTACCCTCGCTGATTTCGAGGCTGCAAAGCAGAACTCTCTCGACAACGGCGGCTAAGTGAGATAGTGTCGATCTAAGAACAGGCACGGGGAAGAATGGCTAAGACCGACGGCTATCTCAGCACGGGGGACGACTGGCTCTACTCGAATGCGGGTGGGGAACAGGGTGCCATTAGCGACCCGGAGACGAGCGGCGTAAAGATCCGTCTGACCGATGGTAGCGCTATTGCAGGTACAACCGTCAGCGGTAACGGCGCCTTCTCTGAGGGCGCCGCGATTGACTTCTCTGACCCTACCACACTGCTCAGTAGCGCGGCAGCAACGACTAGCAGCCGGCCTTCGATCGTGTGGGCTGGCGTCAACCCGATGTCACTCTCCGAGGTACTGATCGTCTGGAACACGGAGATCGTACTGCTCAACAAGTCGAAGATCAGTGCGGGCGGCGGGGGCTCTGTCATAGCTGTTACTGGTCGACTGATGATCGTGAAGCTTGGCTCCCCGATCGCCATCAACGGCTTGGAGCAGAAGGACATCACGATCGAATCGGGGGCGGTCGGGTTCTACAGCGGCGGCGGTGAGGAGGAGTACGAGGCGAAGCCGTGCTCGGATGACGTAGGGCCGATCACAACCCTCGGCGTCGGGGGTGGACCCCTCACCGACCCACCGGAACCCACCGACTGCGGATGCTCCGACCCAGAGCAGGGCGCTGGTGGCGGAGGCGGTGGGGGCGCCCCCGCCGGCGCACAGGTCGCCGCTCTGGTATTCTCGACTATCTGTAACCCGTCAGCGCAGTGCGGCGAGGTCGAAGGGGATAAGTCCCAGTTCATCGTCAACAATTCGATGAACTTCCCAGTGCGCTGCACCTATCCTTTCTACGTGGCTACCGCCAAGACGGGGCACTTTGGCGACTGTAACTGTGATGGTAGCTGCGAGCGAGACGCAGAGGTCTGGGAAGTCTGCATGAACCTTTGGGGCAGCACGATGCCCGGCGAGGTTTTCCCGCTCGACCAGCTTGCCACTTTCGATCCGTGTAGTGTCGGTGACAAGTTTTCGAGCGGCTATGGCGCGCAGCTGACCAATGATGTTGAATGCGGAGGCAAAATACCCGCCCAGGATGCCAGCGTCGATATCATGGGCCGGTTCGGCAAGGTCGTCACTAAAACCGGTAAATGGCTCGGCCCCAACCCTGGCTATGAAGGTCAGTCAGCCATCTACAAGCCGGAGTGCCTGACTGTCTGCGACACGCCCTGCCAGGCAGTGGTTGAGCCGGATCACGTCGACTGCGTCGTTCCGGAAGACATTATCAAGCCGCTTGAGCGCACCCTGCCGATCAAGTTTTTTGATAATTTCTCGCTCAAGACGACGGAGGTCGAATTCCCGAGTACGATCGAGGAGACCGACGTCAAGCTCGTGACGTTTATCGGCACGACTGCATTCGAGATCGATACCGACATTTCAACCGAGCTTATACCCAAGCTTATCTGGGAGTACGATCAGGTTGAATCGATAGAGTGGATCACGTTCATCGGAACTGACACTGCCGAGATACCGACAGCGATTGGGACGGACGAGATCGGCATACCCGACGAGGATATTACCCACGTAACCGACGTTATCCTGACCAACATCAGTTATATCAGCGACCATGACACTAAAATTATCGAGTTCGTGACCCCTGAAGACGGCGCGTTCATGGTCAGTGACGTCGTAACCCAGACAGTTACCTTCGGGGTTGTGGACGACCCTGTGACCATCGTTGCGGTCACGGCAGCCCTCCTCGACGCTACGCCAGTGTACGAAAACCGGTTATTCGTCACAAACGTCGACACCAAGGCCATTAACTTTGCAACCACGCAGGATTCGTTCCTTGTAGAGGATTTCGACTCAACGGGCATCATTCTTGTTACGGACGTCAAAGAGGCGCCGGCGAAGAACTTTGTCACCTCCCCCTCAGCGGGGAAGCTGATCGACGGGTTCGATGAGATAGCGATCGTCTTTTGCACGGGTGGGGTGGTTACCACGGCTACCGTCATTGCCAACCTGTCGACGATCGATGTGGGCATCGATACCCTGGAGCTGGTAACGTATATTGGCACGTCGGGCCCTGTTGATGTCGCGTATAATATTCAAACCGCGACGGTCAACATGGATAGCGAGGAATTTGCGATCAATGCTGCGGAGGGCACGGTAGAAATACTGACCGCTATCGCTACGACTCCGGCCGTACCCGTTAGCACACCGCTCGACACCGTCTCTGCGCTTGAGACGAGTGTCTTCACCTTTGATACCGTCGCACCTCCCACCTCTGCTGTGACGGTGGTGACGAATATCGATATAGATACGATTGAAGTCGTACATGAGATCAAGACAGCTGTGGTCTCAACCACGTCGGTGGTTTTCGCGACCGAACTCTTTACGAGCGAGGTCGATTATATTACGGAGATAGCTACATCCGAGGTCAGTGTAGATTACCTGACGGTCGTCGTAAACCCGAAGCTCGACACCTTCGACTTTGTGACCGCGGTCAAGACGACGGAGCAGACGTTGTCCCTCGCGAAGGATACGATCGGTGTGGATGTACTGGTGGAGGGCGACGACTTTACTGTTATCACCGTCCATACCGAGCAGAACTGTGGTGTCGCCTACCAACTCCTACATCACGATGGGCAGAAGAATTGGACGTCCATCACGACAAGAGACGCGAGCTGCACACCACCTGAACAGGCCCATAACTGCAAGGCCATACCGCTTCAGCTACAGAAAGAAAATCTTTGTCAGCATATCATGTTGCTGCGGGCAAACTATGTCGGTGCCCCGGCATCAGCCTCTGCTACGGCCTGCTTCGGTTACGACTGCCAGGACGAGAGCTGTGAAGAACCAGGTGGCGGACCGTTCGAGCCAGAGCCTGGTGGTATGGAGAACCCATGTACCGTTCGCGTCCGTCGGCTGAACCGCCGTTGGGCGTCGAACACAGTCTGTGATAGGTCGGGCTATAATGGCTAAGCGCGTCAACCTCAATACGGTTCTCGACATGCTACGCGTCAATGACTTCGCCAGTCAGAGTGAAGAAGACATGCGTATCGGGTCAGCCTTCGTCTCCCTCTGGCCGAAGGAAGCGTCGACACTGAACAACTTTCGGGAGAAGCCTCGCTGCGGCGGCTGCAAGGGTGCTATGGTTGAGCTGCTCGCTGCCGAGCCGGGTCGCGTCAAAGCCTTCTTGAAGCGCGTCAGCCCTGGCGAGGAGTTCACGGTCGATGTCGCCTCTGACATACCCCATGGCACGCCTCGGGCGCGCGACCCCATGGGACCGAAGTCGGTGGTGGGCGAGGTTCACGACCTCGATGATAGCCCAGAGGCTTATGGTAAGTTCATTCAGGAGATCCGGCTCAGAGGCGGGCGCTATAATGGCCTCGCCGTGAGGCCACTCGAATTGGGTAAGGTGAGAGTCTACTTCTACTAGACCACAATTACGAGACGTCTCTTATTTTCAGGGAGAGAAGAATGCAGTTTGAAGTCCAGATGGAGGCCCGCCCCGAAGAGGTGCTGACGTACTGTTATGATCGTATCCGTGAGATATGGCCGGAGGCGATCATGGTCGATAGCGAGGGGACGGTCTTTGAGCGGCAGCTATCCGGCCCACGGTCTATTGGCAAAGAGGTCAAGATATACCAGGGGAAAGACTCCCGCCTGACCTCTCGGTTCTTCGGGGTGAACTGTAGCCCGTCGCTGACGATCGACATCGAGGGCGGCCTCGTAACGGTGACCCCGAGCAAGCCCGCTGCGGAGGTCTCTGAGAAACTGGCTACGCTCCCCATCTGGGTCCACAAGGCCCGTGAGTCGAGTCGGGTGAAAGCGGTCTAGTGGCCTTTGTAGCCCACACAGATAACGGCACCGCCTGCTGCCCCGAGACCGTGCGAGGCAAGGTCATCTGCCCACCCGACTCACTGGGGTTGGACGCGTGTGAGTGTGCCTGCAACGACCCCGCCAGATGGACCGCTGCTGTAAGCACCTTCAACACGAACCATCCATCCGGGTCTGGTTGGACGGTCGTCTCCAGCGGAACAGGGTCGCTCTATTCGAACTGGGCGTTGAATGGAGGCTTTGAATTCCTTGAGGTGGATTTCATGAGCGACGCCCCAATGACTGCGGCGTGCGCGGACCCCAATACAATGCAGGTCGACACGGGGATGTATGATGGGTATTGCTGTGATGTCTACTACGAGTGCACCTATTGGAAGCTCGACGGGTGCGAGTGCTTCGGCTGCGGCCTATTTCCACCTGGGTTTGATCCGGTTACCGATTGCCCAGATTTCTCGGAACCTTACTGCGATTGTCGCTACTATAACCCCATGACTGGGTATGGCTGTGGTGCATATGGTAGCGAGTTTCCGGGCGAGAACTTCTCAGGCTGTTCAGCCCCTGGAGGCGGCCCTGGCTTTTTTACCGAATACCTCGAATCAGGTTGTGAGGAGGCGTGTAACCCTGGTGGCACTATCTACCCCTACGGCGCCATGGTCGCCTTAGTGGGTCTGTACGAGTACGGCTGTGACTTCTTCACTGGCCTCTGTGCCTTTCCGAACTTCTGTGATGCCTGTGTTGGCTGCGACTCGGGCGAGCAGGGTGGGTTCGAGATCTTCGCCCCTGACTACGGGCCTCCTGACGCTAATTGGATAGTGGCCTGGCGGCTTTCGTAGGCGTTCTTGACAAATACTCCTTTTTAGGATAGTGAAGGGTCGTTATGGCTGATAACACTGACGTAGTAGTAGACGTGAACGAGCAGCGCCGACAGCAGTCGCTGCAGCGCCACATGCAGCTCTCTAACCGTGTGGCCCGCATCAAGGAGCGTGGTGCACCGATGCCGATGCCGATACGGCGCCTCCTCGCGATGTTACGGCCGCCAGACGCAGAGTGGCCGACCCCGTTCGAGACGGCTCTGATCAACGGTGTCCGCAAGGAATTCCCCGAGATATCGGAAGACATCGAGTCCGTCCTGGTCGAGCAGAACTGCTCCTGTAAGGGGCGTGTCATCGGTTTCATGCTCGACAACGTACCCCGTGTTCAGGCGGTCCTGGATCGCGCCATCGGCGAAGAGGGCATTTTCAAGGTCAACAGCCGTGGAGACGCTCCCACACGTGCGGGCGAGACCATGATCATCGAGCCAACGCCGAAGGCGTATCGGGAACTCATAGACGAACTCGCCCACTCAACCCCTCGCAAAGGCTTCCAGGGCCTGGTCGTGAAGGATTATGAGGTGGATGGGAAGCCCAAGTGGCTGGTGCTGTTTTACTGATGACCGACGACATCTTCCTTAATCGTATGGGCGGCTTCTTTGACGTCGGGTCAGCATTGGTCAGGCACATCAACGCTTCGGAGCTGTCTATGGAGCGTATCGTATCCGCCTACCGCCAGAACGTGGCACTGCCAGACGTTCACATCGCTGACCGCGAATCCGAATTCGAACCGGTGGTCGTGGCCGAAGACGGCGAGGAACTCACTCCAGAGCGCCGTGTGCAGCTGATGCGCGAGGCTGGCGTGAAGCCGATGTTTGACGAGCAGGGTAAACCGACGGACCAGACCTACCTCGGCGTGTTCGATGACCTGATCGATCAGGAGCGAATGGGTAAGACCGCCGAGGAGAACCGACCTGGCTACCGCGTGGTGCAGCCGCGCGAGCTGGAGTTGGAATACGACATCGACGAATGGTCGGTGGCGAACGCCAAACCCATAAAGGAAGACCATGCCGAATGAACAGGGGTGGGCGAAGATCCGCGAGGTTCTGCCCAAAGCATACGCCTACGCTGTCGATAGCTCCGGAATGCAGTGCGCCTTCGACTGCGTCCCCATCTATCACAACACCAGGCGGTGGATACCCACTGGTGTCGGTACGAAGATCAACCTTGGGCTGGTTCCGACGGGCATTGGCTTCGACGGCTTCAAGACCCTGCAGTGGGCGCCCGACGCTGATGTCCGTGAGCTGCAGGACTGTCATGAGAGTCGCCAGGGCGACTACGATACGAACTTCCCGGCTGAGAACTCCCAGGCCCCGTCGACCACGGCGACCGACCCCGCTGAGAAGGGGCCCGACGCCTTCGGGCAGGCGCAGGACGACGCCATGACCGCCAACGACCTGGCACAGGCCAATCTGGAGGCGATGGGGCTGGCAGCGCCTAAGCCGAAGAAGAAGCCCGCAAAGACGCAGGAACTCACCCCCGAGCCTGCGACACCTGCCGATGAACAGCAGGAAGCGATGAGTCGAGATCGTCGCACGGTCGTGGATGAGCTGGTGATGGCTCTCGCCGATCAGCTGCCGAAGACCAAGAAGGCCAAGGTGCAGTCGCTTATCGACGAGTTGCGGGATCTCATGGACTAGGATTCACCTCGTTTTAGAATGCCCGAGAAGGTGAGACAGCTATGCCCAAAGATCCTCTGAATAATGTTCGTAACGCCGGTGGCCTCCGTGTGCCTACCGCCGGCGCCGCTGCAGGGCCGGCTGACGAGATCAGCTCTGGCATCACTATCGATGACGACGGCGTCCTTCAGCGGCTGAGTAACAATGGCACAGCCGTCCGCGATGTGTTGGGTGACGGCCGGACCAGAGTACCGGTGTTCGCGTCGCTGCCGACCACACCCGCCGCTGGCGACTTCTACATCCAGACGGTCGATGGCGAGGAGCAGTTCTTCTTTGTCGATAGCGGCAACACACCTATTCAGCTGGTACCGCTGACCACGGTTACCCCGACGGTCGTACCGCTCGTTGACGGCGTGGCGACCAACCTTGCGACAGTGCTGATCGATGAGGTGGGTTCGATCGAGTGGTCGGTTACCTACTACAACCCCACCTCAGGTGCTCGTACTGGTTACCGAATGTGGGGCGTCCACGATGGTACGACAGGTGCAGACGCGGCAGCGACCGATCTGAATATCGTGACGACTGCTACACTCGGGGCCATTACGGTCACGACTACACTCGACCTCTCTGGTGTTGGCGCGGCCCAGGAGATGCAGTTGAACACCTTGATGACCGGCGCAGGCTGGTACGCTGCAGTCGTAGCCGAACGCATTTACTCAGTCTAACCCGTAGTCGGGATCAGGCCCGTCTACACTAGCCAACCGAGGAGCCCATCGTGGCCGAGAACAAGAACAAGAACGTTACCCACGAAGTGACTCGTGGTTCCATCAGCCTGCTGATCAGCTGCCTTTCGCAGCCTGGCTGGGGCAAGCGGCCGGTCGACCTCTTCGCTGCCGGTAGCCTGCTGGAGGAGCTGGATGGCCAGTTCGGCGCCGACGTCCAACCTGAGTCCAGTGAGGACGAAGCGGGATTCCAGTCCTGGGCCATCAAGAAGGTGAAGCTAGAGCTGACCGAGAAGCAGCGCGAAGCTGCCAAGGCGGCACTCAAGTATTTCGCCGAGCAGGGCCAGATCGCACCGACCAAACATTTCTGTAGCATCGGTGAGGCGCTCGGCCTCGAATAAACCCGATATCACCCGTTGAAACAACCACGCTGCGTCCCCAGCGTGGTTGTTTTGTTAAGAAAGGCTTCCGACACATACGGTTGCGATGGCTAGGTTTATAGAGTAAGTTGTGCCCGTCGGAAGGGCCGTGCCCTGAATGAGCTATTCTAGTCGCCACTCGGGGATATACTTGACATGGACTTCGTTGAGGTTTTAGCGGCTTTGAAGGATGCATCGCCGTGGCTAGTCCTAGCCTGTGCAGGCCTTGGAGCCCTCTACATGGTGCTTCAGCATCGCCGGAAGATGCGGGAGCGCTCGCCAGTAGATGAGGTCAGGGATATCGCGGTCGCCATCCACGACCAGTGCGAGGAGAGCGCCGAAATGCTGGCTACTCACATAGCCTCATCCGCAGAGTCTGAGAAGGTCGCCGACCAGCAGACATCACTGTTATCGAAAATCGCGCATGAGCTGATGAGTATGAACGCCTCGGTCGCCGGCCGTGTCGTCAACATGGACAACGCGAAGGCGATCATCGCCGCCCAGTGGAACACCTGTCGCAACGAGACGATTCGACTGATCGTCAACTCGCTGCGGAACAATCACTTCACTGGCAACGAGAAGCTGGTTACCCGGAAGGTCTACAGGGCCTGGAGACAGGCATCGAAGAGCGCCCGCTCGGTCATCGACATCCTCACCGGGTTCGAGTACCCCTACAGAGAACTCTTCGACAAGCAGATCATGACCGCCTGGGAGTGTATCTGGGGTTGGGCACTCCCCATCTACTACGATAGCGTTTCGAGCAGAGAGGATGCGATCTCCGACCTCGAAGGCCGCGCCCGGATGCTGTTCGATGACATCCTCACGAATTACTCCACCTTCATCGAGGACATCGACGAGGGGGCGATCTACGCGCCGCACGAAGAGTCGTCGAGCGATATACGCCAGCGGTCTGAGCCGATGATCGTCGTCGACGGCGACCTGGCCGAATTCTCACAGGCTATGATCGTCAGCATGGAGGACTGGGAGCCCGGCAAGTCTTCGGGTGGCTATGACGCCTCGCAGATCCGGGATGCGGTTGAGCGCCAGTACAAAGAGGCTCGAACGGCGCAGTTCGGCAAGAGCCAAGACGGCGAGTAACGCGCTTGGCAATCGCAGCCTGAGGAGCTAACCTTGCTGCATCAAGGAGGCTCTTATGCGCTACGTCAACATCACCGTGCTTCTGCTCATCGCGACCGTGCTGGTCGCAGCGGAAGACCCCGAAGCGGTCGAAGAATCGGCCAGCTCCGTCCCTGTCTGGGTCGGTATCCTGGGCACGGCCCTTACCGCCCTGCTCGGCTGGATCGCGACCCTGTTCCGCAAGAAGGTCAAGACCGACGCTGAGAAGGCCCAGATCGACAAGACCAAGTCGGTCTGGGAGCAGAAGAACCAGCTCATCGACCAGCGGATCAAGCCTTTCGCTATCGATACCGCTGAGCACTGGCTGATCACCAACATCACTCCTCTTCTGATCGACGCGGCCGACGGTGGCGGCTTCCGGTGGAAGGACCACCTCAAGGACCTGAAGGCCTACACCAAGGACAGGGTCCTCAAGAAGTTCGCACGTGAGAACGTTGACGTGCTGGAGCACTTCGCCGAAGAGGATCTTGATCACCTGCTCGACCGGATCCTCGCCAAGACCGTCGGCAACCTGCCCGAGTCGGTCACCAAGTTCCTTCCCGATAGCGTGATCGAGAAGCTCAAGGACTACGCTATCGAGTTCGCCAAGGAAGAAGCACAGGACCTGGCCAAGTAAAATAAGAGACGTCTCGTATTTTCAGGGTCGGTCAGGCCTACACCGCTGGCCCTGGCGTTACCCTCGACTAGGATATTCCCTCAAGGGAGTAGTTGGCATGCCCGTCAATCAAGAAGTCATGGACCGTATGAAGGAAGAATACGGCGAAGAAGAGGGAGAGCGGGTATATTACGCGACCGCCAATAAAGAGAATCGAGGCCATGACTTCAAGAAGAAGTCCACCGCACTCAGACTGGCCCTCCAGAAGGCAGCAGCCGGCGACAAAAAGGAGGACTTGAGCCCTACGCGCAACGACCCCCTGTCGAAGGTTCAGACCGGGGGCAACCCTGCCCGGCCGAGCAACGCCGCGCTTGTGAAGTACATTGACGACCCGGAGCGTTACGCTGCAGGTCGGGTCTCGCATAAGCTCGCCGAGTGGGTGCGCAACTCTTACACCCGGCGGGCGGAGCAGGTCAAGGTCGCGGCGATTGCGTCGATGTATGCGATCCGGCAGAAGGTAGCTGACATCATTCCCGGGGGGCTGGCTGACGATAAAGAGCCGAGTGACTATCCCCAGGATGCACTCCAGAAGGGCATCGAGCACGAGATGGAGCACACGAGTGATCCAGACATCGCCGAAGAGATCGCGATGGATCATATCGAGGAAGACCCCAAGTACTACACGAAGCTGAAGAAGCTTGAGAAGGACGCGGCTGACTGGGGTAAGAAGCTCCAGGCGGCGGCCGCTCCCGGCTCCGCACTCAAGGCGCAGGGCCTGACGGAGGCTCACAAAGCGAAGTTACGTCACAGCCAGGTCGGTAAGGTCGAGGATGATGGTAAGTTCAAGCACGCCCAGGCTGCGCCCCCTATGCAGCCACCCGCGCCTCCTCAGCCGGCCCAGCCGCCCGGGCCACCGCAGCCGGCTCCGCCACCACAACAGTCCCAGGTGACACTACCGACTGATCAGCAGCGTATGGAGGGTGACCCCGACATGGTCGCCCAGGACTTCGTGGCGAACCTGATTGCGCAGCGTGGCCAGCAGCCGCCCGTTCCGCCGAGTTCCGCTACCGCGCCCGTACCCCCGAACCCTGCTCCAGTACAGGACCAGATGGGCCCCGCTCCTACAGGACCGACGGCCCCGATGAAGCAGGCCGCTGACACCGGTATGGAACCCGCACTCGACGCCGAGGGTGAGACTGATGATGGCGCGGTGGCCAACATGGAAGACGAGCCCGATGACCCGCGCATGGACGTCAACCTGTCGGTGCCAGCTTGGGATGCTCCTGTTGGTCAGATAGCTCAAGATGCGGGCAATGTGGGTACTCGTCTTCCCACTGCTACTGAGGCTGAGTTCCAGCAGCAGCAGCAGGAGGCTGAAGCGCAGCAGGAGAAGATCGCGCAGGGCACAGGGATCAAAGACATCGTCGCAGGCATCGACCCTGATGAGCTGACCAAGCAGGAAGCCAGCACGAAGATACAGGCCGGTGTACCCAACCCGGTTCCGCTGGCCGCGCAGAGCATCGAGTTCGCCCAGCGCCAGATCCCTGCCATGACTGTTTCGCAGGAGGAACAGGGCGATACGGAGGGCGTACCTGAGCCTCAGACCAAGATGGCCGATACAGCGTCTTTCCGGCCGATACAGCAGCACCTGCTTTTCACCCCTGAGGGTAAGCTCGTCGCCAAGCGCCTCCGCGACCGTCGGTTTGCCTTTCCTTACGAGGGCAGAGGTAAGCCAGCTCCGTATGAATCCGACATCCTGTATGTACCTGAAGAGGGTGTCCCGGATGAGGGGTACCACGGCTATAAGGTCGGCCTTCGGGTCGGTGAGGCAGACCAGGTTCCCGAGGGCTTCGAGGCTGTAGACCCGAACGAGGCCATGAAGGACTTCTACGCCAGCATGGGTTTGTCGGTGAATAAGCCGTTCCGTCAGCTCGACCGCGCCCGTGCGCGGGCTGTTGTGCGCTATCTCAAGCGGAAGAAGAAGGAACGCGAGGAGGCCGAGGCCCGGCTTCAGCCACAACAGGAGCTTCCCGTTGCTGCGCCGTAAGTGCATGTTCGGTGAGATCGAGGTACGAGACGAGCCGGCCGAGCGGGCACTCTACCTCAATGGTCAGAAGCAGGGCGGCGCGTACTTCCGACCTTCCGCCGATGAGGTGAACGACGCGCTTCCGGCGGGCGAGCCAGGGCCGGTATGCTCCTCTGCGTACGCCCTGGGCTGGATTGTGGCCGGGCTCATGAACCCGACGGGTACTGGCCTCATGATCGGTCTCGGGAGTGGTGCTGGCGCGACACAGCTGCTCTACAGCGTCCCCATGGTCGACCTGGTGATCGTTGAGATCGACCCGGTGATGGTGCAGGTGGCACTCGATGAGTTCCCGCTTCTCAATTACTACATGGACCGTGGGCGCCTCTCGATTGAGATCGAGGACATCGACGACTTTCTCGTGCGCAACAACGACACGTGGGACTTCGCACTCGCTGATGCCTATGACAGTGGCCAGGAAGTCATAGACGACCACATCGAGACGCTGTGTGAGCGGAGCCCACACATATATGTCAACATCATCGATCGCCTGATGGGTATATCCATGCAGCGGATAGCAATGATGATGGAGTCGAAGGGCACCAGTGTCGTCGAGATATTCAAGACTGTTCCACTGGCGTATAGCTCGATGGGCTTCAGAGAGCGCTCGAACTGGATCCTGACGAACCAGGTTCCAGATATGGCGAGGCTGGCCGAATACCCGATCTATCCGTACTTTGATGATATCCATGCCCACGATACCCGCATGGCGTGGGACCTCATGTTAGCGAATACACTTTCCGAAGTGGTTTAGCTTCTTGCAAAAAGGCTAATCCACAGCTACGCTTTGGCATGGACGGTTTCAACGCTATTCACCATTGCAACGATGCCCGGAATCGCGTTGACCCGCGTGCGCGGGCACAGGTCGTTAAACCGGGCGAAGATCAGACCAGTCTTGCCCATCCACCAGACGCAACTGTCATCAGCTCACGCGATACGATAGATACCTCGATTCGTGTCGAGCGAGGTGTCGAGTTCGGTGCTGACGGGCAGACGGTTGAGGAGGTCGGTGAGTGCCGGATGGACCAGATCGTCCACCCGGAGAACGGGCCACCGGAGATCCGGGTCGAGGATCTCCACGAGGATGCCTCCGACACAGCCGGTATCGGTGCACAGGGTATGACGGTTGAGAATGGCGTAGGGGTACAGCCCGTCGTCAAGATGACCACCCACCTGAACACGACTGAGCCTGTGCAGCGGCAAGGTCAGAGGAAGGTCGCCCGTAAAGCAGTGGATCCGAGGCGGCCCCAGCAGGTACCGAAGCCCGACTACACCCAAGAAGCGAGGACTACCGTGCACGCCCCTACTCAGCAAGCCCAGCCCCGCCAGCCTGCCGCGCAGCCCGAGCCACAACAGTCTGCAAGCTTCGGTGTCGAGAAGATCCGCGTGACCCTGCGGTCTGATAAGATGGGCACGCACCGGATCAAGGTGAACAAGCTCTCGATATCTGACACGGTCATCGTCCTGGGCTATATCGACGACGACGATGCGGTCATCGTCGAGCCACCGCTCTCGACAGATAAGGAAGACACGCTCACGATCGAGCACGGCAAGGAGAAGTATATCTGCCTGTATTATGGCTTCACGTCGGAGATGCAGGTCGATGGCTACCCTATGTTGTTGGTTGTGCTAGTTCGGAAGGATGAGTAGCTTATAGACCGCTTGGTCGTCTATTTTTAGTGCCTTACGGACACCGTATACCTATGAGCAGCATCATCCCCACCATGGATCAACGCGGCGTCGGTGCCCTGCAGACGACACCGAATAACAAGCCGTTCATGACTCCGTGGCTCGATTACTCGACCGTTGCAGTACCCGACAACCACGAATTGGTGATGTGGTGGTCGCAGTACATGTGGATCAGCGACGGTAACTACCGCACCGCCATGGAGCGGGTCGGTAGCCACTTCATGACCACGCTGGAGTTCCCGGATCTGGAGCCTGACGAGGAGTCGGCTTTCCGTGATCTGTTTACCAACCATATGGATTACCGGCGCGATCTGCTGGGCTGCGCTTACGACTATTTGTGCTTCCATGGGGATACGAAGGCGATCACACGCGCGGGGGTATTCAAGCTCCGCGACCTGGAGGGGCAGACGGTCGAGGCGCTGTCCAAGGGTGGTGTCTACCGCGAGGCTACGTTTAAGAAGTTTGGCACGCAGGAACTGCTAGAGGTGGAGTTCAGCGACGGCCGTACGGTCCTGGCCACCCCTGACCACGAGTGGGAAGTGAAGAACTTCTCGGGCAAGGAGGTAACGGTCGCGACCAAGGATCTCCACCCTGGGTACCGTATACCTCGGGTGGTCGCCGACCGGCCTAAGAAGAACGACGAGTACTGGACTGGCCTCCGTCACGGTTTTGTCTTTGGTGACGGTTCGACCTATAACAAGCATCGTGACAAGCAGTGGTGCGTGGCGAACTTCTATGGGGCGAAAGATCGTGAGATGCTTCGCTACTTCGAGGGCGTCGGTAACCCACCTTGCGACTATCCCGAAAAGAACCTCGTGAAGGTTCACGGTCTCCCTGCAGAGTGGAAGCAACTACCCGCTAACACGTCAAGTGCGTCGTACTGGTACGGGTTCATTTGTGGGTTCCTAGCCGCTGATGGTTCTGTGGATACGCATGGCTGCGTGGTATTGACGCAGAAGTCCCGCGCTACGCTGGAGGCAATATCCGAGCAGCTGCCACGCGTGGGAATGGCCCCCGGCCCTGTGCGAGGCCACACTCGCGTTGCAGATCTGTCCGACGTGAACGGGTGCGAAGGTGCGCTTTACGAAGGTGAGATGCATTACCTCACCCTTCTTAAGCGGTTTATGCAGGCCGATGACCTGCTTCTGTCTTCTCACCGGGCCAAGTTTGAGGAAAACTATACAGCTACCCAGTACGGTAAGTACATCGGGGTGCGTGAGGTTCGCACGACAGGGGTCGTAGACGAAGTCTTCTGCTGTCAGGAGATGGAGACACATACCTTCGTGCTCGACGGCGCGATTCTCACGAAGAACTGTTATGGTAACGGCTTTACGAGTATCTACCTGCCGTTTAAGCGGTTCGTTCGCTGTACGAACTGCAAATTGGAACAGCCCCTCTCGGAGGTGAGCTACAAGCTGGAGTTCAATTCGACCCGCAAAAAGAGGCTGATCTGGAATAGGAAACAGCTGTGCCCGAGGTGCAACAACGGGGCCCCCTACGATGTCTTCGATCGCCGCGACCCGGACCTGAGTAAGATCAAGATCAACCGCTATGATCCCTCTGACATTGAGATCGCGCAGAACGGCTTCAGTCTGCGTAAGGAGTTCTACTGGCGCATCCCTGAAGAGACGCGACGAGACATTCTTGGTCGGGCACGTATTCATATCGACGACACTCCGCTGGAGGTGCTCGAAGCTGTGGCCGTCAATGGTCGGCTGCGGTTCGAGGACGACATGCTCCTTCACCAGTCTGAGGTCCAGATCTCTGGCCTACGGACGCGCGGCTGGGGTATCCCCAGGGCGATCGCCAACTTCCGTACCGCGTGGCTGCAGCAGCTGACGAATAAGCAGGATCAGGCCGTCGCTATCGACTACACCTTGGGCATGCGGGTCATCAGCCCGACCCCGACTGCTGGTGGCCAGGACCCGATGGTCACGACGGGTATGGAGAACTTCTCTGCCCGTATGCAGAACATGGTGCAGCAACAGCGCAACAACCCCGTCGGGTATCACGTCAGCCCGTATCCGCTCGAATACCAGTTCCTCGGGGGCGAGGGTGCGAACCTCCTGCCACCCGATAAGCTGAAGTTCCGCCACCAGGAGTACCTGAATCAGCTGGGCGTACCGCTGGAGTACCACCAGATGAACCTCAGCACGCAGGCCGCCCCGATGGCGCTGCGCCTGTTCGAGGCTTATTGGCAGGGCATCCCGGCATTCTACAACAAGATCCTCGACTGGGTGGTCGACACCGTCAGTCGCGCTTACGGCCTCGACTCCACGACCGTTAAGATGGAGAAGACGACCATCGCCGACGACATGGAGCGCAAGGCCGTGCTGCTCCAGCTGATGAGCGCCAACCAGCTCAGCCCGCAGACCGCGCTGCAGCCGTTCGGCATCGACGCCCACGACGAGGTGAAGCGTGTGATGTCGCACCAGGACTACGTGGCCCGCGTGCAGGCCGAGTACGACGAGCGCGCAATGAAGCAGCAGGAGATGGGTGTGCTCAAGGGGATGACCCAGCAGCAGACGCCATCGATGCTGCAAGAGCAGCAGATGATGCAGCAGCAGGGCGCCATGGGTGGTGGGGCCCCGATGGATCCCATGGCCGCTGGTGGAGCTATGGTAGCTGGCATGGGTGGCATACCCATGGGCGGCATGCCAGGACCGACCGGCCAGTCGCCGCAGAGCCTCACAGCCATTAGCGACCAGGCGAACCAGATCGCCGAGCAGTTGGTCGTGATGGACGACTACAGTCGCAAACAGGAGCTGAAGGCGCTGCGCGAGGGCAACAAGGACCTCCATGACCTGGTGACCTCGCGTCTTGAAGACCTCCGTGGCCAAGCTCGGTCGCAGGGCGGCCAGATGCTCCTCCAGGGCGGTATGTAAGGGGCGAGCCATGGCGAAGCCCAAGATCGAGGGGCGGAAGCAGCTACACGTGAAGAACGGGAAGACGGGCAAGCCTGCTGCCTTCCCTTCCGCCAATCTCTTGAACGCCCACCGGACCGCGAAGCTCGAAGGCAATGGCTGGGATAAGCACTACAAGGCTGCCATGGAGAAGCTGGGGCAGGTGCCGGAGCGCGCCAAGGTGCGCGCCAAGGTTGATCCACGCGTATTACAGCTCCTGGAACAGATAGCTGACGCGAAAGAGGCGGCGGATCCGAACTTCTTCCGTGAGCGTGTCTACGGCGGTCAGGGCATTCCTCGCGAGCAGTGGGTTCGTACGAGAGCGGTGCACCCAGTAGTCGCTGGCAAGACGATCGAAGAATATGGTAAAGAAGCGGGCATTTCGAACCTTGAAGACCTTGGGCGGCGGATCCGGTACGACCCGCTCGCACAGTATGAGGGTACAACAGGCGGGAGCCCTTACCATAAGGCCCTGCAGTCTCGCTCTGCCCGGCAGCAGGGCATATCTGGATCGGACGTAGCTATCCAGGCCTTGGAGCGCCGCTATCCGGCCGCCGCCCTCTGGAAGGGCCTGCAGTGGTTCCCGGAGGCCGCTGAAGTGCTCGCCGCTGGCAAAGACAAGTTTTTCCCCTCTGACCTGCAGAACCAGCGGGTTGGCCTTGATAGGCTGTTCGATACGAGCAGTGCTCAGCTGGAGCAGGTCAACGCGAAGCTCTCCGGTGACCCAGAGCGTATCCGCGCTGCGGATACGGGGGTGGAGCAGGCTTTCGCTAACGCACACGCGGGTACTGAGGACAATCCGGCGCTACGGGCGAAGAGGGAGCGCGACGAGACGCTCGGCACAGCGTTTGATACGGGTAGCTATCTTTTGTCGGGCGCTGCGAGCCCCTTCGGTGCCGCGCTTCTCCCCGCGATGTCTTCTGTTGGAAAGTTGAAGAGACGGTTGTCTCAGGCTGAGGGGCTCGGTGAGAAGTCGCTCGCGACAGCATCGACAGGCGCCGAGGGTCTACGCGACTACCAGCTCTTGCACGCCCTCAACAGAGGTAGAAACGCCCAAGCGGCTGCCGGTGCCGCTAAGGGCCGCCCTGCGTTCACAGGGATGAAGGACCTTAAACGTGTGGTGCAGGACCGCGCACAGCGCGGCCTTACACGCCTGAACCAGGCTGCGGGTCGCATAGCCGGTTCACGCAATCTCGGCAGGCTTGGCCGTGCCGGAAAGTTCGCACAACGCTGGATATCGCGGGCGAATCCAGTTAACTGGTCGAAGTGGGTGAAGGGCGGGGCCAGGCTGGGCTTGAAGTCGCAGCTTGCACTCAACGCGCTCGCCAGCGCGTGGGACGCCTACCAGGGCACAACCGATGCTGGCTACCAGCGTATACAGCGGGCCCTGGAGGATCGCTGGATCGATGAGGCGGAGAATCCGGGGCTTGGAAGCAGCCTGCGGCGGCTGGCTCGTGACGCTGTGTCGATCCCTGAGGCCGTGTTCTGGGATCCGACGCACGCGCAGGCCGGCACCATGGATAGCCCTGCAGTGCGTTGGGCGGGTGGTGCCCTGGCGGGCGACCCGTCGCTCAACACTGGTGAGAATTACGAGCACCAGAAGGCACAAGTCCTGCGGCGTCACCGCGATGATTTGCGCCTTATGGAGCTGGCGGGCGAGACCTACCAAGATCTCAGGCGGGCGTTCCCCCACACGAGCCCTGAGATGCTCACGCAGATGGTTGGGGAGGCTGCGCATAACCGCTTTATGATGGAGAAGGGGTACGGATCGACATTCGACGATGAGGAATCGCAGTTCTGGCGCGAGCAGTTTACCTCCGAAGAGGCGCTGAAGGGCATGGATGATGTAACACGCGCCCGTGTTGCCGAGGCCATCGATCTCATTGGTCCAGCGGCCTTCGCAGGCGCGATGTACAGTGAGGACCCTGACACGGGTTTACTCCAGCGTGATCCGGCCATGTGGCAGTCGTTAGGGGAGGGTGGTAGCGAGAACATCCCGGAGACCGGCAGGCCGTGGGTTGACCCCGCTATCGATAGGCGCCGCGCGGCTGAGAAAGCCCGGCGTGAGGAAGCTCACCAGCAGAAGCTGCAGGAGATCGAGTCAGAGCACCTGTCTCAGATCCGGCAGGACGCGGTTCAGAAGGCACAACGTGAAGAGAAGTTGCGGCGCAACCGCGTTGAGGACCAACAACGCTACGCAGCCCTGCGTGAGCGCAGGCAGGCAGTAGCGGAGAAGCGTGAACAGGTTTATGCGCGTAGGCGGGGTGAGGTCGACGACTGGGCCTTCGCGACTCGCCAGCGACTCCAGGCTCCTCCGCAACCCGCACAACAGGTACCGGCGCGCCCTCGTCTTGGGCAGCAGGCGCTAGCCCAGGGCCCCTCGGTTGACCAGGCACCCCCGATAGCAGATAATGTACCTGCTTCGCCGGTTGATCTCGACCAGGTGGCGAAAGATTTCCGAGCCCGAGGAGTGATTCGTGGACAAACAGGTACTCAGTCGGGTTCGTGAGCTGTCGCTCGCCAAGGTAGCCAAGGTCTTCGCAGACGACCCTGCGGGCGAACCACAGCCACAGCCTGAGCCCACGGCCCCTGTGGTAGAGCCCAACAGCTATCAGGACTACGCGAGGCGAATGGGGCTGGCTCAGTACGAGCCCAACGTTCAAGGTCGGATTGGGGGCCAGGTCGCAGGCGGTATGATCCGGGGTGAGGAGGGGGCGAATGCGGCCTTTGGTCCGATAACGAAGCTCTTGCGTGATGCCAGGAAGCATTACACGCCGCAAGACTATACGACACGGAACAAGGCATTCTCAGAGGAGACAGGCATCCCAGCCGAGTATGCCGCTGGCAAGATGCATGAAAAGCTGACGGAGGCGGTAAGAGAAGTCGAAACAGGCACGCCAGGTACCTCAGACGCCCCGGGCGCTGTAGGCTGGAAAGACTGGCTGACTACCAACTGGCAGACGCTGCTGCCCGTCGGCGGTCTTATCTCGTATGCCTTCGGCGGGAACGTGGGTAAGGCGCTCGGTGTCATGGCCATGGCTGCTGGGGGTTATAACCTCTATGAGCGGTATCAGCGCCTGAGCAACCCTGATCACAAGTACAACGCACCTATTATGGCGGCGATACACGCTGCCGCGAATCAGCAGGGGCCGAATGGGAAGCCCGCACCCTTCTCGGACCTCGACGCGGTAGCCGCAACGGTTGCCGGCCAGTATGGCGACCCCTCGCTGAAGCAGGTGGTCAAGTCTGGTCTCGTCGACTACGGCTTCCTGGCCAGTCATGGGTTCAAGGAACACATGATGAATCAGGCCCGTATGGTACCCAATCAGGTGCTGCGTGACTGGTTCGGTAGACAGATGGCCGGTCGCGTCGCGGGCCCGGCCCCGGCTCCCACTGAGAATGTCGCGAGCACCGTGCTCAACCAGCTCCAGGGTTGGGGCAGTCAGGCTCGGGGTTGGGGCGGACAGGGCTGGAATACCGCGAAGGGCTGGTTGGCCCCGGAGGCGCAACCACGATGACCTACGCAGACGCAGCAAACTACTACAAGGCCCTCGGGTCGCGTGACCAGATCATGAAGAGTGATGACGACCTGGTGACCAAGACCCGTGAGCTGGCTAACTGGCAGCACCTGGCTGACAAGAAGCCCTCGCGTGGTGGAGGTGGCAAGAGCCACTGGACCGTGCAGGACCTCGTTCACGGTGTTTTCGGTGCTGGCCTCGGCGCTGGCGTCGCCAAGGGTATCAATGCGATGCTCCCAGTAAGTGAGCGATTCGCAGATAAGGTCGAGACAGTCGGCATGGGCATCGGAGCAGCTATGAATACAGGTACGATCAAGTGGGCCGAAGATGTCGATGCGGAGGCGAGGCGCCTCAACGAACGCATACCCAAGATCGCAGAGCAGCGCCGCAACGCCTTCCGCATCGGGTTTATGAAGGCAGCGATGGCCAACGGCCTGCTGAAGAAAGAGGCTATGGTTCCGATGCTCTCTTTGGGCGTTGGCGACCTCTTGAGTATTCCTCGCTCTGCGGCGAGGGCGTTCAACACCGGCGCGAAGACGGTAGGTGGCATCGCCGGTACAGCGTCTGCCCCCGATGAGACGGAAGAGGACCTGACGAAGATGGAGCTGGAGCGCATGCTCTTGGAAGAAGAGCTGGAGCGATTGCGCTCGGATAAGCGCAATGCTGCACTGCGTAAGGTTCTTGCAAACAGAGGTAAATAGGGCTAGCCTTCGCCATGCAGAATAGCATGGCAAAGGCCCTCAATCTGCCAAAGGGCCTACCGACTGCTCGCTATCGGCCCTCCCCAAAAGTGGAGATACCGGACGGCGTCAGTGAACTCCCGCTCATCGATAAAGACACCCCTCCGGATAAGCAGGTCCAAGAGCACTGGGTCGCCCACGTTAGGGTCTTCCGACTCAACGACCCCGAAGAGCTGGCAGAGTATACGAAGGTGTGGCAAATGATCTGCGACGGGCACGCCGTCCAGTCAGAGCGCCGCACTGAGTTCAAGCCCGACACAGGCGAGTTTGTGGCTCTGTTGCGTTGGGCCGAGCTACGTTATAAAGTACCTTCTCAATAGGGGCTATTATGGAATCCGTGGGCGACGTCAAAACGGGGCTTCTTCGCAAGCTAGCGAAGAAGTACGTCTACAAGCCGCACTTCACCGACATTTATAGCCCAGACTCCAAGGGTGAGTACTCGACTGCGGCCCAGGTCGTTCCGGCGGCCATTCTCGGCGGCCTCGCGCTCGGCGCTGGCGGTCGGCTGGTGAAGAACCTCTTTGATATGGGGCGGCCTGAAGATGAGCCCGCCGGGGTCAAGCTGCCCGGTCGGCAACTCGATGTTGCTGAGGTGCCAGTCGACGTCGACGAGGAGGAGGCCAGGAGGCTGCTCCGCCAGGGCATCGCTGTGCGGCCGAAACTCGCGGCGGAGGTCACCACTCGGCCGGGTGGCTCTGACATGGGCGGTGCGCTGACCCTTGGTCTGCTGGGCACTGGTTCAGCGATGGGTGGCTGGTACCTTGCTGACAAGCTTGTTGACAAGTTCCGGCGTCAGGCCGCGAAGCAGGACGTCGGCCGCGTGCGTAGGCGCATCGAGCGACTGCTGGACGACGACCCCGAGGAAGAGGACGAGCCAGTCTATGGCTACATGAAGGCAGCTGAGGATGCCTTTTTCACCCAGAGCCCGGAGATGCAGAAGACTGCCCTCGGGCTGAGTGACCTGTGGTGGATGCTCCCGATGGGCGTTGGTGGCGGCGCGCTGATCAACGCTGTCGCTGGATTCCAGGAATCGCGGCGTCAGAACCCTCACATCGCCAAGGCCAAGCAGCTCAAGAACTACCTCAGGAACCGCGCCACGAAGCGCCCGAGGGTTTCGATGGTGCCGGTGTTGAGGATGAAAGAGGAAGAAGAGGAAGAGGAAGAGGAGCGGCAGGTCGCGCCCGTGGAAGAAACCCAGGCGCTGACCTTCGAGGACATCCAGCCGCAGCCGGTGGGAGGTAGCCCTGCTCAGCAGGCTCGTCAGAACCCGCCCGCCCCCACCAGTAACTGGTTCTGAGGGCGGCCATGAAGCTGGCCGCAGCCATGGACCCTATGGTACCGGCTGCACCGCTCGACCCGGTGCAGCCCGGGAATGCTCTCGCGAATGCACCGTCGATGGCTCCAGTGCGCTTTCGTCGTTTTGATGATATCGAGGGTCAGCGCGACGACATCTATAACAGTGCCATCGAGGCGCTGCGTGCGCGCCGGCCCGTTGAGAACGCGACCCACCGCATCGAGCTGGCTGATATTGATTACGAGGGCCCCTTCACCCCTCTGAAGTCTGACGAGAAGAAGATGATCATGCAGGGCGCGTCGCTGCATCGTCCTCTTCGCGGCACCGTGCGACTCATCGACAAGGCCACCGAGCAGCCACTCGATGAGCAACGGGTGACACTCGCCCGTATTCCCCATCTCAACAGTCGCGGATTGTTCATCCGTAACGGTGTCGTCTGGAGTATTCGCAATCAGACCCGTCTCCGTCCGGGCGCGTATACCCGTAAGCGGGCTGACGGTGGCACCGAGACGCATTTCAACGTCAAGCCAGGCACCGGCCGTGTCTTCAGGCTTCTGCTCGAACCCGAGTCGGGTCTGATGAAGATGCAGATCGGCCAGTCGACGACGCGGCTCTACCCACTGCTACGGAAGCTGGGCATCGAAGACGAGCAGATCAAGGAAGCGTGGGGTGAGGAACTCTACGAGAAGAACTTCCGTGTGCCCTCCGGTAACGACATCAAGGACCTGGAGAAGGTCGTTGGCAAGTTGGGTTCGCAGAGTGTCGAGGTTGAGGAGGCGCAGCTAGCCGACGCGTTCAGAGAGATCCTGGAGAAGGCGGAGATCGATCCCGATACTGCTGAGCTTACCATGGGTGAGCGTATTCAGAACCTTTCTCCTGACGCACTGCTGAAGTCGACGAAGCGTATTCTTCGTGTAGCGACGGATCAGGAACAGGGCGACAACCGCGACTCGCAGGCCTACCAGTCGATTCACAGCACCGAGGATTTCGTCAAGGAGCGCCTACAGCGTGACCAGGCCGGCACGCTTCGGAAGCTGCTTTGGAAAGCGGGTCGGGAAGGGAAGCTGGGTAATATCCCTACTGGCGTAATGGATAAGAACCTTGGTGCGCTCTTCGAGGGCTCAGGTTTGGCGCTGGCCGTCGAGGACATCAACCCGTTCGAGATTCATGACATGCGGCAGGCGATCACCCGCCTGGGCCAGGGCGGCATCTCCAGTGAGCAGGCGGTCAGCCGTGATGCCCGTGGTGTGCAAGCCAGCTATCTCGGTGTGATCGATGCTGCGCGAGGGCCGGAGAGCAGCAAGATCGGCCTCGACCTGCGCGTAACCGACGCGGCCCTGAAGGGCAGCGACAACCAGCTCTATACCACGGTCATGAATATCAAGACCGGCAAGGCGGAGCCCGTCTCGGCTCGTGACCTGTCACGCAGCGTCGTGGCTTTTCCAGGTGAGATGGAGAAGGACAGCAAGCGCGTTCCGGCTATCAAGGACGACCAGGTCCAATACGTGACCAAGGACGAGGTCGACTTCGTCATCCCTGATCCCAACGACCTGATGTCGCGCGCGACGGCGATGATTCCGTTCCCCCAGTCGATCAAGGGTCAGAGGCTATTAATGGGCTCCCGCATGACGCAGCAGGCCATGCCGCTGAAGGAGCCGGAAGCACCGCTCGTGCAGACAGCCACACCCGACGGGTCGAGCATGCACAAGGAAATGGGTCGCTACGTAGGTGCAGCGTACGCCCCCGTTGGCGGCGTTGTCACTCAGGTAACCCCCGATCAGATCAAGATCCGTACGAGAGACGGTGAGAACAAGATCGTCGATCTCTATAACAACTACCCGTCAGCTCGTAAGACGATGGTGCATAATACTCCCGTCGTTGAGAAGGGCGCGCTCATAGAGCCCGGCCAGCTTCTGGCGAGGTCGAACTTTACTGATGACACTGGCACAGCTGCAATCGGGAAGAATCTGCGGGTCGCATTCATGGCCGCTGAGGGTGATACCATCGAGGACGCCTTCGTCATTTCTGAGAGCGCTGCCAAGAAGTTGACCTCCGAAGCCATGTACAAGAGCGATCTCGATCTGGCTGACGTTGAGTCGACGAGTAAGGATGACTACATCTCGATCTACTCAGACAAGTTCGATCAGGAGCAATACGGTAAGATCGACGATGACGGACTGATCAAGGTCGGGTCTAAGGTCGAACCGGGCGACCCGCTTATCCTGGGGTTTGGTAAGAAGGATAAGAAGGCGATTGGCGCGGTGATGGAGACGCCCCGTTCGCAGCTGACCGATAGGGTACAGACGTGGGATCACCACGCCCCGGGCGTTGTCACCGATGTGACGAAGACCCGCAAGGGCATCAAGGTATCCGTGAAGTCCTACGATATCATGCGGGCAGCGGATAAATTGAGCGGGCGCTACGGAAACAAGGGGGTCATTAGCTGCTACGACAACCTGACATGGGTGTTCACAGAGGCGGGCTGGAAGCTCTGGCCGGACGTGACCGAGTCTGATCGCTTCGCCTGCCTGATAGAGGGGGCGCTGGAGTTTCACCCCGCTAGTGCTCTTACCCGGGAGCCATACGACGGCGACATGCTCTGCCATGAGTCAGACACCCATTTAGACTATGCTGTCACGCCAAACCACAGGATGTGGTGCCGTGGTGAGCACTACAGTGGTAAAGCTTCTCTGTTCCGTATACGCGACGCTGCAGATGTGCACGGTAAGCGGGTGAGCCATGCATGCCGGCATGGGGAGGTCAGTGTTCCGACCTCCGCTGCTTTTGAGGTTCCGTTGCGCTATGAGTCTGGGCGTGGGTGGCAGGCTAAACGTAAGTTCGACACGCTTCTGTTTGCAGAGTTTCTCGGATACTGGCTAGCGGAGGGATCACTTGCCTCCTATCGGGGCGACGCGGTTGGAGTCACTGAGACACAGGTGACCAGCTATAAGATTCAGATAGCGAAAAGCGCTGCCGCTAAGCCGGAGAAGTACAGGCGGATATGCACACTGCTCACAGAGATGGGGCTGGGGATTGTGCGTCGACCTACCCAGATCACCTTTTCTAACAAGGCGATACACGCCTGGTTATCTCCATTCAGCGGGTGCGCCAATAAGCAGGTACCGGAGGAATGCTGGGGATGGGGTACACGTGCCTGGCGCGTGATGTTCGATGCTCTGATTTCTTGCGATGGTACCACGCTTAGAAATAAAGATGGTACTGTACACCGCACTTATTTTACGACATCCCCACAGCTGGCGGAAGACGTAGACCGTCTTGCGTGCTTGTTGGGCTACACCTCGCGCGCAGCAACACACCACCCCGAGGGCCCGTCAAACAGGCACTGCTACATGGTTGTTATCCGTGAGAGCAGGGAGATCGGCGCAAAGAGCCAGTATGCTGCGGCCCGGCCTTATAAGGGTGAGGTGCACTGTGCGCAGGTTCCTGGAGGCCTGTTACTGGTCAGACGGAACGGTTGCTCGTTCTGGTGTGGCAACTCCATCCGCCCTGATGAGCAGATGCCCATGAATGCGGACGGTGAGCCGATCGAGGTGATCGCCAACGCACTGGGTATCGTGAGCCGTACCAACCCGGGCGCACTGGCCGAGGCCTTGTTGGGTAAAGTTGCTCAGGTGCGAGGTGAGCCGTATGTAGTCAAAGGCTTCGGCCAGGAGGATGTGACGGAGTTTGCGCTTCAGGAGGCGCTGAAGTATGGCGTGATCGAGCAAGACCCGACCACAGGTAGAATCAAGGATACCGAAACACTGACCGATCCCCGTGACGGGTCTCAAATTCCGAACATCTTCACCGGCGTCAGTTATTTCATGAAGCCTCAGCACATGGCTGAGTCGAAGTTGGGTGCCCGCGATGTCAGCACGTACACCACTGAAGGGATTCCAGCTCGCGGTGGAAAAGAGGGTTGCTTTGTTGCGGGCCAGAAGGTGCTTACCGACCAGGGGTCGGTGGAGATAGGCCACCTCTGTGAGAAGCGGCTAGGTCTCTCGGTTCTGACCTGGAATGGGACAGACTGGGTCTATCGCCCGGTCACCGACTGGTTCACGTACACCGCGAGCGTTGCCGATATTATTACAGTGAAGTTTATGTCACCCGCGTCTGACCGTGGGGTGTTCAAGAAGAATTCAGCCAGGCACGTTGTGCAATCGTTCTCCGCCACGACCAACCATGAGATCGTAACTGCTGGGGGAGTACGGAAGCTGGCGGGTGATCTGACACTCGATGATGAGCTGTCTGTACGGGGTGTGGAGCCTACGTCCAACCGCCTCACGGCCGTACCAGCTAAGATCCTTTCGATCGAGCCGTATCAACACGACAAGCCGGGCGTAGACGAGATTAACGTCTATGACATCACCGTTGCCGACACTCATCTCTACTGCGCGGGAGGCGCGCTTGTATCAAATAGTAAGCGGGTGGCGATGCTCGATTCGCACGCCCTCCTGGCTGCTGGAGCGACTGAATTCCTCAAGGATGCGAAACTCATCCGAGGGCAGCGGAACGACGATTACTGGCGCTCGATACGTGCTGGTGAGGAGCCAATTGCCCCAACCCGATCTTTTGCTAATGATCACTTTAAGGACCTTCTCCGTGCCGCTGGCGTTAATCTGCGCGAGGAGGGAAGTCGAACGCAGCTGAGCCCGATGACTGATCAGGATGTCGAGGCGCTCGCTGAGCACGAGATCGAGAACCCGGGGACCTTCAACTTCGAGAGCATGAAGCCTGTCGAGGGCGGCCTGTTCGACATGAAGGCGACGGGTGGCGCGAGTGGCGGTCGCTTCGCTAAGATCACGCTCCCTGAGCCGGTGCCGCACCCGCTCTTCATGGAGCCGATTCAGCGGCTGCTGGGGCTGACGCGTAAGAAGCTCGATCAGGTGATGAAGGGTGAGGAGAAGCTCGACAACAAGACTGGCCCGCAGGCAGTCTATGACGCGCTGAGTCAGCTCGACGTCAGAAGTCAGATGAACCTGGCGAAGGAGCAGATCCGCACCGGTCGCGGCCAGAAGCGCGATCTGGCGGTCAAGAAGCTCAATTACCTGACCGGGCTGCAGGACATGGAGTTGAAGCCCAACGACTTGATGGTTACCAAGATTCCGGTCATCCCGCCGAAGTATCGCCCGATCACCAGTGCGAAGGGCATGGATATGGTCCATGACCTCAACTACCTCTACCACGACCTGCTGGAGGCGCGAAAGAACTATAAGGACGCCAACGAGACCTTCGGCGAGGCGGGCGAAGAGTATCTGACCATGGTGAACGCTGTGCAGGCCATCTCGGGGTTGCGCGATCCGGTGAACCAGAAGTCGGCTGAACAGGGTGTGAAGGGCGTGCTCCGCTTCGCTATTGGCGTGGGCGACACCCCGAAGCGGGCAATGTACCAAAGAAAGGTGCTCGGCTCGGCGGTCGACACCGTCGGTCGTGGCGTGATCACCGCAGACAGCGACCTGGATATGGACCAGGTAGGCATACCCAAGGATATGGCCTTCAAGATCTTCCGTCCGTATGTTATCCGCCGGTTGAGCCGCATGGGTATGCCAGCCACCGAAGCCTTAGATGCCGTAGACGACCAGAATAAGATAGCGCGCACGGCCCTTGAGGAAGAAATGAAGGATCGGCCGGTCGTCTATAACCGCGCCCCGGCTCTCCATCGGTACGCTTACGTGGGCGCTTATGGCAAGATCCGCGACGACGACGCGATCGGCCTGCCTTACCACACACTCAAGGGTATCGGCGGCGACTACGACGGTGATCAGATCAATATTCACGTCCCCTCCTCCGCTGAGGCGGTCGCTGATGCTAAAGACAAGCTCATGCCATCGAAGAACCTGTTCTTTACTGGCGACTTCGAGACCCATTACGAACCGATGCAGGACTACCTGGCAGGATTGTATCTTGCCAGCACCCCCGATATGGAGGAACCTGTACGAACCTTCGCTACCGAGGAAGAGGCTCGTCGAGCTTTCACTCGGGGTGACATCAATGCACGGACACCGATCAGGATACTGAAATGACGAACCATGCACGAATCTGGAAGCGCGCCCTGGCTGAGAAGCTGGCCGATACCCGCAAGAGCGCGTTCATTCCCATGACCGAGAAGCAGGGCCAACAGGCTCCTGGTCCTGGTGGCATGCCTGTCGATCCGGCAGCTGGTGGCGCCCCGATGGATCCGATGATGGCAGGAGGCGCCCCGCCGATGGGTGGCATGCCGCCTATGGACCCGATGATGGCGGGTGGTGCTCCCCCGATGGACCCGGCGATGGGCGGTATGCCTCCCATGGACCCGGCGATGGGCGGTATGCCTCCCATGGATCCTGGCATGGATCCGATGGCTGGCATGGAGGGCCTGGAAGAGCTGCCTCCCATGGAAGGCGAAGCACCTCCCGAAGAGGGTGGTGGTGACGCTCAGGTGACCGCGCCTGATGTCGATGCGATCCAGAACATCCAGCAGAACACCATGGATCTTGTTCGCCAGACCCTGGAGATGGTCGGTAAGGCCAAGCCCAAGGAAGAGCAGAGCGCCGAGACAGAGGCCAACGTGGCGAACATCCAGGCCGACCAGCAGGCCCAACAGCAGGAGGCCCCGCCCGAGGCCCAGCCTGGTCCGATCACCGGCCAGCCTGGTTTCAACCCCAACGACATCGGTGGCCCGCTGAAGCTTGGCAGTGCCCTGAAGGCTGCCCTCAAGAAGTAAGCTCATGAAGCTTGGTGCACTCGGTACGGAAAAGCTCGCTGAGGTTGGCAATCTGCTGACCCAGATAGCTGAAGGCAATCAGCGTCACGCACAGACGCCGTCGGGTACGACGTTTACTCCGGGGCGTAGGGCGGGCCCGGCTATGTCGCAGGGCCAGCTCGGCGTGGGCCTGTTGCAGTCTATTGTCGGCGACGTTGGCGGCCTGGCTGGCCTGGCGATACCATTTTTGGGCCCATGGCTGAAGAGAGCGACTGGTGGGAAGATAGACCTCGCCAAGATGTACCGCATGGGCTATGGCGGCGACGACGCCGCAACGAAGCAGGCGTTGGCCGCGCAGAATGACTTGATGAACTTTCAGAAGGAGAGTCTTGGGGCCTCAGCGGGTAACCTTGCCGGCCTTGCTGGTCAGGTGGTGGATAATGTTATTTCAGCCCTACCGAAGTTTATACAGGATGAACTGCCCTCCTGGTTGAGTGGGGGCGCCATTGCGGGGCCTCTTCAAGCATATGCCAAGCAGAACCCTGGGTTCATCGGCCAGGTCTTGGCTCCGATCCTCATGCAGTTCCCAGAGGTGCAGTCGGCTGTTCAGGCACTGGATCCGAACCTGATCGTCGACGCGCGGCCGTTCCGGAAGATGACCACGCAGATCACGGGTGGTGAGTACGACACGAGTGTAGCGTGGCAGGTCTTCGACACCTTTAGGGCGCAATACGACGCAGGAATGTTCCAGCCCGAGGGCACTCAGGACATACCGGCCTCGCTCGCAGCGAACGCGCTCCAGCATACGATGGAGATGACCGGCGACCCCAGCATCGCTTTCTCGCAGGAGGGCATCCAGAAGGTCCGCAACGCTGTCCAGGTCGCCGATAGGATCCATACCCTTGGTTTGGCGCCGTTCGGCGAGTCACTCGAACTCGCTCGTTCGTTAGGCACCGGCTATCTGGATAATCCCAACGCACTCGATCAGCGCCTCTCTCGCATGGGAGACGCGATGGTTCGCGCGGGTATGGACCCCGAACAGCTGATGCAGACGGTTCAGGTCGCCCGTGAGCGGGGCGCTGACCCACTGGTGTATATGCACACCGTCACCAGTGCAGGCCTCGCCACCCGTCGGCAGGGCACTGACGTCGGGCAGGAGATTACCCCTGACGCCACCCGTGGCCGGCAGGAGGCCGTCTCGAATCTCGATCTCCTGGCCACCCTCGCCAAGTTCAACCCGACCTATCGGGAAGCGGCCCTTCGGACTGGAGGCGACCCGGCGAAGCTCTGGCAGCTGGGTGAACGAGCGAAGCAGGACCGCCAAGCCATCTTGGCCGTGGACCCCAGCGCGTTCCGGCAAGGTGCCGGCACCCATCTCCTGGGGAAGATGACGGAGTTCACCCCCGACGCCCAGGAGCGTTGGCAGGCCTACAGCCTCCAGAAGCAGCTACAGGGTATGGGCCAGGAAGGAGGCCAGCTGGGCAGGCTACTACGCGACAAGGGCGAGCTGCGGCAGGCTGTACAGAGCGGTGACTGGTCACAGCTTGGTGGCTCGAAGGCGGAGAGTGCCCGTCTGGGCTCATTGGCCTCAAGGCATATGCCCGTCATCAACCGTGCACTCAGCATCCAGCCAGACTATCTCCGCTACCAGCGGCCCGGTTTTGGGGCACGGGGCGGCTTTAAGTATAACCCGCGCGCCGAAGCCCCCGAGCTGGACCAGCCGGAGGCTCCCATCCAAGGCCTGGGCGTACAAGCCCCCAGGCGGGAACAGACGTAAAATAAGAGACGTCTCTTATTTTCAGGAGAGAGGGACATGTTCGTCGAGATCGTGCATGAAAACGGCAAGCGCTACACGATGCCTGTGTCTCAGGCGGTCGTGTACGTTGACAGTGGCGAGCCCTGCGCGATCACCTACGAGCACGCTGGGATCGTCATACATAGCGATACCGAGCACAAAGACTTCGCCACCATGTGCCAAGAGCTGAAGATCAAGAATCTGAAGCCGGAGGAGGTCAGTGGCTGACGTCACGACAGTCGGAACCCTGCTTATCAACGATGCGCTGCCGGAAGACATGCGTAAGGGGCAGTATAAGCTCGATAAGAAAGGGGTGCACAAGCTGTTCATGGAGCTGGCCGAGAAGCACCCCGAGCGCTATAAAGATGTGCTTGAAGGGCTGTCGGATGTCGGCAAGACCACCGTCTGGACCGAAGGCCTCTCTGTCAGCCTTGCAGCGCTGCGCCGGTCGAAGGCCAAACAGGAGATCCTGGGGCCCGTCCGCGAGCGGATCAGGGAGATCATTGATAACGACGAGTTGAATGCCGAGGAGCGCAAGCAGGCCATCGTCGATGCGCTGCTCCCTGTCGCGAAGCCGCTTCAGGATGCCATCCTCCAGGAGTCGCGAGACGAGGGGTCACCCTTTGCCATTCAAGTCGATTCTGGTGCTCGTGGTAATCCCGGTTCTCTTACCAGCCTGCGTGGCGCTGATCTGCTGGCTACTGACCAGAAAGATGAGTTCATCCCACTCCCGCTGCTCAGTAGTTACGCGGAGGGGTTCACCCCGGCGGAGTACTTCGCAGCCAGCTACGGGCAGCGGAAAGGGGCCCTCGACGTCAAAATGTCCGTAGCCGACGCCGGGTTCCTGTGTTTTGACGGTGACACACTGATCCGAATGGCCGATTACACCGTAAAGCCCATTCGTGAGATAGAGAAAGGCGAGTGGGTGCTGGGGGCGAACAAGCATGGTAAGACACTGCCAGTCGAGGTACTGGAGTCTTTTGCTAATGGTGTGAAGCCGGTGAGCGAGTATCAGTTCCGGTCTGGTCGTAACAGAGAGCTGCTGTCCGTCATCGCCACACCACAGCACCACATGCTAGCCACGATGAAGTACGGCAAGTCGAGACAGTCTATCCTGTCTCCAACTAAGCTACCTCTCAGTAGGGCGCGCAAGGGATACGGCGTGCTGGGCGCAGCAGGTCTCGATAAGCAGGTGTGGTCGGCAGGCGCCGACCCGGGCTGGATGGCGTTAGCGGTTGGGCTACTGCTTGGAGATGGCGGTTTGACCGGTAATTCAGTAATGTTGTCCTGTGCTGACGACGACATGGTCGAGGAGCTGAACAGGCGGTGGGAGCCACACAACCATCGGGTACGTAAAGTACACAGGCAGAAGAAGCACGTAGAGTGGGTGGTTGAAGAGATTGCTCGTAGCGGGTTTATTCGCGATGAGCTTGGCAGAGTGCTGCCCGGGCCGGTCAGTCCGCTGCGGAAGTTCTTGAAGGAGCTTAACCTCATGGGCAAGTATGCTCATGAGAAAGAGATCCCTGATCAGGTATGGGGGTGGTCACAAGCTGCTGTAGCTGACCTGGTTGCAGGCCTTATAGCTTCTGACGGATGTGTCACGCATACAAACCATGGAACAGCCCCTATCGTAAGGTTCTCTGTTACTTCAGAAGGTATGGTTAGGCAGCTGAAGCAGCTATTAGAGGTTAGGTTTGGTGTGTACACCTCCCCCGTAGCGGAGTACAGCGGTCGCCTAGTGGGGACCTCGAAGATACGTACGATAGCCGGAAAGCGACATATAGTCAGGCATAACCACACAATCTGGAGTATCGCGGTATCGCAGCGAGAGTCGCTCGACAGGTTGTTGGCAATACCTATTCCAGGGGCTAAAGGTGATCTGTTCAGGGAACTGATGGCTTCGGCTAATCCCCCGGTGCGTGATGAGCGGCATACGTTCACTTTCGTGTCTAAGCAGGGGTTAGGGGAGCGGCGGGTGTATGATCTCGCGGTAGACCACCCGGATCACCTCTACGTCTTGGCGAACGGCATGATTGCTAGTAACTCCAAGCAGCTCGTCAACGCAGCTCACCGTCAGGTCATCACGCATGACGAGCCGGTCCAGGCGCGTCTACCTACCGGTCTGCCAACCGCCACTTCTGACAAAGACAACATCGGAGCAGTGCTCGCCCTCCCAGCGGGAGCGTACAAAGCCGGAACCGTCTTGACCGATGAGATCCTTCAGGACATCGAGGACGAGCAGGATGAGATCCTGGTCTATAGCCCGATGACTGAAATTAGTGATGACGGCGGGATCAGTGCGAAGGCAGCCGGGCGGCGGACCCGCCAAGGGCTCCACCTTATCGGGGATAATATCGGCATCCCAGCTGCGCAGGCCATCGGTGAGAGACTCTCGGAAGGGGCCTTGGGGTCAAAACATAGCGCTGGGGTCAGTACTAAGGTCAGCCGCTCGGGCTTCGAGTACATAAACCGCCTCATACAGTCTCCGGAGCACTTCCCGGAGGCCGGGCCACTTGCCGAGGATGACGGTGCTGTAACCGATATCGAAGAGGCGTCGCAGGGGGGCCACTACATCTCTGTGGGCGAGCGGAAGTATTACGCTCCGGAGGGTATCGAACCGACGGTCAAGGTCGGCCAGCAGGTCGAGCGTGGCGATGACCTGACCGACGGCGTCCCTCATCCTACCCAGCTGGTGCAGCTACGAGGCATGGGTGAGGCTCGCAGGGTCTACATGCGCAACCTCCGAGAGGCACTCGAAAACTCAGGGGTCAAAACCCACCGCCGGAATGTGGAGTCGGTCGTCGCCGGGCTCCTCAACTGGGCTCAGGTCAACAGCCCAGACGGTATCGGTGATAACATCTACGGCGATGTGGCACCCTACGGCAAGCTGGTCGCTAACTATAAGCCTCGTAAGAACGCGCAGGAGCTACCCGTCAAGAAGCTCAATGGCAAGTACCTTGAGGAGCCGGTACTCCACTACACCCCGGGCACACGGGTCACCAGTCGGGTGATCGAGGATCTGAACAAGTATAAGATCGGCTCGGTCTACGCCCATGACGAGGAGCCTGACTTCGAGCCGTACATGGTGCGCGGTCTCCTGGGTGTCTACCACGACCCTGACTGGCGTACTCGCCAGGCTGGCTTCTATACCTCCCGTGCGTTCCAGAACGCGCTGCATAGGGGCTTGGAATCGGACACCGAATCGACTAGCTTTGTGCCAAGCCTTGGTGTTGGAGCGCCACTCGGGAAGAACCTGAGCACCATGGGTAAGTATGGAGAAGACGATGAGTGAGGCTTGTAGGCCAAATCCTGTACTGTCTCCGGCGCTAGCGCATCGCTGGCGGAAAGATAGACTCATTCATAACAAGGTGGGATAATACCATGCCCGAGACTAACGAGACAGCCCTGGAGCAGACCTTTTCGGATCTGGCCTATTCGCACCTTCGCGATAAGAGCCAGGCCCTGCTCGACTACCTTGTCGGCTTCCAGATGCTCAAGCAGGAAGAAGACGGCCAGCGGGCTGTTGGTATCTTCGGCTTCGAGATCGGCGGCGACTATTACTACGCCCCTGCATTCTTCCTGAATGGCGAGATCCGGGGCCTGGATAGCCTCTACTCGGTGAAGAGCGACCTGTTCGTTCCCCTCACTGACGGCTGGGTCGGCTCGATCATCGATCAGCGCGATGTCAGTCTGGGCGACCCTGATACCCGCTCACGCAGCGAGCGTGGTATCCACGTCCCCAACTACAGCCGTATGAAGGTTATCCCTGGGGGTGGCGGTTCCATCAATCTGAAGCTCGCCGAAGTGATGATGGGTGAGCGTGGCGATCGCGTAAGCGCTGTCGACCTCGTCACAGAGCTGCAAGACGCGGGAGTGGCCGGGCAGTTCAAGACTGCCCTGGATCAGAGCCAGACCCTCCGCGATCACTTCACCAGCTTTGGGTATAACGTCTTCGATCTGTCCGACGCCCCCGAGCCGAAGCTCGCCCAGGCCGAAGAGGCGGTGGTGATCATCAACTCGATCACAGATGAGGGTGTCGAGGAGCTGACCGACGAACAGCGCGAGGATGTGCTTGCCGGCGGCACAACCGTCATCGACAAGCGCCCTGAGGTCGAGAAGAGCCAGGTCTTCCGCACCGAGACCAACGAGCAGCTGTCGAACCCCGACGGCGGTGGCCTGTACGATGTCCTGTGGGGTGATGGCGCCGTGAGCGTGGCACTGGTTGTCCCGTCGAACACCCTCAAGAACTGCATGTTCGTCTATCGCGAGGATGATGACAAGTACGTCGAGATCGCATCCGACAAGATCCACGTCCTGCGGAAGTACAGCCGCCAGGAGCTGATCGACTGGCTCGACAAGAAGGGCATGAAGCCCAGCGAGGTGCGCCCAGGTAGCGTTGTGGTCTTCGTCAGCTCTGATGGCGAGGGCACCGGCGGGTTCTGCATCGACGAAAACAACACGGGCCTGGACAACATCACCACGCTCTGCGTCAACGATCGCCACTACATGAGCGACAGTCGTGACTGGCCGATGCTGGATGACCGTGGAGATAACGGTAACCCACCTCACAACACCTTCATGGACCTTCGACTCGGTGGGAATGGCGACCACGACATCATGGACGTCAGCAACCGTCCGGGTGACCCGAACTGTCGGGTGAAGCACATCCTGGTGCCGGATGTCGGCGCGGGCGCACCCCGCTACACCGAGCAGCACCTGATCGTGAACGACAAGTGCTTCTGGGCCTTGAAGATCAACAGCTTCCGCATGGTGAAGGACAGGGACGGCGCCCAGTTCGAGCACGAAGAGTACGGTGAGCCGAACTACGACGCCCAGCTCTGCTGCAAGGACTTCGGCAACTACAACACGGTCCAGGAGGCCCTGAACAAGGTCGCAAACGATCTCAAGGTCTGGCGGCAGAACGGTGAGACCACGATCAAGCTCGGCAGCGCGCAGTCGACGTTCCGCAAGGAGGCCGATGGCCTGCGGCTGCTGATGCGGGGTCTGGAGTGCGGTGAAGCTGACGCGCGGGCGATCTTGAAGGAAGCGGGCCTCAAGCCCTCGACCTGGAAGTTCCGGCCCAACATGAAGGTGGCGGCCGAACTCCTGGACCTCCCGGAGATAGAGGACACGGATCTCGGCGGGTTCATGACGAGCTACCAGCCGGAGCAGATCCCGTTCGTCACCGTCAACCAGGCCCGTTCGCCTCAGAACCGCGAGTTCTACCAGTACTACTCTCCCTTCGGATCTGGCGCAGCCGATGCCGAAGATGGGGGACAGGGTACGTTCGAGACCCTTGATGCTGCTGGTAAGACAGGTCAGAAGGACGTTTTCGACGCAGCAGCCCTGGGGAGCCTGATCAAGAGCCACAACCCGACCGAACTGGTCGATCGGTTCCTGCCGACGATTACGGCGGGTATGGATCGTATTGGTCGGATGCTCTTCCTGATCTACTGGCACTACGAGGACTTCGAGGATCGCTACGGCGACAACGACCTGAGCGAGTTCATCGACAACCTCCGGGCCGTCTTCGAGCAGATCGGGGATATCGTGATCTTTGCCAAGAAGCGGACTCTGGCGGGCGACCCCGAGCACTTCGGTATGGGTGCTGCCCCTGTCATCGAGGAAGCGAGCTGAGGATGGGACGGCTGGGCAGGCTAGGCTTACAAAAGCTCGCGGCCAGTTGGTCTGGGGGAGCTGGCTCGGATAACTGGGCGGGTAGTGGTGGCTCGCCTATACTGAGCAGTTCGAGTGCCTTTCGCAATTCGCTACCATCGTTGACGCCTTCAAGCGCTTTCGGCCAGGTGAACAGGAGCGGTAGACCGCCTCAGACGCCTCAGCAGCAATCCCGACAACCGTCGAACATCGGCTACGGGCGCCCAAACCCGACAACCATGCGCGGGTCATTCAACAATGAGCAGGGTAACTTTGTCGCGGAGGGGTTGGGCGCAGACAGCCGCATGTACGTCGACCAGAACACGACTCCTGAGCAGTACAGGCGGTTTCAGGACCGTGCCTTGATATCGCACAACGACTATCTCCGCCAACGGCAGGCCAGGCGCGAAGCTGCCCGTGATCGCAGAGCAGCCGATACCGCCCCCGATATCGCAGCCGCTCCTACGACTCCCCCGGAAGAATCTGCAGCGCCTCAGACTCGGGGCGAGGGGGAGGCCGCAGGCGCCGCTGAGACGGATATTGCCACTAACCAGGGGCAAGAAGGCAGTACTCCCGGTGCTGCGCTAGCGGACCCTACGTCCTTCAATACCGGTAATCGTGCCGCCACCCTCCCAGGTTGGGGCAGCCCTTCTCGGGCGGCTACTCCTACTTCAGAGCTAGCCAACTTCCAGTACAACCCCGAAACAGTTCAGAATAGGGTGAACCCCATGCAGGTCACTGCTTCCGCTATCAAGCTTGGATCGAACACTGACGCCGACGGGTACACTCCAGCAGGTATTACCCGTAACGTGGGTGCCAACGCACCTGGTAAGGGGCTGCCGGTTCCGACCCAGTCTCCCGAGCAGAGCACCCAGGCCGCTACAAACGCGATCGGCAAGGGTGTGATGAGGCAGGCGGCGGGCAATGCCGCCCCAGTAGCCGCTGCTGGCGCGACCGGGGTTGCCAAGACCGCCGAGGTCTGCGGCCGCTCGCTGCTCACCAAGAAGCGACGCACGGGCCGCTCCATGCTCTCCCACGCGCTCAAGGGCATCACGTCTGACCGCGCGAAGTAGGTTGCTATAACCACTTCACCCACATAACCTATCAGTCTTCCAACAAGGAACCTACCATGCCCGAAAACAAGCAGATCAAGCTCAGCGCCGACCAGCAGCAGAAGCTGGCTGCCGTCGATCAGTTCGACAAGGAGCAGGCCTTCGAGGTCGGCTTCGCCAAGTGCGCCAAGGACCTCGGCCTCAACGATAAAGAGTTTCAGCAGTTCTACGATGCCGCCTGCCAGAAGCTGTCCCAGCAGAGCTGAGTAACTGATGGCTCGGCTACTGGCCCCAGATCGGCCCGACTGGCGCTGGGCGCGGGTGGCCGAACTCTCCGAGTACTCGAACACGGCTGCGTTGGCTCGTCTCCAAGAGGAGGATGAGCCAACGCGGTTAGCTTATGAGTTTCGGCGGTCGCTCGATCGTGGGTGTGGTGACAAGTATCCGCTTCACGACGCCGCCCATGAGTTGTTCATGTCTCGTAGGGATCTTCGGATCCAGGTCGAAGGCCTGATCATTGCTGGCGCCGATGACGAGCATACAGCCTACGCGACGATGACACCTGACCCCAAGGTCATCGAAACCTATCACGACCTGTTCTTCTGGGTGCGCCCTGGTCTCGATCGACCAGCGTGGCTCAACTCGGTCGTGTTTGGCGGCCTCCCCCAGATGAACGCCCATCCGAATGACGTCTCAGGTACGGTGCTGAGACTGGCTCGCAAGATAGGCCATGTGGCCTTCACGGAGCTGATCAACGGTGGGCTGTGTTCTGATATGACGGTCACGGACCTGCGTCGCATGACGCAGGAGGTCCTCCTGACCCAGCTGGCAACGCTGAGCTTCGGTGCAGGTGCGGGTCGGGATATGCCCGAGTGGACCGCTCGTATGCTGGAGATCGGGCCCGATGCCAGCAGAGGCGGTAGCGACGGGTTCGAGAAGGCCATCGATACCTTCTTCGATGAACTGGCAATCTCGGTTGCTGACCCCACCGACGAACGTAACTTGAGTCTACCGGCTCGCGAACCGCGTGTCGCCGACTATGAGGTGGTGAACGATGAGTGAGAAACTCATGAGTGATGAGCGTCACGAGCACCTGTTGAAGTCTGCAGAGGAGACCGTCGGTCTCATGAACATTGGTATCGATCCCAATGCCGCCCTCGCGAAGGTGGCTGAGGATAAGAATCTCAATGATCATGAAGTCGACGTTGTCGCCCATGCGGTCAACAACAGCAAGCAGTTGGCGTATCTCCAAAACAATGACGGCGACGATCGTGAGGGCGAGTTCCCACTGATCGACCCTGAGAACGTCAGAGCCTACGGCGACAACCAGCCTGCGACCAACGCCGATGCCAACACTGGCGACAGGTACGGCAGCCAGGAGTGCCCCGGTGACAACATCGAAGCCAAGATGGACGCCCCCGACGCCCCCGAAATCCACGAAGAGCTGCTCAAAGAGTCGAATGCCCTGTGTGAGGACTATCGTCTTCGCCCAGAAGCTGTCGATTACGGCGCTGTGCTTCGCGAAGGTTGGGCCCTCGGAGGGGTTCATAAAGTAGCCGAGTACGTCGATCCGAACCCCTTCTCGCACCTGACCCGCTACAACGTCGGGATCGGCGAAGCGGACATGCGCTACACAGCCAAGACAGCCGAGACCACCGACACGATGCAGGAGGTCGCGGATTACATGCGCCGCATCGACGCACCGGAGTGGGCGCTGGTCGAAAAGACCGCTGCTGCTTTGGACGCGAGTAAGCCGATCCTCGACATGGTCTACGCCATGTCGGGCATCGAGAAGTTCGGTGCCGCCCGTCACGACTGGTCGGTGAAGACGGCTGGCCAGCTCAAGGTCAGCCGGACCGTACTCGACCTGGCGGAGAAGTGTGCACACGCCGACACCTGCTGGCAGGAAGCTGCCGACATCCACGCTGCAGGCCAGATCCTGCGCGAACAGCTGAAGGTGGCGGAGGAAGACCTGTTCCCAAAAGAGGAGAAACTGGCTGCCTTGAACCCTGGTGAGCTGGCTGACCCTATCGAAAAGGCTCCCGAAGAGTTCGGCATCAGCTCTGATACCGTGCAGTCGGCTATCGGTGGAGTTGGTGAGAAGCCGGAGACCGAGGCGAAGCCGTTCAAGCCGAGTCAGGCTATCCGCCAGGAGCTGGAGAACGTCAACGCGCGTGGCCAGCTCGAAGGGCTGATGGAGGATGAATACGTCAGCGGTCACTCGCTCCCCGAGGTCATCGATGCCTACAACGCCGCGATGTCGGTGAACCCTGAGTTCGGTAACGCCGAGCTGGTGAGCTACGTCAGACAGCATCTGGCTACACAGGGTGCCGTACCTCTTGACCTGCAGATCCGCGCACGCCCGCAGAAGACCCCGCTGATCGGCAAAGAGGTGTGAACATGAGCTTCGCTAAGCAAGCAGCAGAGGTCCTGACCGACCCGTATGAGTTCCGTAAGCTCTCCCAACAGGCGATCCCGACAGCCCTCGACGACGAAGAGGAGGATGAAGAGATCCGCCGCAGCCGTCGTAATATGGCTATCCTCGGAACACTGGGTGGTCTGGGCGTGCTCGGGCTTGGTGCGTATGGCTACAGTAAGCTCAACCCGAGCAGTGCTAAGAATGAGGTGCGCGAGTCAGGGTGGGATGACTCGAGCATTGGGAAGTTGTGGAACCTTACAGCGAGCGGCAACCTGGAGGATCGGTTGCCGACAGCCACGGGCGGGAGCCTTAGTGCTGCGGCGGGGATGGGCGGTAGCCGCCCGGGGCAGCGCCTCTTCTCTCAGCTGCGGAAAGGCCTGGCTGACGCCAGTAACAGGGGGCTGAAGCGCCCACTAGGACAGGGCGGCTGGTGGTCGAAGCCTGTCGGCGCCTTAGGGCGCGCTGCTGG